>Ga0129307_1001056_pt1 | contig 33580 bp, 36 predicted proteins | sample P1105metagenome_FD_94437 | JGI IMG/M metagenome (GOLD analysis project Ga0129307, IMG submission 94437) | Capybara group fecal microbial communities from Wisconsin, USA - P1105 metagenome | ecosystem: Host-associated > Mammals > Digestive system > Large intestine > Fecal | place: USA: Wisconsin...
CAATAATTTCCCTATGCGTCCGCTTAATTGGAAGTCGCCTTCTGATTACATCAAGGCTTTCTTTAATTCAGGTCAAGTTTTTTGATTTAATTTGTCTCATATCATTGACAAACCAACAAAAACGATATTTTTATCGTGTTATTCTTACATACATATGTAATTTAATCTTTATGTACCATTACTAACTCTTTAGTAGGAAATCTATTTTTAAAATTTTCCTCTAAAGCGACCATTTCTTTGTAGCTTTTTGCTTTTGAAATGTATAGTTGAGCTTGTACACGTCTTGAAGTCACAAATGGAATGTTGCCTTTTTTACATCTAAGAGCGCTATTAAAAGCTCTTTTGAGACTATCGCCATCTTGATCAGTTTCTTTAACTAAAAATGATACTCTGTAATCACCGTTTTCATTTCGCTCATAATTGTTATCTCTTGGATTTGTTATCAAGGCATTCTCACCAACGTATTCATAAATGGTTACGTCTTGATTTTTTAAATTCTTCTTTATGTTTCCAGTTCGGATTGCAATTATTTTCCTTTCATCAGGATGCTTCGATTTTAAATCAAATACAATATAATCAATATATTTTTTATTCTCGTCGCTATTTATGATTGAAACAATATCCGAAAAGAACGGCATTATTTTTGATTTATACTGGATTATCCTATTTCGCTCATTCAAAAACAAGTCATGGAAATAAGTCTCTATTTCAATAAAAAAAGCTAACTCTATTTCTTTGCTTTCAGCAATCCGTTTGATATTATCTCGGTATAGTTTTGCTCTGCTTGCATGATGAGTGAAATGATATTCAAAAGCGGATAGTAAAGTTTGATATTGACTACTCAACCCGTCTTGAGCAAGCTTATAGCCCTCTTTTAATAGTTTTTCACATAATTCAGGCGATACATTTCCAGTTTTTTCATATTGCTCGTGACCAGCATTATAAATATCTTTAAGATGAGAGCGTGATTCCAATGTATTTGATTTATAACGCTCTCTTGACTTCTTAGAGTTTTGATCAACATAAAACATCTCAATACCTACGAAGCGTTCGTTCTCACCTTTAGTACACTTATTAATTAAGTCCGGTTTGTCATTCTTATCTCTGTCTATATATTCACCATTCAAATAGTTCATAATACTCTTTGTTCTAATATGTACATTATTGCTTTTGCAGAAATTACAAGCAGATAAGAAAACTGCTCTTTCATTCTCTTGTTTTATTTCATCTGCCGTGCTCATTTAACCACCCATTTTTTTAATTATTATTAGAATCGTTATCAACTAAGAAAGCCAAATCTATGCTCTTCTCCTTTTGAATATACTTAAGGCTTTGCTCTATTCTTGATTTATTGGCAAAAGCAAAATTCTTATTGCATAAAGAGAATAATAACGAATTAAGGAAGAATACATCTGTCGAAGACAATTGTTTAATTTCCATTGTGTATTCTTTACCACCAGTAATCAAAGCTTTAACCTTAGGATCTTCGATAATACTTGAATCTCCAAATCCTAAAACAGAATTGATTGTTGATGATAGATTTGAAAGCATAGCTCGATATGGAGATGCCTTTGTAAACAACTTAAAGAAAACACTCATGTTTATAATAGCCATATTCCTCGTAATTGGAAACACAGAGAAATCATGTATTGTAACCATAGAAGCCAATTGAAAAAGGAACGGATCGTTTGTCTCTTTTGCAACATCTAGTAGCATAAAAGCTTTCTTGACGCTTAATGGTCCAGAATACCTTGTGCATCCTCTATCTGTTATCAAGAAGTCCTGTTTGCTATTATTCGTCTTTACGATTATGGTGTAGGAATGCATAATGTTCTTAACATAGGCAAATAAGCCTATATTGTTCATTTTCTCAATATCAATGAGTTGAAGCATTTCATTTTGATTCTTACAATTAAGCAATCTATTTATTCTACTATAAAAATCGCCTATTAACTTCGTTTTCTCAGCTAATGGCATTTGGGAAATAATTGGATCATCTTCTAATTCTCTTGAATTATACCTTAATGCCGTTATTATCATATACTTCTTTAGTATGAACATTTCATCCGAATTGATCGTTACCTTATAACGTGAAATTGCTAATTTGTCATTTAAAAGCTTAGAAAACTGCGATTCAATTTTATTACACAGGTCATGTTCCAATTCGTCTGGGTAATACCCTTTTTCAGAAAATACTGAACGGGTATTTCTTGCTTCAACTTTCCTGTTCTCAATATCACAATATTGAATCGTCCCATTTTCGCAGAAATGCTTTAATAAAAACTGAGGTATATAGTGATTATTCATTATTATTCCTCCGATAACTAACACTTATCCTTTTCTGCCAAACAACTTTGATAAAAAGCCTTTATTCTTTTTATTGTCAGGACTATTCAGTTCATCACGACTTATCTGCGGTATTTTTATTACTGTTTCTCTGTCAAGATGAACATTGAACATATCAAAGTAGCCGAGTCCGTATTTATAGGCTAAATCTTCAATCTTATCAAAAGCCTCATCCGACACTGAATATGCGACCCCCATATATATCAGATCGTCATCTATGGTGTAGTCTATCAGCTTGTTTTCAAGCTCGGGATTGTTTTCAAGTTCATCATCAGTAGGAGCAAACTCTCCATTCATTGAGGGATACTCCTTAACAAGCTCCATAAAGAAATCTACAAGAGGCTGTGATGTACCTTTGATGTCATTATAGTCTCTGTCCGAATTCCATTCGCTCTTTTTGTAGAACCATTTCAGGAATTCCATAGGCTCAGTCGGAGCTTTGCTTTTATCAAATACAAGTATATCTACGCTCATTTTTTCACCTCTGTCACTTGCTATATACCCTGTCACAGATATACCTCACAGGTACTTCCTCGGTACACCACACTTCGTTCTCGGTAACTCCGAACCTATATCCGTCCTTGTTCATCTCCAATGCTGCTATTTTCAGAACAATAGGAGTTTTATGCCAGTGCTCCGCTGACTGCCAAGCCTTGCTTATATCAGCCTGCATATGTACAGCATGTCGCTTCATCTTCTTTATAGCTCCGCTTTCTTCAATGGCTTCAAGAGCCTTTGTAGTCGTTCCGTGATACAGGAACTCAGGAGGTTCGCAGCATTTAAGTTCCGGCTCAACCCAGGGAACAGAGTGCCCCTGACAGCACTTGATCTTTTCATGTTTTTCATCAAATCTGTAACGCCCCTTGTTGTCTTCGGTTACGATCTGTTCCAGCAGTTCACGGTCCAGCCTATAGCTGCTGTGACGGTTAACGCCGTCTATAAGCTGTTCTACTGATACCCAACCATGTTCGTCCATATCAAGTCCTGCTTTATCAGGCTGGTGACGAAGGAGCAAACACAGATATTTCGATAATTCGTTCATCTTATCACCTCAATCAAATAACCTTTGAATATATACATCTTCTAATTAAGTGAATTACGAGTTAGTAACTTACGAGTATATTATTTTTGCCGTATAAAAAGGTTAAGTATTATTGCTCAAGGCATTCCCTTATATCACTTATCCACGAAACATCCTCATTTTCAAACTTATCAAGGAAATGAATGAAGTTCGTGCTTCCTGATACTTCATCACCCTTATCCATTTCTTTTACACGTTCACGCATTTCTGGATAGCTTCGCTTGAATATCTTTGAGCAAAGCTCCTTTACCTGATCAGCATGGGCATCATAATTGGCAACCCCGGTTAGTTCCTCTATTATTCTTCCATTAGTCTTTTTTCCTTGATTTCGTAGATCTGCATCGCCAAAATGCGACAGAACGATCTGCATTGTACATGGATTGGCGAAGATGACCACCTTGTCGGTTACTCCGGATTTAGCATGAAAACCGTTGATCTTGCTCTTGATCAAAGAATACTCTCTATATGGAGCCTTGTCTGTATCGCAAAATACCAGTATAACTTCGTAAGCGTCATTATTGTACGCATCTTGATATCTTGCGAAAATATTTGAAGCACTTTTGGCGTTAATCGGATAGAAGTCATAAATGTCTGTACGCCATACATTAAGCTGAAGAAGCCTGTTGAAGTATTCGGTATCTTCAAGTCCTTCGCATATAACACATACTCTGTGTCTATAACTGATCGGAGGTTTAGCCATTATTCTGCACCTCCAGCAAAGATTCGAACAAATCAGGCTCAGGAAGAGCACCAAATACGCCACGTTTGTATTTTTCAACAAGGTCGCTTGTATCTCTTACTCCGTCCTTTTCAGCTGTAAATTCCGATAATGAATATAGATACGCATTCTCCATGTCTTTATGAGCAAACCATATCTGCTCTTTTCTGAACAGCTTCTGGCAATCAAGCAGAGTAATATCGTGAACCGTGCAAATAAGCTGTGCCTTTGTGTTGAGCTCATTGTTAAACATAGCTATTATAGCTCTAACGAGCTTGAAATGAAGGCTATTGTCAAGTTCATCTACAACAAGGATACGTCCGTTTTCAAGAGCGTCTATCACATAACTTGCAAGGCAAGCTATCTTCTTTGTGCCGGTTGAGTCAAAAGTAAGACTTGGAACAGTCAAACCTTTATAGGTCGAGAACAAATGGAGCTGATCCATAAATGTTTCTGAGCCTTTTAAAACCTTTTCCTGTAGGTTTAGCTCACCATTTGGATCTAATACCTTGATGATATCATTATCGGCATTACCAGCTTTAAGATACTGATAATTCTCAAGGTACAGGTCAGCATTAATAATGAAATTTACTATCTTTTGTGTCTTGTCATCGGATATCTTTAGCATTTCGATAGTCTTTTTCATCGGAATATTATTCATATCCACGATATCTATCTTCTTGGCAAATGAAGTAATGATATCCTTTATTTCAGACAGAACAGAGAACTGAGAGGTATCAAGAAGGTAAATCAAAAGGTTATTTTTTGCAGTTACCTTCATTGCTGAAATAACAGCATTCTTTTCTTTCTCGTCTTCTGTATTGCAGATGTATTCCTTGTTTTTTGTATCCCTGAGCAGAATTATCGTTTCCTTCTTGTTCTTATGGACATCATAGGTGATTTTTGAGAACTTCTCGAAAATATAGTCATTCTTAGGGAAATCGTACTTCAGCTCAAAGCAATACTCAAAGCTGTTATCACAGAAAGATATTGCGAATTCACAGTTCTTATCTGCATTGAATATATTCGGTACCATCCGCTTGCCCTCATTGAGCATTATGCCTCTTATGGCATCTATACACTTGATGAAGTTGGTCTTTCCCACATTATTTGGACCCATAATTATTGCAGATTTCAATACGTTAGTAGAGTTTACGGAGACTACATTGCTTGGAAAATGCTTGTTTCGCATATCAGAGCGCATAGTAAACTCTGTTTCCGTGTTATAAATAAAGCAGTTATTGACCTTTAAAGAGATAAGCATTATATCAGCTCCTAATACTTCATTTTCTTTATTATACCACTAAATAATATTTTATGCAAGTATTTTTCATAAAAAATATGTATAATCTGCTTTTGCTTAATAATTGATACAAATCACTCCCTGTGCGTTAACACAGGGAGTTTCATCATTTTATAAACTTATTGAAAACATTCTGAGCTGATGTCATTTCTCTGGACGTAAAAGCGCAAAGCTTTACATCTATCTCATAGTTAGGATAGTCAGCAATGAACTTATTGTATGCTCTGCAGCACTGCTTAGTAGACTCACCGGCAGGATTCGGCAGATCACCGCCAAAGATACCGGAGCTTATAAGCGAAAATGATATGCTGTGAAGCCCATTTTCCTTTAATACGCATAGAGAATTATAGTACGCATCGAATAACTCCTTAAAAGCTGTAGGAGTATATGAGAAGTCAGGACCTACAGCGTGAATTATATTCTTAGCATTTGTCATGTTGAATGCAGGAGTTATGACAGCGTCTCCGTCATTTAACGGAGTCTTATACGCAGAGCAAGCCTGTGTCAGCTCCTTGAGACCTGCCTTCTGGAATATAACTCCACAGATTCCACCGCCAGCCCATAACCCGCTGTTTGCAGCATTTACTACTGCATCTACCGTCTGATCTGCACATGAGGCATTTATTAACTCTATTTTACTCATAATAATTGACCTTTCTTACAGCACTTCAACGCCGTGGAACAGGAAGTGCATCTTATCTATTCGCTTGTCTGTATGCCAGTGTCCAAGATACTATGCTTCATATTCGAGTTTATCTTCGATAGTATCCAGCCATTGTTCTGTGCTGTTATCTACTCTGGACTGATCAATACCTGAAAGGAAGCACTCAGTAGGTATATATTTGGCAGGACAGGTATGCGAGAAAACAACGTCTATTTTGTTTTCGGAGAGCTGCTTTTCCACATATTCCTTTATTGTCGGCGAAGGCTGCTCGTCCGGCCACCACTTATAGCCATTTCTCAGCCGATAATACTTATCAACACTGTAAGCTCCGCCGATCACTATACATTTCTTTCCTTCAATATCAAAGATCTCACCATCTATAGGGAATAATAGGTTGGGGAAGTCTTCTTCGTACATGACACGACCGCCATTCCACTCCTTTTCTTCGTAAGAAGCTATATTTTGAGGACGGTTCTCATGGTTACCATGAATGCAGAAGAAAGTAGATTCGAGTTTGCTCATTGCAGTCTTGAGTCCTCTATCGTGCAGTGTGCCTGTGTAGTTTACTCCGACATCCCCGAGAATAACGATTATGTCATCTTTAGATGGCCTATGCCTTATGAACAATTCATATATTGGATCAAGTTCACCGTGTATATCTCCTGTAATATATACCATTTTTTCACCTGCTTTCAGTTTTCTTTCTTATTTTAGACTATGATAGCACAAGCTTTTCTGCTTGTCAAGACATTTTATATTCATCATAAGGCTCAAATAAGCCAGTTATATATATTCCTTCAACATAATTCTCAACATCGTCGAGAGTCCATTCCTTATGGAAAGTCAAATTCAACGGCAAATGCGTACCTTTTTGATATAACTGGACTTCATATTCAAATCCGTTATAGACTTGTTTTCCCGTGTTGTCACACATTTCCCATTTTTTAGCTGTTATGAAGTATTTTTGAGCAGCTGTACCATCGAATCTTTTCTGATAAAAGTACTTTACCGCATCACAATCTATATCACTTGGAGGATATCTTTTGTATCCTCTTTCTTCAAAATCCTTATCTTCCGCCATATTTAGCTCCTTTATAGAAAACAGCTTGAAACCGAACCTCGGCTGCCTTGAAGCCGCAATAGAATATAGACCACTTGGTCGGCTTGTAACTTAGCCCTTGAACTAAAACTAAAAAGTCATGAATAACGCTTTACCACTCCAATAACCATGAACAATGACGTTTTCGAGCTTTAGGGATAAGCTTTAACCCGATATACCACTGCGGAATAAGGTTTTTTAATCAGACAGCGATGATTTGCGATCATCTTTGTATTACTGCTTCAAACAGTTTCAGTATTTGACTATACACCTTAACTGATAACGAATAACAATGTAATAACTCCGATAACTACGAGAGCTTGAAACTATATACCTCGCTCCGCTGTTTTAGAAAGCTGCCTGATTACGGAAACGCTTTATATATCAGCCTCAAACTCGACAGTCGTGTTTATACGGTCAAGTGCCATTTGTGCTTCAGCCAGACGCTTTGAAGCTTCTTCAAAGTCGCTCTGTACCTTCTTGACATCATAATTGCAGTAGTTGTATTCTATAAAGTTCGATGTGCGTGAAAATCCGCTGTTTATACGTTCCTTTGGTAAGCGAGAACGCATTTTATCCAGTTTTTTCTTCAAAGCTGTCTGCTGCGGAATATAAACCAACATTTCATCTATTGTCATGCCAAAAACCGGTACCTTAGTTGTAAGATTAAACCGGCTTATAGAGTGCTTGAGCCTTATGATCTTCATTTCTATTGCCCTAAGGTCATCGAAGGTTGCTTCGTAATCATAATCAGGACTGGCTGATTCAATGTCTTCCTGGATAGCGGCTGTAAATACTGAAGCTCTTGCCTCTGCCGACAGTAAAGCGTCACGCTCTTCATTCAGTCTCTTTAGTTCTTTTGCTGCCTGTGCTGATGTCATCATTTTCATAATAATACCTCATTTCTTCTCATTTAGTATTCTCTGAACTGCTTCTTTCTGCTTATCGGATAGTTCAGAGTAAGTCTTATGTTTAAGTACGAGAGCTGCCCATGCCGTTTCTTCCATAGGACATTCAGGGCAAGTCCTTGGTGATACTACGCCAAACTCTCCAATAAACGGCGGATAATCCCAGCCTTTTTCAAATGCTTCATCTGTGGTAAGTATTTCTGCTTTTCCGCATACTTCACAAATGTATCGATTCTTCTTCATTCAACATGACCTCCGTTCATCCGCCATTCAGTAGCTTCTTCCTTAGTAAAAACGCCATCATTCGAATAGTATTCGGTCATGTCTTCCAATCGTATGCATCCTAGCTGACCTCCATGATTCAGAAAACCGCTGCCGCAATCAATAGCGATCATCTTCTTTCCGTGGAATATATGCTTGTTTTTATGAATTCTCCATGTCGGAGTATGACCGAATATAACATTCTTCCTAGGTGGCATCTCTGAAAAAGGCGAAAGTCTGTGCCATACCATAAATTCTTTCAATTTATAGCATTTCATATTTTCAGTTTCAAATAGTTCCTGTGGTGCTGCGTGTACTAAAATGAATTTCCGCCTGTTTACGGTTATCTCTATCTGTACCGGCAGAGTTTCAAGATAGCAAAGCAGCTTATCCCGCGCTTCTTGGCTTAGTCTAAAATACTTTTCGTATGTATGGAGACTTCTGTTATTTCTCCATACATAAATGAATCAGAAGCAAATAACTCATCAGAGCCAAAAACAAATAATAATTCTGACAAAAACGATAATCAGACAACGACCAACGCTCCTGAAAAAGTTGAAAAACCTACTTCAGAGTACATGGATGATAATATGACTGAAATTGTAAGAAAGCAAGTTGAGCTTACAGATATGCTGAATAGCCTTAATTACATCGACGCCTGTGTTGAAGCTGAACCTGAATATTATTTTACAGCCAGAGACGGTAAGGTGTACAAGCTCAGTTTGAGTTTAAATTTCGTTCAAAGAAATGATGCAAACCTACAAGCATCACTGACACCAGAAATTACTGATATAATAAAATTCTTCATAAGCCAGAGAGCTGTGCTCGCTACACCTGAACAATATAATATGCTATACGGACAAGGAACTGTAAACGAAACACCAACAGTTACAAATGTGTTCAATATGCTCGATAGTCTGAATTATCAACCAATAAGCTGTGACGGACTTCCTACACACAAGTTGACATCTCCGAATGGAATCGTTTACTATCTTCATCTTGACGAAAACGCATCCTATTCTTATGTATGGCGCAGACCGAGTTTGATTGCTGATGCAGATAATGAGGCTCCGCTTACAAAACAGGTTATTGATACGATATATGCAAATTGGGATCAGCTCAATATCGTGGAATATCACGGAATATAGTTGTTGAATTCAATAACATGGCACGGAGAAACCGAACCTGAAGAAGCTGATCTTACATATGAAACGCTCAGCATATTCAAGTCACTGAGAGACAGAGGCGAGCTTTTTCCATGTGCATGGAACTAACAAAAACAAACAAAAGAAAGTAATATTTAATAATTTTTAAAAGCGACAGGTTTCCCTGTCGCTTTTTCGTGGGCTCACAAAGCGTTCACAGAGGCTTTATCTTTCCTCGGCGCGTAGTTTCCCGACCTGCCTCTACTGCCGTCGAAAACGGCTCACAAATCGCTGATAGGTATTCTATCATTTGTTTTGGGGAAAATAAAAAAGGACTCGATTCAGCGTTTTCACATTTCGTGAAAACCACTAAAACCAAGTCCGAAACTTTGTGTACTATTTTTTGCCGAGAAAATCGATATTTGCCTGTATTTCGGCCTATATTCACTCCAAAAATTTTCCTTGTGAGGGTTCAAATCCAGCCAGAGGCCTAAAATACCCCAATGTCATCCCTCATTTTTTCAAGAATTTTTTCGGAATTTGGATAGCAAAAAAGCCCGATATTTCGGGCTTTTTCTTGCATGTCATACTTTTAGTCATGCTAATATGGTTGCGGCGGCTGGATTTGAACCGTTGCCCCAACTGTATAAACCGCCTGAAAACAGGCATTTGTGAACGTGAACGTGTGATTTCGTGTGATTTTCACGAAATCACACTATTTTTTATGCCGTTGCATTCTCAGAGTTAAGGACAATGCCGTTGAAGTAACCGTCAATCATCTTGTCGATCTTCTTACGTTCCGAGCTGAAAGTCTGCTGATAAACGGATTTAAGAATACTATCAGTAGACCAACCGCCACGCTCCATTGCATACTTGTCAGGAACACCAAGCATAAGCATAATTGAAGCGTTCAAATGACGGAGGTCATGAAAAGTCATTATAATGCCATTCCTTTTCATAAGCCTTGTGAATCTGCTGTAAAGAGCCTTTCTTGTAAGCGGTACTATAAAGTCCTCATCACTGTCATGCTCAATAGCCATTATCATATCATATATGTAGCTCGGCAATTCAAGCTGACGCCGGCTCTTTTCTGTCTTACAGCCTTCACGGACTTTCAGTCCCTCATCGGTACGGATAACAGTACGCCTTACACTTATGGTGTGAGTATCTGTATCAACATCTCTGAACTGCAAGCCAATGACCTCGCCTATTCTCAGGCTTAACCACGCTGCCAGCAGCACAGGAAGTTCGATCTCCGTCCCCTTTACGATAGTAAAGACTTCTTCAAATGACGGTAACTCTTTCGCCTTTTTTCTGAGCTTCGGGAGCTTTATACTGTTCAGGTTGATATCCGCATTGAACATCTTCAGAACCGACTTCAACAGACCATAGGCGTTCTTAACAGTTTTGGGACTGAAATTCTCAGCTTCAAGATTTATAGCTTGCTGTATCTGAATAGGCTTTATATCCCTGACTTTAACATTCATAAGTGTTCTGAAACGGTACTTCAAAACCTGATTATAGTCACGGATAGTTGTTTCTTCAAGGACATTTCTGCGGCTTTCGATGTACATTTCCATTGCCTGCGCAACAGTCATGTTTCTGTCATAGTTCTGTTCTCTCCTGCAAGCAAAGTCTGTGGCAAGTTTTATCGCTTCCCACTCCTCTGACGCTGTGAACGACTTGACGATACGCTTGCCGTTTTCATCATGTCCTGCAACTACCTGAACTCTGTAATTTCCCGAAGGAAGTTTTTTAGCTTTCATATATCATTCCTTTCCGAGTTACGGAAAGTGATACCAAACTATAAATATAGTATATCACTTTCCGTGTGATTTGTCCAGTATTATTTTCACATTGCAAGCAATTCATCAAGTTCCATACTGTTCACAGCAAGGAAGTTATCCACCTTTTCAAGAGTGATGTTCCTTGCGTTCTTGTCGTAGTCTCTTAATGTTCGCTCGCATACCTGTAAATAGGCTGCAAGTTCACTGTCACTGACATCTTTAAGGCTCTGCCAGTAACGAATTTTACACCATATCTTCTTGTATATGGTGATCCTTTTTTCTTTTCTCATTGTTATCCCTCTCTTTGAAATCAATATCAAAAAATGATGTGTAGGTGTGTATTTCTCTATTTATAGGCTTTTACGGTGTGTATCAGAGCTGTGTATGCAATGCGTAACACAGCTTTACGCATCATCATTACGCACCATATCAGCCTATATACAGCCATTTACACAGCTACACACCATTTAGGCAGTTCAGCTTCCTGTTTATCTTTATTCCTTTGAATCCCCTTACTCTGTGTTCACGGTCATCTATGATATTGGAATCATAGTGTATTCCGAACTTTTTCTGATTAGTTTTCAGCCAGCTTATGAACGTATCACGTTTCAGTGCTGTCAGAGCATTATCTCCGCACCAGATTGAATAAACCGAATAAAGCTCAGCTCCCGTAACACAAAAATCAGAATTGAACGAAACAATATCTCCATCGCTCAGGAACTCCGTTATATTGCAGTTATCGGACATTGCTTCTGTAATATTCAGCCTTGTTTTATTGGAGATAGTGAAGCGGAACTTTCTGTCAATAAGCCTTTTCAATCCGTCAAACATCCAGCGGAATATCTTTTCCTTTTCAGCAATAAATTTTTCTGCTATAAAAGGATCGTCAATGCGGTTCTCAGACTTTGGCTTTGTAGCGAGAATTATAAGCCTTCTTGCAAATCCGTCAGTCTTATCGTAAAGAGCTTTCGGACTGCCGTTTCCGAAACACAGAAAACGTGCATACAGCTTTGCCTGATATGACTGCTCTCCCTTTGCTTCAACATCAACAGGTGTTTCTGCTGTTATAAGGTTCTTGATATATCCCGTACTTGTCAGGGCGTTCATCTGCATATCATCATCTGTCATAAGGAGTTTGTCCTGTAGATTATACCGAAAAAAGCGGTCGGTTTCTATACGCTGAAAACTTCCTGTCAGCATATTCCTTCCGAATATACTTTGTAAAACTACTCCTATTCGTGATTTACCCTCTCCGCCGTTTCCGACTATGAACATCATTTTTTGTCCTTTCGTAGACGGTATCAGACAGTATCCAAGATACTCCTGCAATGTTTCAACGTCCTCTGGTTCAAGAAGATCATACAGAAACGTCAGGAACATTTCGGGATAGTAAGCTTCACCGATAAACTCCTTGTATTCAACATTCAGTCGGTTTCTGCAAAAAAATTTCTCCTCGCTAAATGTTCCGTCAACATCGAGTGTACCGTTTTTCAAATGTATCCTGAATTCATCAAGGGGTAATTCGCTGCCGTAACTAAGAAGCTTCACTGCTTCTATAAGCGATTTTACACGATTTGAAAGGTTGCTTCTGATATAAGGAAGAATATCCTGTGAGATCTGGTAGCTCACAAATTTCATGTCAACCTCTCCGTCCACATCAAACAGCTTGTCATTGATACATATCATCGGGTGCTGTTTCAGATATTCCGTTCCGTATGCTATCTCATTGATAGAGTTTATCCCCATTACCCATTCAGGAGCGTTTTCAAGGAACTCTTTCTTCTTTTCTTTGTCGTTCAATTGTTTATCTCCTTTTTGTATTGTAAACCGCCCAAAGCTGTGATATAATAGTGTTAAAGGCGGTGATATGTGTGGCTTATCTTACTTTTGCTGATGTTTTCAAATGTCTGTATAACGATGCAGACCATAAGATCAATCCCTGCAATAAGGACGTAAAATGCTCTCAGAGCGAGTTCTTCAATGCTCTTTTCTTTGCATATACAGACGGCAACGATTCTGCATTTGATAATTCTTATGTCGGAAAGTTTTCCCGTAACGAAAGAGCATTGCCTGCGGAGCTTTTCAAATTCTATGCAGGCGATCTCGGCGTACTTTCGGACGATATCGAAGAATTTATCCTGCCGTGGCTTATTGAATATTACGATACCGCAGAAGCCCTCCACAAGCTCGTTAAGTCTGATGAATATTTTGATGATGAAACAAAAGCGGATATTTGCAGTACGTTCCCCTTTGAGAAAAAATCCGATGTTATCAGCTTCATAACAAAAGCTGTTTATCATACAATGTCACGTCCGAAAGAACCTGCAACGCTACCAGTTCCGAAAAAAGCTGATTCTTTTATTGTTGAATATGACCTTGATACCGCTTACGCTCCGCCGCCATTATGCAGATATTTCTGCGGTCGTGATGATGAACTGAAAAAACTCCGCAAGCTCTTTGACAACCATAACCGCATTTTTATAACAGGTCTTGCAGGTATTGGAAAGAGTGAATTTGCAAAGGCTTACGCAAAGTGTTACCGTGACAGATACAAGCACGTTTTGTTCTTTACATACAACGGAAGTCTGCATGATATGATAACGCAGATACCGCTTGATGATAACGATGATAAAAATGCTTTCGGAACTCGTCACAAGCTGCTCCGTAAGCTCGGCAATGATACTCTTATCATCATAGACAGCTTCAATGTCCGCGAATCCGAACTTTCTTCCTCTGCCGAATATGACGTTATAAAGAAGTACAAGTGTGATATGCTCTTTACCTCACGTTCACGATTTGAAAACGAGTGTACATTTGAGCTTTCGGAAATGCCTGTCGATACGTTGCACAGGCTTGTATGCGATATATTTTCCGAAGCAGAAGAATACAGCTCTGTTGTCGACGAAGTAATCGACATTGTTCACCGTCATACCTATGCCGTTGAGATAACAGCAAGACTTATGAACACAGGTCTTTTAGAGCCTGCGGAGATACTTGAAAAACTGAAAACTTGCAGTATCAATCCCGAACTTGCCGATAAGGTAAAGACTGTAAAAGACGATAAAACACAAAATCAGACATATTACTCACACATTCATTTTCTGTTCAGCCTGTTTGAACTGAATGAGGATATGCGGTACATACTGAGCTGCACTTCTTTTATCCCAAATGAGGGAATAAAGGTGCGTCCATTTGCAAAACTATGCGGACTCGCTGACCTTAATACTGTTCACGAACTTGATGAATTAGGAATGTTGAAGCTCTCAGAAAACGGTATAATATCCGTACAGCCTATGGTAAAAGATATTGTTATCACCGATCTTGAACCCTCAATAGAAAGCTGCAATAATTTTATGAAGAACATTTTTGATGTGTGTACTGCTCACGGCATAGCCGTTCCAGTGAAGTCACTTGCTGATATGCTTACCGAAATTTGCAGGCATATCAGATATGACGATATTGACCACTATCTGCTTTTCATTGAAGAAGCTGTCGGTTATCTTGAAGCAAGCAAAATGCTCGGTCATATTGAAACGCTGTGCAATATCTATACCGATACTGTAAATGCACTTCCCGATAACAGCAAATATCTCGCTAAGATGTACTATATACAATGTCTGAACACAGGCATTGCTCACGGTGATCATTTAAAAGCTATCCCCATTGCGAAAAAAGCTCTTGAACTTGCTAATAGTCTCGAATTCAAGGCAAATATGCACCATAACCTCGGCTTCATGTATTATAACTGCAAGCGTTATAAAGAATGCAGGGTGGAGCTTGAAAAAGCTATCGGAATATATCAGGAACTTGGTATTTCCAATAACGATACACTTCAAACTCTCGCCCTGCTTCACGATGTTAACTCCAGAATCTAAGATACAGCCTTATAATAATATCAAGTACCACGAAGAACGGCGGCAGATAAAAAAGTCTTAATCTCCACTTTTCTTCAAGCTCAATATTAAAGGCGGTATTGGCAGCTTTGTCAGCCGCCTTTTCTGCATTTTTCGCAGCAGAGTTGACCTTTTTTATCATCTGCTCGGTATCATTGGCAAGGAACTTGCGTATATCTGTAAAAGCTTGTTCCTGTTCTCCTCTGAACTGATAATAGATACTTTTATAAGTTTCAGCGGCACTGTCCTGAACGCTTTTTGCGTACTCGCCTTGAACGCTTAGCAGCTTCAGCTGATTCTTGTTCAGCTCGTCGAACTTTACGAGCATATTCTTCATAAAGCTCTCCTGTATCGTGGCAATATTCATCACTGTTGCGAGAAGTATATCCACTTCCTTGTCCTGACGGGCTTCGTCTTCTCTCACTGCTTTCAGATACGCTATATTGTTCATCTCGTTCTTCAGCTCCGTGAGAGTAGTTTCCTGCGGTGTTTCCTCCGTCTGCGGCTGCTGAACTGTTTCCTTGTCCTTTGACTTTATTCTCTGTGAATCCACTGCTAACAGCTCTCTGGAGAATTTCCCCTGTTTCAGATATTCCTGTGCGATCTCTTCCTGAGATATCTCTTGTTCGTAATTCTTTAAGGACAATATCAATTCCTCCTTTGGTATAGGCATCTCCGAGCTTGCTTCCACGAACGGAAACAAGCTCTCCTGCCTTATTCTTGTGTTCGGGATGGCGGTATGATACCGTGTTTCCCTTTACTCGTGTCTCGACATGATAATGCTCCCATAAGCCTTTTATCACATCTTCAAAAGTTTTGTTGCGTATATCCCTGCATTCCTTATCAATAGCTTCACGGAGCTCAGACTTGAAAGTTTCCTTACCCTTTTTTCGCATCTGTGCTTCATTGAAAGTCTCTCTTATCTGCCACGGGTTCTTGCTATAATAGTCCTCACGCACTGAACGTGTAAGTCCTCGTTGAGTACATTGCTGACCGAAAAACTGGGACATTGCATACAAGTCCTTTTCGTTTCTGCGAAAAGCCTTTCCCGTATCACGGTTACAGTTGCCTATGATAAAATGTGCGTGTACATGATCTCTGTCTGTATGAACAGCAAACATAACATCGAAGCCTTTACTGTGAAAATAATTATCAGCAAACTCCTTTGCGATTTGAAACGCTTCATCATATGTCAGCTTTTCATCAGGGTGAAAAGAAATGGACATCTTATACGCAAGATTGCTCCTTTTATCACAGGGCTTGTTCCACAACCTGCGTGTCAGCAAAACAGCGTCAGCGAAATTATCCTTGTCATCATCAAAAGCATAATAAAGGTCGGGACGTGTTTTAACAACTCCGCTGTTTATCTGCTCCGGATTTCTACCAAGAATATAGTTGCAGGCTCTGCGAAGCTGAGTTACTGTCTTGCAAGGTTTGTAGTCAACATTGACATTACCGAACATCAGCGTTACACCTCAGAGCTTTCAGAAACTCGGAGATTTCACCCGTGAGCCTGTTATGGCTCATGCGGATACTCTCGATATTATCACGAACAGGCTGTTCCTGTCCTATGTTCGAGAAGTATGCAAGCTGATTGATGTTGCTGCCGATATAGCGAAGCTCTTTCATCATAGGACGGAGAGCTTCTTCAATGCGGTACACTTTCACAGTGCTATTTTTCAGCACTGATACAAGGAAGTCCGTTTTGGACATTCCGCTGTCACTGCACTTTTTCTCAAAGAGTGCATATTCATCGTCAGTCAGTCTAAGGCATACCTGACGGTATCTTTTTCTCTCAGGCATTGTGCCTCCTTTCTTCGCCGCTCTCAAATCGGCGATAATACAAGGGTCTCGGGAATGTGTCCTGAGCAGGTATGCACCGTTGTTGTCTATACAACGGTACTACCTGCCTGTCATCCGCACCTGTCTTGCAGAAATCTTTTTTCTTCTGTTTGGCAGGTGCGTTTTTGTTTCCGGCATCAGACAGAATTGCTGTGCTGTACCATTATTGGTATATGGTCAGCTCAGCTTTTCTCCGCAGATGATACCATTCATCTTTGTGGAGAAATTCTGTACCGACTCCGTTCGGTTTGTGTACTGCTTTTTCATAAGCAGTATCACATCATGCACCACTGAGGAAATCGTAGTCTATATCCTCGGTATTCGCCTCAGTGACCGCTTCTTCGGGTGGTTTCATTGCCACAGGAGCGATATTGTACGGCTGCGAGATATTCACAAGGCAAGCTGCAAGAAAAGTCGGAAGTTCTGCTTTTACAGCATTTTCTACTGCTCCTACTATCTGCTCAACGAACCTGTCCTCACGCTCACGGCTCTCGAAATACGGATCATCTGCAAGTTTGCTGTGCCTGTCCTGATACTCCACAAGAGCTTCGGAAATAAGCTTACTGTGAGATTTTTCCTCATTCTGCAATATCTCCCAAGCCTTGCTGTGCAAAGGCTTGTCAAGATTGAAACGCAGACAGGTTGTCTTGATATTTCCCATAGGCATCACTCCTTGTTAAGGCTCTGCCATGCAAGGAACTCATATCCCTTAGCTGTTGCACACACATCTGTGATAAGGTTAACTTTGTTCTTGTTATAGTCAGCAAAATTCTTTATAAGAATGCTTCCGCCGCCTACAACATAGAGCTTCATAAGGTCGGGATCGTAGTCATACTTGCGGAGAGTATCAAAAACCACCTTGCAGTATTCCTTCACAGTATCAGTGACCACTTTAAGGATATGCGGAGCTATATCAGCTGTACCTCTGCGGATAACTTCCTCGATGATAACATCATCAAGCACCACATGATACTTGTCCATTACAGCGTTTTTCACCATAGTCACGCAAGTATTCACGCCGAGCTTTTCCGTCCAGCACTTGCTCTCGTTTGCCCTCTTGTTGTTAAGGTACATAACATTCATCGTGCCATTACCTATGTCAGCTATGAGGTTTACTCCGTTCATTTCATGCAGGCGGTCTATAACAGCGGTGTAACCCTGCGGATATACCGAACAGCCAACGATATGCACCTTGTAGTGCTTGTCCCTGAAATCGAACTCCGCATACTCATGTTTCAGCAGATACTTGCGGAAGCTCTCACGCTGCTCTCTCACCCAGGCAAGGGGAAGTCCTGCGGAAATATGCACATTTGCTTCTGTGATGTTCTCTCGGCTCAGTTCTCTTGCTATACCATAGAGAGTGCAGATGTAGTTGTCCATATCCTCGGACTTATCGGGAATATATGTCTTATGAACGTCACCTATTTTATAGTAGGTGTTGTCATAGAACAGTATATTTCCCTCAAAAGCAGGTTTCGTTTCGTAGGCGGTAACTCCTGTGGGAGTTATGGTGTTCGCAGTCTTGATGTTTCCGTAGCCGTGATCGATACCGATAACAGCAACACCGTTCTTTGTCATCTTCATTTTGATGACCTCCTTGAATAGTATTTGGGATCGGTACAGCTTTTTTCATACGCTGTACTCGTTCTCCATAATTCAAGTATACTCAGAATGAACGTGAAACCATAGGACAGGAATGGACAAGTATGATGTCCATTCTGAAAGATTTATTCATGAATAATAAGCTGAATCTTACGATTTTTTCATTCATTGATATTAAAAAAACTTTAATCTCCAGCAACATATTATCAAATTTGACGTTTTTTTTTTTGAGTGATTGATTTTTTTGTTGATTTGTGATAGAATATGAATATCTTATAAATTTAGGGGAAATTTCTGATGTTATATATTTACCTATCAGCACTTAATACTGATGAAGAAAAAAATTATTTTGAAGAAATATACTTAAGCTATCGCCAGAAAATGTATGGCATAGCATACAGCATACTACATAATGTTCAAGACTCGGAAGATGCAGTTCATCAAGCATTCTTGAAAATGGCTGATAACTTTCAAAAAATTCTTTCTATTCCCCGTCAGGAATTGCCTTCTTACATTGTTATGATTATAAGGAATACTTCTATCAACATTTATAATAAAAATAAGAAAACAGCAGAACGCTCGGCAGAATTACCGGAAGATCAAACCGCAATTGATATTGACTTCTTTGAAAATATCAATTATGAACAACTGGTATCAGTCATATCACATCTTCCTGATAAGTATAAGGATATTCTCTTTCTTCACTACATTAACGATTTTTCATGCAAAGAAATTTCTAAAATGCTTGATATCTCTGTAGATAACGTATGGAAAAGGATAGAACGTGCCAAGAAAGCCTTGAAAAAGGCACTGGAAGAAGGTGAGAAGAATGAATGAAAGCAACTTCAAAAAAGCTCTATTTGATGCACTATCACCCGAATATGAAAAAATTCTTTCTGAGCATGAAACAAATCATGATTTTTCTGAAAAGTATAATAATGATATGCAAAAGCTTATCAAGCGCAGAAAGAAACCATACTACAAATTGATCAATACATTCGGAAAAAGAGTTGCTTGTGTATTGGCTATATTTTTGATAGCATCTTCGATTACTATCATGAGCGTAGAAGCTTTAAGAAATACAGTAGCAAATTTCTTTGTTGAAATATATGAGAAATTTACAACTGTACAGTCTGAGGAAACGAATGATGCTCCGACAACGATCGAAGATATTTATGATATAACATACGATTTAAGCGAATTCAGCATAGATTTTGAAGATCATACTGAATATAGCAGACATATCACTTATGTAAATGACGATGTTTCTATTGACTTTCAGCAATATACCAAGAAAATGTATGATCAAAATGTAAATACCGAAGGAGCTGATATATCAACTATTGATATTAATGATCATGAAGCCATTTATTTCCATGATAATCATCAGTACGATTGTCTGATTTGGGATAACGGAAACTATATTATAGTTTTATACTCCAACATTGGTAAAAATGTACTAATCGACATAGCCGAGTCCGTGCAAAAAGTAAAATAATTCTTAGTCAGTAATATGCCTCCTGATTTGTTATCATTTATTGAACGGGTTAATTATTCCGTTCAGTTTGATAAACAGGAGGTATTATTATGAAAAAAACAATAAAAACAGCAATTGCCTCAGTTATGTCTGTTGCAGTTCTTGTTACAGGAGCGACAAGTATCGATGCAAGTGCAGAAAGTGAAACAGTATATGATAATTATTCAAGATTCTACTACTACAAAAACGTTACTTCAGCAGGATGCGAATTAACCAACTTGTCTAATTCACCTCAGTATGCACAGGTGTATATGGCTGTTTACACTATTTATGGCACATATTATCCAAGTAATACTAATCCGACTCTACCAAATGGAAGTACGATTAGCTGTTATTATAATGGCTATTATGTTGGAGGAGTAGAATTTTTTGGAAGTTTATCGTCCGGAACTACGGTTTTATCCTGTTGGCATACTTCATTATAATAAAGCTGTTTTCTTCCGAGCTAATTAATTGATTAAATGCTTATTATATATGAAAAGTGCATTCAGCTATTGTTCATAGTGCACTAATCAGTGCAGTAATAACTGTGCAAAAAATAGAATAAATAATTTTCAGTCAGTAATACACCTCCTGATTTGTTATCATTTATTGAACGGACAAGTAATTAAACTATTCGTTCAATATGATACAGTCAGGAGGTGATTTTATGATCAGAAAGATGCTTTCCGTTATTGTTGCAATGGCTATTTCAACAATCTGTCTTATATGCGGTACTGTCTCAGCTGCATATATACCGCCCGATTCACCACAATACAATTACACACAATCATGTAGCTCTGAGCTTTCAATCTCAGGTTCAACAGCAACGTGTAGAAGTGTAGCAACTGGATATATTAATCAAACGACAAAAATTGTCTTTGTGCAGACACTACAAAAAAGAAATTCATCAGGCGGTTGGGATGATGTTGCAACATGGACAACAACGATAAACAATTATCAAGGCACAGTAACAAAAACAAAAAGCGGATTATCAAGCGGTACATATCGTTTGAAAACAGTTTTCACTGTATATGCAGGTTCATCATATGAAGTGATTACCAAGTACAGTCAGGAATGGACTATTTAAGATATTAAATACTCAAAACGCTAAAGAGTATTTAATATAAATCATTTTAAAGATTTGCTCTGCGAATCGGAAAGGAATATGTTATGAAAAAGACATTCAAAAAAACTATCGCCTCTATTATGTCTGTGGTATCTCTTGCTATGTGCGTAACAGGTATGAGTGCAAGTGCTTCAAGTGCAACGGTAACAGATAGTTACTCCAAATTCTATTATTACAGAAATACTACGGATTGTGGATGTACATTAACTAATCTGTCTGGTTCACCTCGCTATGCACAGGTATCTATGACGGTTTATACTAACTATGGTACTTATTTTCCTGGCAATTATGATCCAGCTCTTCCAAATGGAAGCTCAGTTAGTTGTTCGTATAGCGGCTATGTTGTAACAGGTGTTGAATTCTATGGAACGCTGTATTTCAATACAACTCCATACGGTACACCTTTATCCAGTTGGCACAAGTCGTTATAAATAACCATATACAAAACATTTCTCTATCAGCGAATGATAATTCAATTGATTAACAAACTGAATTATCATTCGCTTATACTGCTATGAGGCACAATAAAATGAAATATGTATTAAAAAATATCAAGTCTTTTTTTATAACCGAAAAAATAATATTGTTTCTTGTTTGTTTATGCGTAATTACTTCTGCTGTAATCATCAATTTTTCATACGGTCTTTACCAAAACTTTAATGTAGTTAAAGAAGAGGCAAACAGTGAATTCAAGGAAATTGCTGTAATCATAAATGACAGCGATGCAGTAACCAAAGCTAAACTGAAAAACTGTCTGTTTTCTCTTTCAAGTAATACAAACGAATCTGTTGATATGTATCTTGTATTTCCTATCGTAGATGACTTTTATAGTTGGCAGGATCATATGAACCGTCTAATGTGCAGATTTACAATCGATGATAATAAAATAAAGCCTTCCTCAGCATTTGAAAAGGTCTTGAAAGATCAAGGTGACCTGATAGAAGGAGATTATTTTACAGACGAACAAGAAACAAAAGGCGAACTTGTTGCTATTGTTCGACCTGAAGGTGATTTTGATGCAGATGGTGATTGCACAAAATTAATAACAACAAGAGTTGAAGGAGATAAACGCTGGGTAAAAATACAGAACAAAGAATATGAAGTTATAGGATATCACAAACAGCTTGCAACTCCCTTTTTCCCATTTGAATCACTTGATGAATCTACAACTATGCAAGATTTTATTGATATTATGTTTTCCAAGCCTATAACAATTTCTCAATATAATGATGTAAGAAATAATTTTGAAAGCACCTTTGGTGATGCTGTTACTGTTCCTGATATGGATATACCGGAGGCAGAGAACTATTACTTATACAATACTATCATAGTTATTTCAATACTAATAGCTTTGCTTGCTGCGATTAACTTTGCTGTATTATATAAATATATTCTTTCAAAACGTACTAAAAAGCTGGCTATATTCAGAATGTGCGGCTGTACCAAACTCAAAACATTCAATATGTTTATTACTGAATGTATGCTGTTAATGATACCATTGTTCTTAATAACAACTTTGGTGTATGACAAGATAATCCTTCCAAAACTCGGTGCTCACTTTGAATACATGGAATCAGCTTACAGCGCAAAACTTTATCTGCTGATTTTTGCAATATATACTGTCGTATCATTTGTCGTTCTATCATTTATGATAAGCAAATTTCTCAAAAAAAGTATTCGTGAAGCAAAGGAGGAGAAATAAATGCTATTAAAACTCGGCTTAAAAAATCTTAAACACAATTGGATCATGAATTTCCTCATCACTTTGCAAATGGCAGTAACATACATAATACTAATATGTATTATATCTACGATAACATCACGTTTTAATTATTACACCCCAATCAAAGAGTTCTTTAATAATAAAGGTTTCTTTTATAATATCCAATATGGTATTAATCCTGATACTGGAATGACACTACGCTGTACAGATGAATTATATAACCTTATTGATGGAGAAAACGGTATAGCAGCCCAATATAATGTTTGGCTTGATTATAGAGACGGAAAATATGACAATGATGATGATAATACTTTTACGTCATCCGATCATTTTATAAGTTATGATGATATATATGCAGCCATCTATACACCGGAATTAGAGGCAGGAAATTGGTTTGATCTTGAAAGTCCTCCACAGGGAATTGTCCCTGTTGTTGTTTCTCAGAACAACTATAATTTTAAAGTTGGAGAAGTAATCAGTCTTTATTGCTTTGATTCAGAAATTAAGGCTAAAATAATCGGAATACTAAAAGATGATACTAAAATAATTGATACATCTTTCAATTCTAAAGATAATATTGACTACAGAAACTTCTACCGTAATTATAAATTTGAAAGAGAAGAAAAAGCTGCATTTATAATGCTTCAAAAGGATTTACTTGATAAAGATGTCGTAATGCAGCTTAATGGAAATGTATTTGTAACTTATCCTTCTACAGTTTCAGACGAAGTTATAACCACTGGCGACAAGCAGATGAAGCAGTTACAGGTTATGTGTACTTCAACAACTGAAGAAATGAAAGAAAATAGTTTAAAATATATTTTCTCGCAGATATATGATCTGATACCTGTATGTATTTGTATTATAATCCTTACGTTGGTTGGTGCTATTAGTACATCTGCTTTATCAGCTAAATATCAGCTTAAAAACTATTCGATTTATTATATCTGTGGACTCAGATGGAAGCAATGCTCATATGTTAATTTATTCTCATCGCTAATATGTGTAATTATTTCATTCATTATAAGTATTGCTTTCACTATAATAGCATCTAAAACCGCTATTTTAGGCAATACAGTAATAGAAATAGGAATCTGGCAGATATCTGGATGTATCATACTATCATTATTGTATATGTTTTTATCACTGTTATTACCGATAAGCATAATAGGCAGAAATACACCCAATCAAGTTCTTAGAGCTAACTAATGGAGGAATACATATGCTCACGTTAAAAAATGTACATAAAATCTATAACAAGGGAAAAGCAAATGAATTTGAAGCACTTAAAGGGATAGATTTTAAGATAGATGATGGCGAACTTGTTGCGATCATAGGTAAGTCAGGCGCAGGAAAGTCCACATTACTCCACATTCTTGCTTGTATTGACAGCTATGAAAGCGGTGAATATTATATTGACAATATCCTCGTGAAAAAACTCAGCGAAAGAAAACTGGCAGATATCCGTAATAGAAAAATAGGTATGGTAATGCAGGACTTTGCTTTGGTAGAAGATTTCTCATGTATTGAAAATGTATTGCTTCCCTTAGATTTCTCACATAAAAAGGGAGCTGACAAAAAAGAAATAGCCATGAAAGCATTAAAGGCTGTAGAAATGGATTCCATGGCTAAAAAGCCAGTCAGTAAACTCTCTGGCGGTCAAAAACAGCGTGTTGCTATTGCAAGAGCTATTGTGAACAAACCTTCTATTATTCTTGCCGATGAGCCAACCGGTGCTCTTGATACAAAAACCTCAGCCGAAATAATGAAATTATTTCACACTCTTAATAATCAAGGTAAGACAATAATAATCGTAACCCATGATCTTGAAATTGCTAAGCAATGCGATAGGATAATCGAAATATCTGACGGAAAAATAGTATAAAACAAAACCTCGTGTAATTTGTTGTTACACGAGGTTTTGTTAAACGACTATTTTTATATATTATTATTCGTCCGAACACTCATCAAGTCCATTCATAAGCTGAATATAAACACATTCTGCTCTGCCATGCTCCTCACCATCCGTAGACATCATTAGTTCAAGGAAATATGCCTTTGCTTCTTCATAGTTAGTCCAAACATTACGTTTACCACTATATATAGTAGTAACTCTTTGACTTTTGGGCATTGCCAATTCCGGTATTTTCAGCACACTATGCTCCTCCATTAGTTATAATATTTATAGTTTAATACCACTTTCCACGCTCTTAACAAATTGTTTCGTGTGACTGCCCGTGTGATTTTCTTGGAAAATCATGTGATTTTACTGCATTTCAGAGTGCAAATACGGAGTTTTAACCGCACTCAGAATATAAGAAAACCGCCTGAATATCGGTATTTTTCCGAATTCAAGCGGTTTGCGTTTTGGTTGCGGCGGCTGGATTTGAACCAACGACCTTCGGGTTATGAGCCCGACGAGCTACCTAGCTGCTCCACACCGCGATCTTTAATTTGTCATCTCTGTCATATGACTTAATTATTATATCATGTATATTTCGGATTGTCAATAGTTTTTGAGATATTTTTTTATTTTAACAATAAAATCTTTTCTTTCCCATTATAAAATACACATATTGGGCAATCGAAGCCTATAAAGAACCGCTATATAGCGTTGTTTGCAGCGCATTGACAAAGCTAAGCACTCACAGTATGCGCTGCATCAACCGTCACTTTCATTTCCTTAGCTTTGCTATAATACGCAGACTCGCTTCTATATGCATGATCCAATGTCTTGAAAATGGCATACGAAGAAGTCCGCCTACGTCCTTACCGCACCAATAATCCACCAGCCATGCAGCTTTTTCGTCGCTGCTCACAACATTCAAAGACATAAGTTTATCTTTTCGCTGAACGGATATTTTGTTCTTCAACTCACCAAAAGCCAAATTCTCCAGCATGGCTTTTGTGCTCGTCATTACTTCAATGGCATAGTTATACAGTTCATCCAGCACAAGCTGTGCGGAAAATTCTGCTATTTCCTTGCCAACAAGTTCATTTCCTGTTGTTATCAGCGGAGCTTTTATTCGCTCCATATAATCAGACGCAAAAAGGATCTGCTCATCATCATTAATGAGAGTATGAGCAACTATATCTTCGATCCGGAAGATATGCCATATGGAATAGGCTACGGTCTTGCTGTGATATCCGTCCGCATTTATAAACGGCATGGCATTGAATTCTTCCCTGTTCAATTCTTTTCTGAAAGACATTACAACATCTATAAGCTGTGCACGCAGATTCAGAAGTGTTTCTATCCCCTGTCTGAATGTTGCTTCTTTTTTTATCTGCTGCTGAAATGTTTTATTGAGTTCCGACCATTCCCTGTTCATATCATTCACCTTCATTTTTTACTGCCATATCTTTTTCTTAGATAAATCAGCATTACTCACATCTGAATTTCAGTTCTTTTCTGTATTCTTCAATCGGAATATCCGGAAAGCGAGAGGCTTCCTTTTCTATTATTTCCATATACTCCATATTTCCTGTACACGCAAGGAGATAGAGTATCGCATCGGTGCATTCCTCGTTGTATGTTTTTATATACGGAATTATTGATGTATAATCAAGGCACTTCTCAATATCAGTATGGAATTGAACAAGAGTATACAATGCGTTGATCATAGCCACAACTGTTTTACGCTGATCATATAAATGATCTGTCAGTTTTTTATTGTCAGGATCACTGTCAAAAGCGATTCTTCGGATCAGAGTATTTCCCACTTCTGTAAGTGTACTCTTACTCCATTCGACAGTTTCAAAAAAATCAGATAAATAATCAAACATCTGATCAAATGTCATGGACACTCTCATTTTTCTCCCCTCCCATTCCAATTTATGTTAGTACAATTATAACACTGCATTGAAGTTCTGTCAACACAAATGCCATAGTATTTCTGACCGTACATCAGAAACACTATGGCTGCATCACGGTTTATTCGTGGAATTATCGTCAACCTTCGATCTGCCGTGAAAGGAACTGTGCTGCCGCATTTATAAGGCTTTTTTGCAGATCAGTTACTTCCGTATTCTTTTCACTTGAAAGGAACGCTACTGCTCCCGAGATATCCCCTGCTGTGATTATCGGAACAGCCGCAATAGCTGTTCTGTCAACTCCTTCTGCGGGATAGAAGCTGTTAGTCTTACCGTCGGGACAGAAATACTGTCCCCTGCTTTCCATCAGTTCTTCAAGCTGTCCTGTGACACGTCTTTCGGCGAACTCCTTTTTAGGTACGCCTGCCGATGCCACAACATGATCTTTATCAAACACAAGCACCGGGCATCCTGCGATCTTATACATGATATCCGCCACGTAATAGGCATTTTCGCTCATTTCGCTTATCGCAGAATACTTCTTGAAGATCACTTCTCCCTCGCTGTTTGTGTATATTTCTAACGGGTCACCCTCACTGATAACATTGACACTAAGAATTTCGCCCTTTTTCCACGGAATATGGGCGAATGTAGTGAGGCAGTCAGTTTTCTTAGTGCCTGAATTAAAATTTGCGTGTGCTCCTGCCATTTCATTCTGAAGCTCAGCAGGTATGCCTGTTTTCAGAAGCGCATCTATATCAGAGCGCAGTCTGAAATCGATATGGTCGGTGTATACATCTATCCGCTCGATAATGAAGTCCACGTCCGCCTTTGACAGCTTATCCTTATTCAGAATAGCGTCGAACACTTCCATTACAGTTCTTGCTGTGCGGTTGACAGAGACTATGGCATTATGCTTTTCAGTGGCAAGCTGTATCTGATTGCGGAATCCCTCTATCTGCTTCATCAGGTCAGAAACCTGCTCCTGATACACTTCCTCAAGCATATCCTCCTGCTCAGGATGCCTTGCAAGGTCCTTTACGTGCTGACGGCTGAGGAATTTCATTTCCGTCTTTGCATCCTCCATCCTCTGCATGAGAACTTCCACAACGTCCTTGCTTGACGAGGTCTCCTTTTTCTCATTGTCGATGGACTTTTGCAGACTTTCAAGCATATCCTCGGAATTGTTCTTTACTTTAAGAATAAAGGATTTCAGCATCTCGTCAAGTTTTTCCACACGGATATGATGAGAAGTACAGCCCTTTGTGCCTCGCCTGTGATAAGTTCCGCATCTGTAAGCCTGTGGGATATCTCCTCGGCTCATGGCAAACATGGGACTTCCGCAGTCGCCGCAGAAAAGCCGTCCCGTATAGATATTCTCGAACTTCTTGACACCGTGGTAGTTCTTGTTGGAGCGCTCTTTCATCTGCTCCTGAACAGCCGCAAACAGCCTGTAATCCACGATGGCTTCATGGTTATTCTCCATAACTATGTGGTCTGTCTCATGCAGTTTCATTTCGCCGCCGTTTATCTTCTTACGGCGGTACTTGCGCTGACGGAGAGTGCCGATGTAGAAATCATTGCTCAGGATAGTGCTGATAGTTACGATGCTCCACGTATCCTTTGAACGTGCAACATACTCCTCGCCCTCCGCTTCCTTACGCATCTCCTCAGTCTTTCTCGGTGTGGGGATATGCTGGTCGGTCAGGTAATTTGCGATCTTCTTGTAGCCCCATCCGTCGGAATAAAGCTGAAAGATCTTGCGGACTATCTCAGCAGACGGATCGTCCACTCTGAACTTCATGGTCTTGGTATTGGTCATGACATAGCCGTATGGAACAGCGCATATCCACTTACCCTCTTTCTGGCGGTTGTTGATAACTGCCTTGACTTTCTTCGATGTGTCGGTGACAGGCATCTCGTTAACAAGAAAGCGGAACTGTATAGCCATCCACTCGTCCGATGTCGGAAAGTCTATGCCGTCGCCGATAGAAATTATACGCAGACCTGCATCACGCAGGTCTTCCAGTTCAACAAGTCCACGGCTGGTGCGTCGTGAGAAACGTGAGAAGTCCTTGATGATAAGGATGTCGTACTCATGGCGGAACAGCTTTTTCCGCAGTTCCTGATAGCTCTCACGCTGCTCAAAGGTATATCCCGAACGGTCACGGTCAGCATATATGTCAAGCTGAGCGTTGGGAAAAGTCCTCGTCACGTAGTCGGTGATGAGCGCTTTCTGGTTCTCGATGGAGGTGTTGTCCTTGTCCAGCTCCTCGTCTACGGATATTCGGCAGTACCCTGCTATTTTCAGCTTATCGTCCATAGCTATCTCCTTTCTGTCAATGTTATCCAGTAGCATAATTATTATTGTGATATCATTGTACCATATTCGGTATGGGATGTCAAGCAAAAAAATGGGTGTGCCTCAGGCACACCCTAAATTTGCAAGGAGCAGGTTCTCAGTAGCCGTGTACAGGTCTTCCTTCCCCGAAAGGAAGAAAACCACCATGCACTTCTTCGGATCAGTGTCCTTCAGGAGGAGACGTGTCAGCTCGCTGCGGTCGTACTGTTCCTGCTCCTCTTTCGTCATCCAGACCTCAATGAAGCCCTTGTTTCGCTTGTCGTAGACTTCCATATATCCACCCTCCTCTTTCCCGGATTATGCCCGTTCTGCTTTGCGTTTATTCCGATAAACGCTGCGATTGTGGCTTTACTATTTCTAAACATATTATTTTTAAATTCTCCCTCGCTATCATTCAATGTCCCAAAAAAACTTTCTTGAATTCATAATCTGCCCACCTGGCCTCGTTATTCGTTTTAGAATGCTTAACCTTAACCTCATTGAATATTGTACTTATTAAGTATTTTTCGTAATTCTTTATATTACCATTACGCTTGACCTGGTCGATAGCATTCTCAACGACTTCAAGATCGACTTTCATCATTGTTGACTTGACGATTTCTCTTGGGTACTTCTGACCACAGATTGTTTCTGTTGCCTCAGAGGAACAAATTTGTCCAACTATCATGTTGACAATTTCCAATGCTTCATTTTCACTATTAAGCCAGCCAACCAGATCCTGAAATCTGATATTCTCCATGACAACCTCGGTATATTCTTTTCTGTTGTATCTCTCAATCACTCCATCAGTTGAATTCTCAACATGATTTTTGTTGCCGAATCCGGATTGATTGATAGATATTAGATCCTTCAGTTCTTTTTTCTTGTATATTTCATTTTTTATATTTAATTTCCCATTATTATCTGTGGGTAGTTTCTCTGCGTACAGATCTTCAACATGGAGATTTTCTACGCCTTGTTTTTCTGCCTCAGATGTGGCTTTGGTTTTGTAGTCTGTTGAAAACTTGCCGTTCTTACTGTATGTATCAGTGTTCGTTTTATCTTTTTCGGAATATTCATAAAAAACATATTCATACTCAATTCGTCCGCTTGCCGTCTGATCAGGTTTCAGCTTGGTTATTTTGAGATATCCCCAATCTTCCAATTCCTTCATTGCTGTTCTGACAGCCGTTTCGCTTTCTTTGCAGATAGCAATAAGTCCAGCAACAGTGAAGTTCCATTCATCCGGCAAAGAATAGACCTTGCTGAGAAGCCCGATGGCCTTCAGGCTCAGGTTTTTTGAACGCAGATGTTGATTATGCATACAAGTGTAATCCTTTTTTTCAGCACGATTTATAGAAAAATACGTATATTTTTCCTTCTTGTTTTTATTCGCTGCCATATCTTTTTCCTCCTGTTACAGCTAAGGCAACGTCTGTTTATTTGCCCTGCTTCAATTAGTTTTTTTAGTAATTCTTTCCCATTCTCTTGACTATCGCAGATAATGATAATATAATAGAATCAGGTAAAAGAGCCCCGAAGGGCACTTAAAATATATGATACTCAGCCTTGAACTTCAGGTAGAGCGGGGTTTCCGTGAATGGGACTGTCTTGCAGTGAATCACAATATGGCTATTTTTCCCCTTCACTTTGTCATAGGCTTCACAGCAAAGTATAACATCTCCGATACCCATAGAACCGAATCCCGCTTCTACCGGATTCTTAAATTCCAGCTCGGCAGCGATTCGGTCAAGGGATTTTGCCGGTTTGAAAAACAGCTTGATTCCTGCTTCTTTCATCACATCAATAGAGTGACTGCCGTTTGAGATATACTGCTGTGTCATACCTATAAGCTTAGTATTGAACTTACGACCTTGAGTAAGGATAGTATGCAAAGGGCTTCCCTCTGAGAAATTCTGCATTTTTATCTCGTCAATTACCACGGACAACGGAGCATCGTTATGATCACGCTGCCAGGCGAATGCTGATGCTACCAGGATGTCAAGGACAGTGTGAACTTTATCATCAGTCTCATCGCCGAGTAAGATAACAGGTATCTTCTTGGACTTCTCAAAGAAATCTCCCCAGTCTTGTGCCTCCACGCCGATAAGTTCGATATCGTCGAGAGTTGAGCTTATTAGGTTATACACCTTATCACCAACTTTTCCGCCCTTTTTGAGCGCATTACCGAGCAAATTACCACTTATCGAGTTGATAAAGTTATTCCTCTTCAGCATATCCGACACTATACCTTCGATAATTTTGGTCTCTTCCTTATCAAGCTTACATATAGCCTTGATAAAACTCATAATACGGCGTTTTTTCGCAGGAATGTTTGTACAATCACCGATATACAAAGGATTGACAGGCAATTTACACTGACCTGTTCCTACATAAATAAACTCAAAGAGGGAATCGACTACTTCCTCCGGAAGTGATCTTAGCACCTCATCTCTTGTAAATGAGCAACTGACATCAAATATAAGCATTCTACTCCCAAGCATCGCTAAAGACGGGATTATGTTAGTAGCATAAAAGGACTTTCCTTCTCCTGACTTACCTGTTATACATATGCTGTCGTTCGACTTATTCTTGTAAGAAATGTCCTTTCCGATGAAGCGCCCGTCTGAGGTTACTCCTAACGGAAGAATGCCACTTTCTTTGAGTTCATTAAAGTTGAGAAGAAAACTCTCGTATTCAGCCATATCAAGCCTTTTACGATTTTCAGCATTTATGAGCTGTTTACTTATGCCGTAGGTGTAGAGCATATACAGCTCACTCTCAGAATTCTGAACATGAAATCGATAGCATTTGCTGTTCTGATCATTGATCGTCAGGCATTCGTTCGCCTTCAGGATATCAGTCAGTGAGTTTACGCTGTGAAGATTCATCTCAGATTCCACAAGTTCTTTGATGTCAGCAGTAGGAAAATAAACATTGTCCTCATCGACAACTGCTGTATGTGTTTTTTTATCGATGACCATATATTTTCGTCTTGGTATGAAATCGAATTTTCCTTCACTTATTGCAGAATTTAAGCATACTGCGAAATCTGACAGAAGTTTTTCATCCAGCTGATTGCCGTGCTCTGTGTAATCACTGAGCCAGTTAACGAGGAATCCGAGTACTTTTTCATCAAAAATAGGTTCCATAAACTGATCATACACATTGGCAGCAGCCATCAATAGAGCATATGCCTGTTTTCTATGCTCAGGTATAGCAATATGTGGTCGTCGGATATTGTTCACCATTTCACGATTAAACATCTTTCCAAAAGCATCAAAATTTTCCTCAATTTTACCAACGAAAAGAGCATCGTTAAATTCAAGAATATTTGACACATAATTGGGTTCCAGAGGACTTTTTATATCAGGCAACAATAATGAACAACAGATATCATTTCGTACTTGCGATGCAGCATATCTGGATATAATAACGCCTATGAAATTATTTTCACTCTGTGTAACTGCTGCCGTTTCCAATGCCTCAAGTTTCAATTTGCGTCTTTCAGATTCATCAGCTTTTGTCTCATCAGCCACAAGAAGAACAGCGTCATTGTAAATGGCAATATTCTTTTCTAATTCCTTGGATTTATCCCCAAGTGTCATCGTGTTTTTCATATGATAATTATCATTCTTTACGATAGCAGTTATTATGGCATTAGTAACCTTCTCATTTGGAATCAAAACAATCAATTGATTGAAAAACACATTCATTTTAGCTCCGAATGTCAGCAAGTAAGACGTTATTCTAATCAAGTACAGAATCCTAAAAATAATGGTACTATTTAAAAAAGAAAATAATATTTGAAGGTATTCTTTAATAAATGTTGGATCATTTTTTACTTGTTCTGCTTTTCTCGGCCTTTCACGAAGTAAAATGCCTTCCGGGATGACAGGATACAATTCCTCAGGATATTTTTCTCTCGTCTCAAACGCAACCTTAGATGTTGATTTCAGATTAAACCCTTGTCTTTTTCCTATATCAATAAACGCTGGTTTTTCCATTGCTTTTTGATAAATTATGCACTTCAGAAGGCGGTTCAGCAAATCATCGTCTTTCTTTTTTCCCTGAGTGGCGATTCCAAAATAATGCAGCAGTTTCTCCTTGCGATAGTCCGCTTCCGGGATAAAAACCTTAGTCATCATATACTTTTTTTCAAGGCAGTACTCAACTAAATATCCCTTTGTATTCAAGCCGTTTGAATCTACAAGCGTAACAGAATAGATATCAATAGTAAGCATTAACTTAATATCCTTCAATTCGCCACCTGCCATTTCTACATATCCCCAGACCTGCAATAAAAAGTCAATAGTCAAACCGAATGTTTCACAAAACTTTCACAATAGAAAAAATAGGTACGACAATAAGACCGCCGAAGCAGTCTGAAAAATAAAATTCAATTGAAA
>Ga0129307_1001057_pt1 | contig 33572 bp, 30 predicted proteins | sample P1105metagenome_FD_94437 | JGI IMG/M metagenome (GOLD analysis project Ga0129307, IMG submission 94437) | Capybara group fecal microbial communities from Wisconsin, USA - P1105 metagenome | ecosystem: Host-associated > Mammals > Digestive system > Large intestine > Fecal | place: USA: Wisconsin...
AATGATATAGATACAGATCCACAGCGCCAAAGTAAGTATATCAGAGATGGTTAAAAAATAACCCGGATAATCCGGGAGAAAGGAAAATCCAATCACCATCATCGATGATTGGATTATACGTGAGTAATATGAAGTATCTTACCGGTATTCATGCTCTAAATACTACTTGTAATCTTAATACGTTTGGCGATTGGCACTCCACAGCAATTCAATGGGAACACCCACATGAGAATGAAAGTACAAATTCTTTGTGGGGAGATTATGGCATTGAAACGGATAGAACAATACCTTTCTGTAAAGGAGTGCATAATGTAGCCAATCATATTCGTGCCTGTCTGGATATGTTGCTATTTCGCCAGTTTTCCCTACTTCAGGGAATGAGAAAAGACTTTATTGGGGTTGAAGAATATGATAATCTTATCTTTGATAAAGTATCGAAGCTAAAAAAAATGTCTTACTGGAACGAAGTAGATGCTTTTATGGAAAAAGAATACTTAATGAAATGGGTAAATTATAGGAAAAGGAACGACTTATGACTTTTGATAAATCTCAAAGAATAAAACATAAAACTGTTATAAAATCCTTCTTAAAAAAACTAAATGAAGAAAGTGATGCTTTTATTTTAAAGGGTGGTACAGCTTTAATGATCTGTTATAATCTTAACAGATTTTCTGAAGATATAGATTTGGACTGCACCCACCAAAAATTAAAAGAATTTGTTAGACGGTTTTGTGATTCTGAAGGCTATTCCTTTAGAGTTGGACAAGAGACCGATACTACACACAGATTTTTTATACATTATGATGAAAATAATAAACCTTTAAAAATTGAGGTGTCTTACCGAAATAAAAAAATTAGTCCAAATACCTATAATAAGGTAAATGGCATACAGGTTTATACAATTGACAGATTATGTCAGTTAAAATCTGGAGCATACCAAAATAGGGATAAAATTAGAGACTTATATGATTTGTCTTTTATAATCAATCATTATTACGACAAACTTTCGGATAATACAATTAATATAGTTAAAGATGCTCTGTCGTACAAAGGTTTTGAGAACTTTGACTACATAACATCGACTCAGAAAGATGATTTGATAAATGTCAATGTCTTAGCTGATTCATACTTGAAAATGTACGATAAACTTGAATTGTTATATACAAAAGAAGAAAAACATCTAATAAAAACTGGTAATGGTAACGGTTATCCTGGAAATCCAGGATCTCAGAGATAAGAAAGGATGATAGATATGGGTTTCGATGTTTTTTCTCTTGATGCTGCAAATGCAGCTCAAAGTGCTAATAATAAAGCAAATACTAATCTCAATGCAAGTATTGCTCTCCTTCAGATGGTTTCTGAAATGAGAGATTTTACACAACAAAGATTTAATGACGTTATAACTGGTTTAAATAATAGAAAACACGAAAATGATGCTCTTATGGCTGAAATTAATGATTTAAAGGCACAGGTTGCTGGGTTACAAAGAAAGCTCTACGAAGAAGAACAGAAGAATAAAGGCATTGCTAGATAATTGAAAGAAGGATAAGTATGGGACAGTTTCTACTTTCACCAGAAGAACAGGTTCGACAGGTTGTAGCAACCCTGGCTATAGAAAACCTGTATCCAAGTGAAGAAATGATAAAAACAGGCTTAGAAATTGCTAAAGGAACTGTTGATGTTGAAGATGCCATTGAGGAGATAAAAAGAAAATATGACAGATCATAAGTATTGTTATCCTCGTTCCGATGTGCTTAAGAATAAAGGGATTGCCAGATAAACTTTACTTGACAATATTAATCTAAATATATTAGAATTCAAGTATAGAGAGGTCCTGCTTTAGTGGACGATTCAAAATAAGAGAGGTCCTGCTTTAGTGGACGACTCAGAATAAGTGGGCTATTACTTCTCGTAGTAGCCCTCTTTAATTTCTTGTGTTTGGAGAATTTTATGAAATTAAAATTGTATAAAGTAAATCCTAAGTATTTATCATTTCTACATTCTTATGATAAACGAGTCAGTTTAAAATTTAACACAAGACCTTTTGTAGGTATTTTAACAATGATAAATGGAATACATTATGTATTGCCTTTAACCTCACAAACTACTGAAAAAAGAAAACTTCATGGGAAAAACAAAAGATCTGATGCGATAACTACTTTTGTTAGAGACAGTGCCAAAATGGAAATTTCAAATATTTTGCATAATAATATGATTCCTGTTCCAATAGATGAAGTTACTTTATTAAATATTGATCCAGAGATAAATTCGTATGAAATGAATGAAATCCGATATATCCGTAAACATTCAGATGAAATTATAGAAAAATCCAATAAAGTATATGACCGGAGAATAAATAAATATAATTATTTTTATATAAAATTATGTTGTGACTTTAAAAAACTTGAATTTGCAATGAGTAAATATGTCCCTCCTACACATCATGCCAAAAGTCAACAACGATGAGAGAAGTGTAATTGTATTTTAGACTCAAATAAAGAGGATAGCCAATTAAGGCTATCCTCTGTTTTTTTATTCATTCTGAATGTTGTTAGGGTTTTGCTTACGGGAATAGTCAGCAATTACAAGATTGATTAACTGATCCTTTGCCTGGTCTTCTGGTGTTTTCGGTTGCTCATCAACAGTACCATAAATCATCTTGTCAAACTCACCTGACAATCTACGGCCTGTACCGTAAGCATTAACGATTTTCCCACCAGGGCTTGCCATAAGGGCTGCCTTCGCAAGGTAGCCAGCCACATTACCAGCTCTTGCAAGATTAGGATGATTCTGGCTGAAGCTTCCGCTGCTACTTGATGTAGAGGTGCTTGTATCAGGTGGAGTTGCTGTCCCATTTCCATCAGGTGTAGCACTCTGCTCTGCTGGAGCATCAGCCTGACCGTCAGATCCCTGGGCATTGGTATCAGGAGCTTCCTGTTGGGCATCATCTGCTGCCTTTCCGTCTTGGGTAGCACCAGTATCTGGCATCTTGCCGTCACTGGAATCAGTTTGAACATCGCCAGGGCCAGAGGAATCGGCTCCTCCGGAACCATTTGGAGAGGCACCTTGGGTATTGCCACTATCTTGAGCCATGGTTTGATTCCCTCCCTGGCTATCTGATTGGGCTTGTTGTTGCATTTTATTGAAACCTTGTTGGATTCCCTCTTTTATTGCAGCTCCCGGACCACCAGTTATTCCTGCTACTGCAACTTGACCAGCTGCTTTTGCGTTATTTTCAAGTTGGCCCATAGTAGTGCCTTCTTCTTTTCTAGGTTCTCCTCCACCGCCTCCAGAGCCTTGTCCTCCGCTGCCACCTCCTGGCATATTACTTAATACACCAGCAGTTGTGGCCATACCACCAACGGCCCCCATGGCCATACTGGTCATGTCACCACCACTAAGGCTAGGAGTACCATTTAAAAGGCCTGTAACAAGGGCAGGAATTTTCTTGGTAAGCATCAAAAGAACAACCAAACCAAGTATAAGTGTTACGAAGGCCATAAAGCTGCCTTGAACACCGCCAACAAAATCACCTTTTAAAACATTTTCAGCTAATTTTGCATTACTTGATTCAACAACCTGGTCAATCATTATTTTGAAAAATGGCACAGAAACAGCCTGTATAAATGCTATTACACAGCATTTCATGGCCAGATTAAAAACTGCACCTATAGCTTTTTGGGCCAAAAAGTTGAACTGTTCAATCATGGCAAAAGCCAGAAGCGGCATGGACAGTAATGCCATAGTATAAAATTCTATTCTTACCATGAACATTTCTATACTTGTCATTAAAATGCAATAGCAGGAAACAACAAAGGAAACAAGCAATAATAACGTATTGGTAAGAGATAAAGGAGCTTTAATTATTGTATTCAGCATACATGACAACAGTTCACACCCATTATCCCAGATAGCATCAGGCTTAAGGTCGGCTTCTGAAGCACCACCACCGGCCATAAAGCCAATTTCCTGAAATCCGGTTTGCAATAGCCCCGTTAAATCAAACGTTCCGCTAGGGCCAACCCAATTAATAATCAGGAAAATATAAAAACCTGCCTTAAGTGTCTCAGAAATAAGGAATTTAATTTTATCACCACTAATTAGATCAAGGGCAAGCTTCATGCTGCAATTGATAGTAAAAAGAACAAGCAAAAGCTTTATACAGACACCCTTAATCGCCTCGGCTCCATGATCGATGATACCTTGCTTATAATATTCCATAAATTTAGACAAAAAATCAGAATTGGCCTTTGCATTATCTTTTATCTGAATGTCAAAAGATTCCGCTGTATATTTGTTGCCATCATACTGACTAAAAGTAGATTGGAACATATCACTGCTGTAAACAAAATCAGCAAAGCTTAAGGCAAGCCCGATACCAAGAATCCAGTTCCACACAGTTTTTTTGCCATCAGTAATGCCAAAAGCAATCTGAAGGCCTGCTATTGCAGTAAGGATTGTAACAATCGGGTGCATCAGATGAAGAATATCTTTAACAAATTTTTTAAAATCAGGGTCAAATTTTTCCAACCCAATACCTTTGTTAATATATGCGTTATCATAAGAAGGGGTAAGTTTGTCCGCTGCTTCTACAAGAGAAATATCCGGAACTAAAATCACCACAAGAGCGATTAACATAATCGAAGCAATGTATTTACCTTTTAACATTTGGTTTCCCCCTCCTTTCCTTAATCTGATTAATCTTCTGACGGGCTTTCACGTACAGCTTCTTTGCCGATGCCAGCTTTTCTTTGGTTGTTAGTTCTTTAAACTGCGGAGAATGACTTAGTATCCCTGAAATCTTTAATACAGATAGCTTGGTTTTAAGCATTAGCCTGGATATAACAAGGATATCGGCCTGTTTTATGTTAATTTTGGGATTTTTTGCCAGTTCTTCTTTCAGAGCGGAAAAATAAATATCATTTTCCTTCCCCTTGTCTATGACAATGCGTAGTGGTTTTGCATTTCTGAGTTCTGTAATTTCAGACAGAAGCGGATTCTTTTCCTTGTCCAAAATAAGCTTTGTAACCTCAGTAACCTTTTCGAGCATACTGAAGACATTTTCCCAGCCATTATTCGCATTGTCAGCCTTGGCAATCATTTCCTTTATAGAGGCCTTAATTTTTGGAAGTTCTTCATTATTTTCAATGCCAAATTCCTTTGAAGCCCGATCAAGACCATCAGCCCAAAGCTTCAAAATCTTCAGTGCCTGTTTTACCTGGTTCTGGTACTGTAAGGCAATATCCAACGCAGTATTGATTTCCTTAAGGGAATTACGCCAATACTGTTCAAGATTGCCCTTTTCATGCTCTTCCTTAAGGGATTCAATATAGCTGTAAAGGGTGGTATAGACCTCATCCTCATGCTCATCAGAAGAAGCTGAAACACGTACCTCTTTTTCCTCATGGGCAGATGATTTTTCAAGCTTTTCATAATACTCATCAAACTGTTTGTTGATGGCATTTATGGTATTGAATCTTTCCATATCGTCCTCAATTTCAGGCACCACAAACAGAGGGCTGCCTTCACGGAAGCACTGTTTTATCCTGTCATCGTTAAGTCCCTGTTTTTTCATGGAATCAAGAATAATCGGATCAAGCTCCACAAGCTTTTTACTTGGCTCTTCCGAAATATAATGCTTCAGAAAAGCATTGTAGATTTCAGCAGAATCAGATTCAGGACCCAGGGTAAAAAGGCTCTTGGCATTGGCCACTTCTGGCTGGGCTATAAGGGGATTTACAGCATTGGAAACATTCATCACTGCCCCAGCCCACCTCATATCCTTATCAAAGCCTGAAAGCTGGGGATCGCTTGCAGCACATTCAATCATGGCAAGGTAATCCATCCCTTTTTCCCACAATTTTTTAATAACAGCCCCTGAAAGTTTCATAGGATTTTCTGCAAGTTCAGGCTGCCTGTTTAGGGTTTCCTTATAATTGGAATAATAAATATCCTGGGGAGATTTATTAAGACAAAGCATATACCTGTCCGGGGATTCCATGCCCTTTATTTTTTTCATTGGATCGCTGGGCATTTCCTCAAGTGAAGATATTAAGTTATTGAAATTAAGGGAGTAATAGGTTCTGAGAGAACCTTCCACATCCAAATTCAAAAGCTCGTTCATAAATTATCTCCCGTGACGGTTATTACCTTCCTTCAAATAGGAAAAATCATAACTGTTAATATGCTCAATACAATCCCTTCGGAACTGCTCCTTTTGGGCCTTTTCCACATTTTCCTGCTGGGTATTAGCTGCCAAAACGGCAAGCTGCTGGGCCTCTATCTGAAGCTGGGCTGACTGAATATCGTTCTGATAGGCCAGAAGTTCATTGCTGACCTGAAGGAGTTCGTTGGTTCCTTCGGCCTTGTTGTTGTTTTCCAAAGCCTGGGCTGTTCCCTTGGCGGTATTACGAGCAACCTCCTGTGCCACCTTTGCGGTGGCAGCGGCATCCTTGGCTGCATTTTCACGGGCCTTAATGCCCTTTTCCCAAAGCTTGTAGCCGTCATAGACGGTAATATCACCATTAAAGATATCCTCAACAGTACCAATGGTGCTGCGAATATAACTTTCAGTTGAAGTAGACTGTCCTAAGATGCCCTTATAATCTCCCATGCAGTCATTCAGGAACCCCTGATTATCCTTGGAGGTTTTCATCATCTGTTCAAGCATGGAAATATCAAATTTCTTGCTCTGAAGCATCTGAATAAGAAGGTTCTGCTGCTCCGTATTCAGTATCTTGGTAGTACGGATAACCTCCTCTATGGCCTGTTCAATGTTTTTCTCATCCATAACGAGAACTGCGGCCTCCGTCCCCTTGCTCATATTGGCCATGTTGATTCCTGCGGCCAGTACACCCATGGCAAGGCCAAAGGCTATGTATTTCCATTTTCTTCTGAAAAAACCCATTTTTCTTTTTCCTCCTTTTTAGTAGCACAAGGATAAAAGCCTCATGTATGAGTCATATACCTTTCTTACGTAATTCATTGTCTCCGATATTGGAGGACAGCCACCGCAGTCAATAACTGCCTGTGAACCTGCATTATAAGCTGCAACTGCATCGGTCACGGCCATTTCCCCGTATCCGCTGAATGAGTCAAGGAGCGTTCTTAAATGGGCCGCTCCACCCATTACGTTGCTTAAAGGATCATAAATATCACAGCCGATGCTCCGGCCTGTATCCGGCATTATCTGCATAAGCCCCACAGCTCCGGCACCGGAATATGCCGAAAAATTGAAATGGCTCTCCGTTTCCATTACTGCTGTAAGGAGAAGCGGATCTACCCCGTAGGTACTGGAAGCATAACAGATAGCATCTGTAATCCACTGGGATTCAGTATTTGCCCCGTGATAAGCTGCCACATCTGCATAAATCACGTCATATATGGGGGCAGCCTGGGAGCTTCCCGTTAAGCTAACCAGAAACCCCACTGCCATTACCATTGCACATAACATTTTTTTAAGCATTTTATCAGCCTTCCTCGTTTACCCTGATTCTTTCACGCACCATACGTTGCTGCCGTCTGGTGGTAATTGTAGTTTCCTTGGCAAGAGAATCACCCCTGCCCACAATCTGCTCGTTTACAGTTGTGACAGGAGCCATTGTCATCAAGGTTTCCCTTGTGGTGAATTTCTGCTCCTGCATCTTGTCCTTGGCCTTCTCAATAATCTTGTTGGCATACATATCATTGTCCTTTACCGGAGAGTTATCCAAAGCCTTGGCAATCTCGCTGTCAGTGAAGCCCTGAATCATCATGGCCTCGGCAATGATTTCATCCATGGCCTCAGAATAGGCAAGGTCAATATTTCTCTGCAAGTCCCTCTGGTGTTTTGCGTACTCGTTAAGGTAATCTTCATGATTTTCTCTGGCAACAGCCATATAGTATTCAAGTTTCTGCTGCTCTTCGAGAAGCTTTTCCTGGGCATTGCTTTCAACGTAATCAAGGTATTCCTCGTTTCGTCCAGGCTCAACATAGACAGGGGAATATTCCTTGATTACTTCCTTGATTTGTTCAGGTTCTGCACCCTTCTGCTGAAGCATATAGAAGGCATCAATATCCATTTTTGACTGGATAAATCCCTTCATGCTGTACTGATCGGACAGATAATCAAGATAAAGAACCCCAAGAGCCACGGCCCCACCAATAACTGCTTTTGTTGGGACATGGGCAGCTATTTCCTTTAATCGGTCAGTAACCTTCAAGGCTCCTTCAAGGATTTTGTCAGCATACTCCCCAGGGGAGATGCCTTTAGGCTCCGATGCCATTAAAATGGCGTTCCGGACCTCAAGAGGAGGTTTTCCTGACTGAAGAAGCTTTATGGCCACCTTGCCGTCAACATAGCTAGCCATGTAGTTTTCCTTGGAAGTACCCTCCACTGCTATACCGCACTGCTTGGTATACTCTTCCTGTTTTGATTCAATGATCTTCTGGCCGATTTTATTAAGCTCATTTCGTCTGCTGAGTTTGCCCATTATTTCCTGACCGTAGGCTTCCTTATCTTTAGCAATAAGTGCCTTCGGACTGTTTTCCAGCAGAGCCTCCTTGAGCTTGTCAACATCCGTGTCAGGATATTTAACAAGAGCAGTCTCCAAAATATCTGCATCCAGCTCGGAAGAATAGCTCCATCTTCTGATGAAGCTTGGATTATCCTTTATCTTTTCCTTGGCCACCACCATGAAAACCTCATGTGAGGTAAGCTGAAGATCCTCGTCCCCTTCTACAGTCGGAACTTTGAAATTTTTTACGTTCTGCTCTGCCTTTACAGCATCAGAAGCATAAGAAAGAATTTCGGCCACATAGGCCTTGGTGTCTTCAATATCCTTAACCAGTTCCTCCATAACTGGGGAAATAAGGTCAGGATTGCACTCGGATGAAAGGAGATCCTTACAGATAAGGGAATGGATAAGTCTGGAATCCTTCCTTGAGTTGTCCTCAATATCCAAATTGAAATATCTGCCATAATATTCAAGCCTGTCATTGGCCTTTTCTCTGACCTCTTCCATGGAAAGGGTCTTGATGTTCTCGTAATTGGCCTGAAAGAAATCAGAAAGATTCTTTACGTAATCATGGAGATTACGGCCAATTTCAAGGGCCACAGGGGAACAGGCCAGAAGGGAAACAATCTGCTCCCTGTTGAGGTTCCGCTTCATCAGTTCGCTTAGAATCTGCTCGTCATCCCTGGCACATAAAACCTTTGTGCCGGTTCGCTTCATATAGTCACGGGCAGCCGCATAATAAAGCTGGGAGACATCGTTTTCTGTGACAGGGACCTTGGAATTTGCAATCCTGGCATAGGTTTCCTTAATGGAGGCCAGTCGGTGCATAATCTTGGCAACGTATTCGGTTCCCTCCTGCTTTGCAATAGGGGAATGGTTTTCAAGAACCTTCCCTATAACATCAATAGGAACGCCATGCTCCATCATCATTGAAAGAACAATACTGCCCTCCCTGACGTGGGACATATTTTCCATGGTATAACCCTTGTGTTTTCCCACCTGGGACTGCTGAAGATGGCTGAAAAGTTTGGCAGCATTTTCAACGCTCTTGTAAAATCTTTTGAAATGTGCCGAATTGCTTCTCTCAATAACGGCATCCTTGTACTTTGAAATAGCATTGTTGCTCTGTACAAAGAACTTTATCGGTGAAAACTGGGAAAAAGCCTCCAGAATATTTTTCATGGAATAATTCTGTTCTTTGAGGTCGCAGATAATCTCTGCATCAACATCGCACAGAAGCTGCTGGAATCTAGGGATATAGGCTTCCTTTGCCCTTTCGTAGGCCTCCCCTACAGGGATTTCCTGCGTGGAACCTTCTTTATCTTGGGGGATCTTGGAAGCAAGATATTCCTTCATCAGCTCCGGACGGGTATTCTTGAAGCCGAAGCTTCGGCTCATAATAATATCCTCAACAGCCTCGGTGCTGTAGCCCTTATCAATAAGGTTTTTGCAGATTTCTGTATCAATTTCATCAAAAAGCTTTACAAGACTCTCTGTGGGAGTCTTTTTCAATGATAGCTCATTGTAGGCCATGGCAGCATTATTCATCTGTCTTCACCGCCTTCTTGGACTTAGTTTTTTTGTAAGGGTTTTTAAACCCTTCCTTCATAACCCTTTTGCCGAGGGTCTTCAAGTCCTCCTCGGCTTCTATTTCTTCCTCCGGCTTTATGCCAAGTCTCTTTTCAACAGCAATAAGCCTTTTTTGATATTTACCGAGTCTTATAGCAAACAAAATCACGGAAATAAGTAATGCTAGGTTTAAGATACTGGCTTCCTGGCTCATGACAATTTCAACCTTCCTTCACTGTAATCTACTGGATACGAAAGACCATGCTCGTTCATCCAGTTCACATTAAAATTTTCCAAACCATACTGGGATATAATCTGGTCACATCTTTTTAATGCTTTTTTGTCTACTGCCACATAGGCCAAAGTTAATGGGCAGGCCTCAAGGGCAAGATCATACAGCCTTGAACCTTCCTGACTGTCATAATAATACTGGCGTTTCTTCTGGGCCTTGGCAATAATCTCAAGCTTACGCTTGTTAAGGCCAAAGGAACGATACATGGCCTCCTTTGCAGGATCCATGGCCGAAACATCAGGCAGGAAAATTCTGCTTTGACAAGCCGAAAGGATTGTGGAGAAAATATCGCTGTCTGCCACATCCTCCGGAGACTGGGTTGCAAAGATAACGGAAGCATTGGCTTTACGGAGTACCTTAAGCCACTCACGAATCTTTTGGGCAAAAAGCGGATTATCAAAGAATACCCAGCACTCATCCAGAATAATGATGGTTGGGTCCCCGTTAAGGCTCTGCTCAATGCGGTGGAAAATATACATGAGGCAAGGTCCCACAATACTTTTGGTATTCATAAGCTTTTCCATCTCGAAGACCTGCCAGCTTGAAAGCTGCAAGGAATCCACATCGGCATCGAACATCTTGCCAAATTCACCCGGATTACCATTTTGATCAGTAAGAGCCAAAGGAGAAAATGCAACCTTCAGATCCGCATCCTGTAGACCGTCTATAAAAGATGTAATTGTACGGTATTTTTCAGGAAGGTCGGCAACGGAGGTAAGAGCATCACGAATCATCTTCTTTATTTCTGGATTGATTTTCATGTTCTCATTTACCAGAAAATCGCAGAGCCATTCAGAGGCCCACTGCCTTTCCATTTCATTATCAACATGGGCCAAAGGCTGAAAGGCCAGCGTACAATCCTCACTGCCAAGGTCATAGAACTTGCCACCAACGCCATGAGTAAGGATCCTCGAAGAAGACCCCTTATCAAAAATAAATACTTTGGCGTTCTTATATTTTCTGAATGATGCAGCTATAAGGTTTAAATGAACCGATTTACCTGCACCAGTCGGCCCAAGCAAAAGAGCATGGCCAACGTCCCCAATATGAAGGGACAATCTGAAAGGTGTATTTCCATATGTCTGGGTATATAAAAGTGCAGGTGCCTTAAGGTGCTTGTTGGTCTCAGGCCCAGCCCAAATGGACGAAAGGGGCAGAAGATGAACAAGGTTTGCATTGGAAACCACAGGATGTCTTACATTGTGGTTGATATTTCCAGGCACCATGCCAAGCCAGGCATCCACGGAATTAAGCTCCTCAATCTTGGCCGTAAGCCCAATATCTATAAGGAGCTGACGGACTATCTTGGCCTTTTCGTCTGCCCTAATAGGATCCCTGTCAGAAACCATGATGCTCATGGTATAGTAACCGAACCTTGTTCTGTCACCCTCCGCAGCAGTAATGGCATCAGCAACCTCGTTGAATTTTTCAGCTGCATTTCTGTTTACGTCTTCATACTGATTACGGTTGTACATAAGGTCTTTAATGGTACTTATAAGGGACTTCATCTTGCCCTTCCAGCTACGCTGGATGCTATTAAGCTCAGAAAGACAATCCTGTTTACTCATAAAACAGTATTTTGTGACCCATCTGTATGTAAAGTCCAATGAATTAAGGGCGTTAAACATACCAAAAAGGGTATTATGTGGAAAAGTAAGAGGTGTTACAATCCTGAAATGCTTACGCCCAAGCTTTGGCTCAAGACCACCATATAAAGGCTCATCGTAGAGATAATGGTCAAGAAGCAATGGCTTATCCGGAACATTAATTGTCCTGTAGCTGGTTGAAACAGTGGAATGAAGATACGACAGGGTTTCTGTCATGTTCATTGTTGAAACAGGAATTCCAACACTTCTAAAAGCAGAAATTATTTTTTCAACCTGTTCCAAAAAACCATCCAAACGCTCTGCTACATTGATTTCACGATGTTCCTTGCCTTCAATAAGGAATTCTTTTACACGTTCCACTCTGTCCTTCGGAGGCAGCCAGTTAATGGTGATATAATAGGCCGATTCAAAGTGGTAATCACTTGAAAACAGGTTCTTTCTTTCAATGTCTATGGCCTTTGAAATAGCATCAGGAAAATAAACATCCGTGGCATAGTCACGGGAATGTCTTCTCTGGGCCTCAAAATACACAGTCCAATTGCTGCCAATCCCCATAAAAAGGGAATTGAGTCTCTGGCTCATGTAATCCAGCTCTGCCTTGATTGTCGAATCAAGATCAGGGCCGTAATACTGAAGGGTGAGCTGTATGGAGCCGTCCTTATTGAGACAGATGATATAATCACGATAATTTTTTACGTATTTATGAAGTCTGCCAAGAGGCATGACATATTTAAGCTTCTCATCATTTTTTCTGAAAAAATCAAGTCGATACATTGTTTTCCTCCGAATTCAGAAGCGGTTTGTCTATCGGAAAAAGCATTTCATATATATTTTCCATGGAAAGTGCAGGGGGATTAATATTGGCCCTAAAGAGACCATGTAAGCTTCCCCACCACACGTCCTTAAGATTAAAGGATTCTAAAATATACGGAAGCTCCAGCACATCCATTACCTTGAAGATAAAATCTGCAAGGTCGTTATTGTCCTTGTCAGTAATAAAGATAAGATTTTCAGTGGCAAGTCCATGGAATTCACCAGGGAAAATATCATCAGCAATAAATTTTCTGACAGATTTGCGGCCCTGGCACCATGCGGCCATATACCTTCTCATTTCGCTGGTATATTCCTTGTCATTCATAAAAAGCATCCGCTTAACATGCCTATATTTCTCACCGGCAAAAGCTTTGTATAATGTTCTTGTCGTGTCCGGAGTCGGAAAGGACGAGAGCGTTACAACAATAAGCTTTTTGTCATTGAGAACGATGTCATTCTCGTAGAATTTGAAATCTATGCCCTTGGTAAGGTAGTAATCGAGATAAAGGGGAACCTCCGGTTTTGGAGGCTCAATCAGGTCAAAGGACAAAGAATAACTTAAAACGGATAAAAAGTCATTATATTCCAAAATTCTGCAATTAATGAAGTTTTTAGCTATTTCGCAGAATTTTACAAGCTGTTCCTGAAAATAACTATCCCTATCTTCTATTATCTTGGATTTTCTAAGTAGGTTCTTAACCAATCCATTCTTTTCCTTGAACGGATTCCAATTAAGATACATGATGTACCTGTCCTTATCAGGCAGATGCTGATGCTCACTCCAGATGCTCCAGCCACGTCTGAACTCAGGGAAAGTGTCCGTGATACTGTCTTCTGGCACAAGGAACCTGTTAAATTCAATACAGCCAAGATAACTGTCATCCTTGCAGCGTAAAACATTGCTTTTGATTAACCCACCATAAGGAAGGTTGTCCACTACCCTATTTAGTTCTGTTGTATATTCCTGCCAGCTTCCCATATAATCCCCTCATTAGTAAAAATGGCGAAACGGGCAGCATTACCAGCCCTTCGCCATATAATCAAGTCGAATAATAATTTTTCTTTTTTATGTAGACCATTAAACAATCAAAAAACTGTGGATCATCCTTGGCCAGATAAATACACAGGAAATGAAGCCCGATATTTACAGGAATGATGTACCAAAACCCAAAATTCATGATAAAGAAAAATGCAATAAAAGCATTTAAAAGAATGAATGATCTTGGTACACCAAACAGCAGAACCTGTTCAGCCAGGGATTTATAAAACCGCAGATTTATCCATAGATATTTTTGTTCCTCTGCCATAAAAATCACGCCTTAGAATAAGCAGCTAGAAGTTGGGTTAAGCACTTCATTTACCATAGTACCGCCACCTACAGCTATGCCACCGCCTACGGCAGCTCTGGTAGCAAACTTGGTGATTTGCTGTTCAGTACCCATAGCCCAGCCAAGACCACCAACGGCAATTGCAATAGTTGAACCGATTTTTGGAATTGGACCGGTAAGATTTGCCGCAAGGGTTTCTATTGGCCCAGCAATTGGTGAAATTGTGATGTTAGAAGCTGGAGTAACATTTGTGCCTTGTACTGTTGCAAAACTTGTATCCTGAATCAAAAGTGCAGGGATAACCACCAAGGACAAAGTAATAATCTCCTCCCTGTTGTCCTTAATACCCTTCCAGAGGCCCTTGCAAAACTTCTTACCAATACAACCAATTTTCTTCATAATCATCTTTATTTTCCTCCTAAAATGTAAGTTTAAAAAAATCCGGGAAGGCAAAGGGGAATGAATCTTTGAAACCTCCCCGGTCTACTTAAAAAAGTAGAATTATAGCTTTTTACATGGGTGATTTTACCCCAGCCAGAACTCAAATGAGTGTCAAAAAAATAAAAGTTTTTGAGTTTTGGATATACACAAGTAGAAATTCTCAAAAGTAGTCCAAATTGGACTACTTTTATCCGACCACCCTGTACTCATATTTCTGGGTGTCAATGTTATAGCCATCCACTTCAATAATCTGATCAATCTTACGCTCGGTTCCCTTGAGTTTTATATAAATAACCATATCCACTGCCCTTCCCACAGTCTCATTCTGTGGGGTAAGCGATGCTCTTGTAACAAGGCTCTCCAGACGATGGAGGGTATCTATGGCCGAATCTGCATGGACGGTACTGCATCCCCCTCTGTGGCCTGTGGACCAGGCATCAAGAAGGGTAAGTGCCTCTTTTCCTCGGATCTCCCCCACCACAATGCGGTTAGGGGTCTTACGGAGAGTAAACCTTAAAAGCATATCCATGTCCACAAACTCCGTTGTCCTGAAGGACACATTGTTCTTGGCATCGCACTTAAGCTCCGGGGTGTCTTCAATCATAACGACACGGTCATTTGTGGCAGATATTTCATGCAAGATAGCATTTAAGAGTGTTGTCTTTCCGGAGTTGGTTCCTCCGGCAGCAATAATATTCTTATGCTCCTTTATGGCCTTCATAAGCACATCGTACTGTTGTTGTGTCATTGTACCGTTTTTGACATAATCCTCCAGTGTCAGAACCACCTTGGTATACTTACGTATATTCATACTTGGGCCAGATACAATGTTTGGAAGCTCTGCCTGAAAACGGGCTGCATCACATACATAGCTCTGGGGAATCTCGGCCTGAAGGGCCGGGATTTTGTCCATATTAATAATCTGATCAGTAAGAGCTGCCACACGGAAAATAATGTTCTTGACACTAAGGGCTGGAAGCACCTTGCCCGTATCAACAAACCCCTTGCTGTGGGTATTGAGCCACAGGGTTCCGTCAGGATTGACCATGATTTCACTTACATCTTCATCATCAAGATATTCCTGTATGCCACTTTTCTGGCACTCATAGGCAAAAGTTTCCAGTGTTCTTCCCCTGGAAGTCGCAACGTCAGCCATTGGCAGATTCCTCCTCCCCTGTGTCCTCAAGCATTTTATCCCTTGCCGAATTTAAAAGGTCATCAATGTTGTCATTAAAGGAAAGACCTCTACCTTCCCCTACTTCGCCCGTACCTTCGAGCCATGAGTCAGTACCGAAGCCTCCACCAATTTCGGTGGTTTGGAAGGTTTCGAGTTCTTCGAGGGCTTCAGTTTCAGCGTTGGAAGATTTGATTTCTTCTTCATTCCTTACAGTATCCTTTCTCTTCTTCTTTGCAACAAGCTCTGCGTTGCTCCTACGCTTATCTATGAGGTCCCTAAGTAGGGTCTCGTTGGATTCCATAAGTCTGTCATAGCTGTCAAGCTGGGTCCCGAAATCTGAGATTTCAATAAGCGGATATTTTGGCTTGTCCTGCTTCCAGCTTTCAAGGCGGTTTTGCAGAAAAGGAATATCATAGAAAAAAACCTTGTCCGCCAAGAAAGGCGGCATACCGCCAACAAGAATTATACTTTTCTCCCATGGCAGCCTAAGGATTTCATCAGGCTCCATTAGTTTTCTGCTTTGGTTGGAAATAGTATTGGAACCCTTGAAAAGGCCACCGCCATCACTGTGACTGGTGCTCTTTATGGTCTTACTTCCCATGGATTTACTGAGCCATTCAGCCGTATCTATTTCCTTCGGGGCAAAGAAAACCTGCACGTTGCAGTTTGAAAGGATCTCGTTATCCTTTGTGTAAAGCTTTGTAATCTGACCAAGGTTCTGCACTATAAGGCAAATCTTTATGCCGTAACCGGCACAGATAGCCAAGGCTGCCTCAATAGCTTCCATCTTGCCAAGTCTTGGGAACTCGTCAAGTAGAAGAAGAAGCCTCTGTTTTTTCTTGACTCTGGCATCCATGTCTCTCTGGAGTTTACCAAGAAGGGTGTTTACGAAAAGACGGGCCAGAGGCCTCAAAAGGTCAATATCATTCGGCTCCATGATAAAATAGCAGCTCATGGGCTGGTCAGGATTTTTAAGGTCCTTAATGCGGAAGTCCGATGCTGCCGTATTGGTCTGAACCAGAGGATTCTGGTAAAGGTTAAGACAGGCAACGGCACCCTTCATAATAGATGCCAGGGTCTGTTCGGAATCTGCCACGTTCAAAAGATCTGTGGCACAGGAGCTTACGGTAGGATTTGTAAGAAGCACGTTATATGGCTCCATTGTAAAATCTATCTCGTCACGAAGCTCCTCGTCATTGTAGACCTTCATAATCCACTGCTTCAGTTCTTTCTGTGACTTGATTATGATTTCTGTTCCTTCAGGGATTTTCCCGTTGCTCTGCAATATATATTGCAGATGCTCCTCAAAGGCGTTGAAATCAAGGATATAGTCCTTCGGATAGTTTATCTCAAACACATTAGGTTCCTGAATATATTCCTCAACTGTAATATGAGGGAAAGTAACAAGGTCAGTGAACCTTTCCTTGATAGTTTTACCCGGACTTGTAAGAAAAGAAATAATATCCGAAAGGGTTGGTATGTCCTTTCCTTCTTTGTAGTGCTTGTACATCAGATGAAGTATAACGCACTTAAAAACGCTTCTGTTGGACTCTGGCCAGAAGGAATCACCCTTCTGGTCCTCGCCTTTAGGGTTTATAAGCATATCCACTATGATGTCCAGGTCCTTTGTTTCCGTAGGTGTACGAAAATCTATTTCCGCAAGTGGATTCCATCTTGCAGCGGTGCCATCAGCACATAAAGGCTGGAACTTAATCACCTTCTGCTTGAGAACCTTCTTGCGATAGCCGCTGGTGTGTTGCCAGATCTCGCCCTTCGGGTCAAAGAAAAATATGCTATCTCGCCAGCAAATGCCCGTTGAAAGAACCGGGCCAACGCCCTTACCGCTTCGGGTAGGTGCGGCTACAAGAATATGTGTAGGCTCATAATCCAGCATAAGCTCATGCGTAAATGGATTTCTCCCCACCACTACTCCGCTCTTTTTCTTTCCCTTTGAATGGTCTTTTGGATCAACCCAAGGGCCAAGAATGGACTTATCCATATCCTTTGCCGAGGCAAAGGCCGCCGTACCATGGCTTGAAAGCTTCTGCTGGCTTCTTGCGTAATAAACAAGACCGATTAAAGCAGGAAAACCGCATATCCATGGCCACTTGCTTCCCGAATTAATGATATCTGGAATAGCCGCCACAAGAGCAGGGTCGTTGGACCATACAAAATACATGAGAGGGAAATATATCCCTATGCCACCAATATGTATGCCACCCTTTAAAAGTGGGCTGTACCCACAGGCAGAGGCCACCATCTGGGTTGCTATCCAGTAACCAACTATAAGGCATCCACCCAGCACCATAACCACAAGTTTTAAAAACTTTATTCTGTCTTCCTTGTTGTCAAAATTCATTACATATCAACTCCGGAAAAATCAAGAGGTGAAGAAACATAGATATTAAAATTCATACCAGGCTCGACAGTAACTGTCTCCTGAAGATTTGCGGCCTTGTTAAACATTGTGGATGCAGTTGACATCATATTAGCAACAGCACCCTGCATAGCAAGCTGCCCAGCAGAGTATGTTCCGCTGGTATTGCTTACGTTACCGGCTGCCATGGAGGCAAGGGCCGTAAATGCGGAAGTAAGAAGGCCATTGCCTATTACCTTGCCGCTGTGGCCGTTCACATGGCCCTTAATGCCCGTGTATCCTGCCTTATCCACGGCAATCATGGAATTGCCGATGCTGAAGGTGACACCATTAGGCATCTGAAGTGTACTAAAGGTAACGGACACCCGACCATTCTTGATGTCGTTGCCGAAGGTGCCTATAAGCCTGGAACCAGCAGGAATAAGAAGATACCTTCCTGTCAGAGTATCATAGACATCGGTCTGAATTTGGGCTGTTACCTGTCCTGGCACATCGGAGTTGATACCAGATATAAGGGCCGCTGGAATAACCGTTCCAGCCATAATGGTCATAGGGCTGTATGTCTGCATTGACATGGTTGCAAGGCCCATTCCAACATTGGAAGGTGCCGACATCTGCTGAACCTGTGGCTGCATCCCTGTTGAACCGTTAGCTCCACTCTGGGCTGGGGCTGCTGCCTGTGCTGTGTTTTCACTTACTACCCCACCGTTTGCGGAAGGGCCTCCCCCACCGATGCCGAAGGAAATGGCTGCCTTGAGTCTTTCAGCAAGGCTCTTTTCCTTTTCCCTAGCTTCCTTTTCAGCAGGATCTTCCTGTGCTACCTGGCTTGGAAGCTGATAAGGACTGTAGCTTGGCATCTGTGAAGACGGAATCTGTGGCAGGGTCTGAGCAACCTGCTGACGTTGCTGAACCTGAGTAGGGTCCTGCTGCGTAACCTTTACAGCCTGATTGTTTGGATTATTAGGGTCATTAGGATTCTGTTGCTTGTTCTTTCCGTTAAGAGCCTGATTGTACTGGGCAAGCTCCTCGTAGCTTCCCGGCATCTTGTCCTTGTTGTTCCCGGCCTTTGCTGCCTCCTCCTGTCTTGCCTGTTGCTGCTGTGGAGTATCACTGGAGTCCTGCACTACGTACATCAATGCACAGGCAAAGATAATGATTATGCCCACCGCAATGCCTTTGATGATTCGTCTGTTGAATCCCTTGATTTTTCCATGGTCGCCAGCTTTGATGGAACCCATGGCCTCATTTTCTTCCTCTATGGTAGGGATTTCATCGTCCTCATACTCTTCGTCTATTTCGTCATCCTCATCGCCCTCGTACTTGGTAAATCTTTCCTGGCTCCGCTTCTTATTGCGGAGATTAAAGACCGAGGTAAGGGCCGAAAAGGATTTCTTTATCTGATCTAACATCAAATACCTCCATCCAAAAGTAGTCCAAATTGGACTACTTTTTATTTCTTGTGCTTAATGGTCAAATATTCAGTGTCGGAAATACGAAGCTCTGCCTCGTCAAATACTGCATCCACAATAATGCAGTGATCCTTTATCTTGTAATTGACCATCTGGGTTCTGTCCTTGCCACGGCCCTTCATGAAGATGATAGGTGCCTTACCCATGGATCTGTCGAACTTAATGAAGGTCTGCTTCCCATCGCTAAAGACTGCGTTAGGGGCAATATCCGTGTTCTTCTGTCTCCATGAATAGTTAAAGTCAAGGTTCTGCGGATTTGTGTTGATGCTTCCTGTTACAAGCTGCTCCTCCCTCTGAATGGCCTGATTCCTTGCCATAGTGTCCTCTGCGTTGTAAGTCCACCTTATAATCGGGTTGTACCAGTCGGAGGTATTCACCAGAAGATTGTAGCTGTGCTTGTTGGTAGTAATGATAATATTTGTGGTGGAAGAATCCACTACAGGTTTAATGTATACATGAGGTGTCCCGTCCACGGTGTTGGCAGTAACAGACCATCCTGCTGTATCACCGCCACCAACGAAATTAACGGTCTCGCCCTTTTTAAGTTCAATGTCCGTAATGAAGCCCTGACGGCAATAAATCTTGTAAAGCTGGCTTGGGCTGTAGGCAAAATTCATTGTGGAATTTCCCTGTGAATTGACGGCATCCTGAGTGTAGGAAACCTGTCTGTTAGGCCCAGGATTTACAAGGAACCTTGTGGAATCCGGTGCCTGTGGAGAATCATCCGAAAAATGAGAATGCCCTACAGGGTAATCCCCACCGCCTCCACGGGACATCTTTGCCTCAAGGGCATCAAGGGTATCTGCCAGTCTCTCATAAAGAGCGTTCTGGCTTGCAAATTCCTCACGGAGGGTATAGAGCTGGTCGGCAAGGGCCGCCACAGTCCCCTCAACATCGGAATTTGACGAATTCTTTCTAAGATAGCTTATGGCCTCCTCAAGAGAATTGAGCTTCTGCTGCATTTCCTCAGTTGCCAGCTTGCTTCTTTTTTCGTTAAGTTCGTTAAGTATCTGCTGCTGCTGGGCTATTTCGGCCTCAATGTCCGAAGCCGCAAAAGACACTGACGTAAAAGATGTGCTGATAACCATAGCGGTCAGGCCCATGGCTACTTTCTTCTTAAGACTCATGTAATACACTCCCCTTTTTTCAAATGTGTCTTATTTCTTGACATTATTGCTGTTGTTGCTGTTAGGTTTCTGGTTCGCCTTCTGACCAGCAACAGAATTATCCTTGGAATAATTGAAATCGGAAATGTAGATACCCAAAGGGTTGATCTGAACTGTCTCCTCATCCTTTACAGGAATGTGGGTAACAGTGAACACGCCCGACATATTGTTTATAACCTTCTCCCCAGTCCCCACATAGAAAATGTCCTCGGACCAGTTTACGTGAAAGGAGGTTGAGTTCTCGATAGGAACAACGGAATTGATAGTAACCTGAACTGTCTCCTTGCCGAACTGCTCATCCACCTTCTCGTTCTGTGCGATTGTGGTATGCTTGGCAGCGGCATCCTTGGTAAGGAAGTGATAAGCTTTCTCCCAGTTTGTCTTTCTAACAACAGGATCAAGACCTACTTCTCTAGTATTCTTAATAAACTCACACAGGAAATACTTGATTTCTGCTTCCTGCGGATTATAGTTGGTATCCGTAACGGCACCCATATCCCGTACTTCCTTCACAACGCCCTGAGAGGAATCAATTTCAACAACATGAACCTCTACAGAGGATTTCATTGCAAGTACAATGAGACCTATTGTGGTAACTATTACCGCTACCAGAAGCCCAAGGGCTATCCTACGCCAATTGTAGGCCTGTTTCTGGTAGCCACCGTCCCTTTCTGCCCAGATCCCGGCAGCTTCCTCCGCAGGACTCAGGGATTTGTGGTTAGAATATTTATCTGGTCTTGAAGAACCGATTTTAAAAGCCATTATTTACCTCCGATATTTTTTAGTTTGTCTCTGTAGACAAAAGCCAGAATCTGCACTATGCAGCTTACGAAAAGAACCATTGTCATATCTGCAAGACCGAGGACTGCAAGCCATACGGCCATTACGTACACATCCCCGTCCCCAAGCATTGGGATTACAGTCTGGCTGTTTTTCTCTGCCATGTGGCGTTTTCGTTCCATAAACGCCCACACAGCCACAAAAGGCAGAAGAAGAAAGCAGATAACCATCGGCTCCTCATAAACTGCCCCGTAAAGGATATTGCAACTATCATAGAAGGAACCTATAAAATACGGCAGACCGCCGGAATTCGCTATCCTGAAAAAACCGTAAATGGCAAGTCCTGTGGCAAGGCTCGGAACAAAACCTATGGCCTTGGAACTTTCAATATATACATCAGGCTTCACCTTCTCCTCATCGGGAACATATATAAGGAGGAAAAGATAAACCATCCTGTAGAACAATGTCCCCAGAATAAGAAGCAGGAAATATTCAGGAACTGGGAAATTTGAAACAAATATGCCCACAAAGGCCAGAATCCCAAGGATTCTTATATCAATCGTAAGGTACATATAATCCTCTATGACCATTACCATAAAAACAAAGCTTATGATTATGGCCGCTGTAAGGGGCAGATTGAATCCTGCTGTAATTACAAAGGAAAACAGAAGTGTCAGGGAGAGAATAAAAAAACTACTTATTACTTTGCCTACTCCGCTGGTAATGTCCATTAGGAAGTGTCACCCCCAATTCATAAGTCATTATGTTGTCATCCGTTACTGATGTTGAGTAACGGAATTTTGAAAGATCTATTTCCTTGCTGAAATATCCTTGCTCGTCACGTACAGAACCAAGCTCTGTAAGAGTACCAGGATAAATACGGGTTTTTACGTAGGAAGTCTTTTTGGTTTCCATATCCGTCTTTACGGTACTTTTCTGGACGTTTACATGGGACTTTGAATACATTTCCAAGGCCCTGTCAATAACATCCATTTGGTTTATAAGTGCTGTGGTACGATAATTATTAATAACAGTGCTTCCTGCAAAAGCCCCCATGCCGAAAAGGATAACTGCAATGGCACAGACCAGAATGGCCTTCAAGGAAAAAAGCATCCCCTTTAGTTTCATATAAAACCTCCCCCTATGCTTGGACGTAGATTTTCAGTCTTAATTGTAAAGACTTTTTTCAGCAGGTAGGTGTCACAAAAATAAAAGTTTTCAATTTTTTGAAAAAAATTGGGCTGCCTGTTGACAGCCCAAAATTGTCCGAAAAGGACAGTTTGCTTTTATTTCTGTATTTTTTTGTGATTTTGCGAAGAATCTTTGTTAAGTGCTTTATCCAAATTATTCTGTACAAAGGAATCCAGAATTTCGTTTTTCACCTCGTCAGGATATAATTTTGCAATATTATGGAAGATAACATTTTTTCTGGTCTCCGAATACCCGGCAGTATCAAGGAGTTTATAAATTTTGGTAACGGTTTCCGGAACAGAATCCGAAGAAAAATACTTATGATGGTAATACCGGGAAACATTATCCAATTTTTCCTTGGACAGTTTGGACTCATTGGCAAAATGCCCAAAGTATTGGTCCATCTTCATGTCAAGCTGCTGATGATAGGTAACACCATGCTCCTTCATGAAGGCGAACTGCTTTGGCTCCGGCAGAAGCATTTTCCGTTGCAGCAAATCAGATATAACAGCCCTTTTAAATTTATCAATATCGGAACAGTTATCATCTGTTCTTTCAAAAGTACAGGAGTTATGACACTCATAATATTCCCATGCAGACAGTTTATCTGTAGTAAAGTTAAAATCATATTCTTTTACAGTTGCCTGGCCTCCTGTAACTCCATGATTTGAATAATAGCTATTGTCAACAGACTGTAAAGGAACATACTGATCTATATTGACGGAAAAATTCGGCATTTCCTGTAGTATTTCGTCATTGCCATTAATGTCAAATATATGGTTGCCAATTTTCAGACTGGCCAGATGGTCAATTTCCAAAGGGTTTGTTGCTGTCCGGAAAGTCCTGAAGGCTTCCTCATCAATCTCCCACTCCCCCACTTTCACAAGAGCAGTAATAATACCATCTTGTTCTGGGTTTGCAGAAGCATCAGCTTCTTTTGAAACCTCTTTTGTTTTTTCTTCCACCAGAACGGCATCGTAACCCTGAAGGAAATATCCTATTTTCATCCCGTCTTCCTTTACATAGTCCTTGGCCCATTCAATATTGGCCTCAAGGGTTTCCTTGTCGTGGGCAATAAGGATATAGTCATCATCTGCCAGTTCAAAAACGTCAAAGCCGTAAATCTCATGGTTTTCCTTCATTGCAAAGGTTTTCTTTTCGGCAGCCTTCTGTACTTCATCAACAAACTCCTGAGACCAGTCAAAATCTGACGTTATACCGTTATCCTGATAGTACAGTGCAAGACATTCCTGATGGTCGCAGTCTGATATATAAGTTTTGCCATCTATAATAAGTATGGCCAGAACTCTTTCACCACCTGAAAAATTCATTTCTTCTGTGGCCACAAAGCCACCTTTTATTTCTGTATCTTTTTCATCCATTGTTAGCATCTCCCCATAGGCATATTTATGTAAGCATATTATTTCATGGATAGAACTCGGAAAAGTTCCAGAAAATTAAAAAAGAGCCACTTTTAGAAGTGACTCTTTCCAAAAGTGGTCCAATTTGGACTACTTTTTAATGTTTGTGTCCGGAACGGGGAGAACCGGATCTTGTCTCTGCCTGTTTAAGGGCAAGGGCCACACCCGACTTGGTAAACTGTTCCTTGAGGTAATTGTTGCTCCCGATAATTAACTGGATACGCCCGTTGTCAAGGCCCTCTTTCTTCATTTCGCCCACAAGAAGGCGGTTATTGTCTTCAGGGCTGGCTCCCTTGACAAAGATATAGTCACAGGCCTTGTCAAAGTAATTTGCAAGTCTGTCAATCTCTCCTGGGGTAAGCTTGTCCTTATGGCAAAGCTCACCTACGAAGCTATTTGCAGGGTCTGCTTTCATATTACTGTAATTAAGTAGCTGCTCACAGCGGCCACGCACCTGCTGGGTAGCTGTAAGGCCAGCAGCCTTGATGCCTGCATATTTCTTGGTATTCATAAAGCTGATAATTCCCTGGCCCTGTAATTTGAGTGCAATCTCGAACTTCAGCTCGTCAAGATTCTCCAGTTTTTCCAAAGGAAGAGTAAAAGTACAGGTTTTGTTGGGGGTATCACAAATATATTTTTCATAAAGCTTATGGCTGGTAATGGACATCCCATCCTTGACAAAATCAAAGGTTGGAACTTCAAGCTGTTCGACTTTCTGAGTAAGGATATTTTCCTCGAAACAAATAGAAACCATAGGCTTATCGGAATAAAGATCAGCCCAAAGGTCGATGTCGGAGTTCCCATAGCCTACATATCCGAGATAAACACCGGAGCCGTCATGGTGAATCTTTTCACCGGAAAGAATCTTCTGAATGGTTTCCTCCTTAAGATTCCAGTCCCCGGCCTTTGCAAGGCCTCTGATGTTGTCCCTGGCCATTTCCTCAATTTCTTCAGCAACACTAACTGTTTTGCTGCCTTTGTTATAGGTAAGGCTCTTATGAAGAGACAAATCCAATTTGGAAAAAGATTCAAGCTGGCTGTTTCCGAAGGAAAACTTGAGGTTTTCTACCATCCGAGGCTTGATTTCAGGTTCATCTTCCTCCCCAGTATATATATTGAATTTCTTGAATTTGGCGTTCTGAAGGATGTTTCTGTCAATATAAGCTGAAACATTATCGTCAAAATTCCATAAATCCACATGGACGATAAAAGGGTTCTTCTTGTCAGGATCAATGAACATGTCCGTGAAATCAAAATTCTTTTCGTTTCCGTCACCGTCAATAATACAGAACGGCCCTGGACAGATATGATGCTCCTCTTCGTTAAATTCCCTGTCCACCAGCAGATCAAAATTCATATTGGTAAGCTTAAGCTCATCCTTTTTGAAAGCCGGGGTAAGTTCAAAGGCTGCAATATCCTTTTCGGATAACGGGGTTAAATAGGTAATGGAGCCGTAACGGCCACCCTCATCATCCGGATCAAGGGAAAAGCTGCCCTTTGGTACAGCCCCAGGCCCGGCTGGTCTCTGATTAAGATAATACTTGTATGTTTCCATTATTTACACCCTTTCTTTATGCTGTGCAGAAGCCTTTGCCTCTGTTTTCTTCTTAAGCCCTGAATACATCTTGATAGTATTGCTGAAAACCTCACGTTTAACGGGGTCATCAATGAGCTTGGCCATGCTGTCAAACATGATGTTCTTCTTGGTTTCAGGGAACCCAGCCTGATCCATCTTATCAACAATCTTTTCAACGCTGCCAGAAATATCATTGACACGATAATTGTTGTTAAAATAAAACCTTGAAAGGTTTATCAAATCATCAGGGGAAAGTTTGTCCTCATGGGCCAACTTGGAAAGATATTCGTCACGCTGCTTCATAAATTGCTGGCGATAACAAAGCCCATTGTCCTTCATAAATGTATATTCATCAGGTTTCAATGCAATCATCTTAGCCCCCAGCAATTTTTGCACAATACCCTTTTTTAGCTCCTCAAGACTAGATGAATTTTCCTTTGTACGGGTAAAAGGAAAAATTTCTGTCTGTGTAAGGTAACAAGGCAAACTCAAGCTGTCAGAGTCAAAATCAAAATGAAATTCTTTTTTGTCAAGTTGTCCCTCAGTACGATAATGATGGGAAGCATCTACTTCCAATATTGGCACGTATTGCTCAAAATCAACTGTAAACTCATCATTAAGCATTTCTCTTCCAACAAAATCAAAAGAGTGATTACCATAATGGACGGTACACAAAAAATCTACATCATACGAATCTTCTGCCGTCTGAAAAACCTTGAAAGCCTCTTCATCAATATTCCACTCACCGGCTTCCACCAAAGCGGCAATTTCCTCATCAGTGGCAATTACCTTTTTAAATCTGTCTATCTTCAGATTTTCCAGTACATCCGCAAAGGTTTCAGCCCCAGAAAGTTCCTTACCTTTTACAATAATTTTTTTAATCTCAGCATCATTGCTTGGAACATTCATATCAATGCTGTCGCTGTAATATTCCTTCTTCAAATCCTCAACGGAATCATAAATATAAACGCCTTCATCTTCTGTAATTACAGCAATCTTGTTCTCAAAATACTCTTTTATTGCAACTTCAATGGCCTCATTCTCCGGCATATCATACTTGTACATTTTCTCTCTGGTAATACCGGCCATGTCCCAGCTAACCTTCTCTGGGTAAGCATCGTAATTTTCCATAATAAATTCTGCGGTAATAAACTGCATATATAGGTCTTTGAGAATCATCAAATCCCTGATGCTGTATTCCTGCCCGTCAAAAGTTATGGACTGATTTTCAAAATCAACAGTTTCACCATGTTTTGTAGTAATCATCAAAAACATTCCTTGTACTGTAATATTTCTTTAATTGTGCCACGGCTTGGACTCAAAAAAGTTCCATAAAATTAAAAAAGAGCCGATAAACAATCGACTCTTTGCAAAAGTAGTCCAAATTGGACTACTTTACCTTTTAAACTTTTGACTATCATTACCATCTGGAACCTCTATCTGTAACTGAGTTATCCTATCCCGAATAACCCTTTGTACTTCAGGAATAAAGGTCTTTGCTGCTTTAATAGCCTTTTCTGCATCTTCCTTGGTGGAAAAATTTCCTTTTAAATCATAATCAGAAACCTGTCTGGCCGAAAAAGCAGTATGCAATATCTTAGAAAATGATTTATCAAAAACTCCAGTTTTTATATAATTCAAGTCAAAATGCGATTTTATTCCTGAATGTTTAGATGTATCAAAATCATCCAGTATACCAAAACATCTGGCAGAATTAAAAATAGCGTAATATGCTCGACTAACCGAATCCTCATATAACTTTGAATTATACAGGATAATACTGGCTCGTAAAGCATTATCAGATTTTGTTAATGCATTATTTAAATAATCAATTTTCTCTTGATTTGTCATAAATTTTTATCCCGTCCTTGGTAACATTAGCATAATATGGATAGGAACTATTGTTTTTCATAAAATCTTCAAAATCCACAGCCATGGCAGAAACAACTACATCATGAGTCAAATCTATTTCTCCAGTACAATCCCATAAATCATAAAGAGATTTTTTGATGTCCTGCTGTCTTCTGTTAATCAATGCAACATAATCAATATCGGAATCAGGTAATTCTTCATTACGGGCATAGGAACCATAAATATACACTGCTTCCACATCATTGCCATATATATTCTTATATGCCCTTATGACATCATTGTTTATAAATTCCAATTTAGCTCTGGCATTCATGGTTCCACCTCCCCTGTTCCTTATTATTATTATATCATAAAAACTACATCGCTTCTTATCTTTTACCTTACGTTTTTACTTTTTGAGGGACAGCAACCCTTTTTTACCGCTGATTCAACCTCTTTAAACATTTTCATATCCACATTTGTCTTAAGATAATCACTGTTAGAAACAATGATATTGATCTGTGAAGAAGACAAGCCATCTGAAAACATTTTTGGAAGTATGTCTGTTTTTAAAAATTCTCTGTATGATTCGGTACCAAAAAATGATTCTATGTAAGGACTAGGGAATTTCCTGCGATAATGCGAAAGTATTACCTTATCGTAAAATTTAGTAACAGTATCCACATCTTCTTTATTCCGTAATTTAGATTTTTTTAAAATCTCACCGACCTTATCATATAGCTCCGGGTAATAACATAATTCTTCCCCATCTTTGACCAATTCATGATATGATGCACCCTCATATCTGCAAAATCTATGGGAAGTACCAAGTTCATTGGTGTCAAAATAAATATTACAATATTTAACACCATAGCCTGTTTCACCCTCAAGGTACTTATTTAATTGCCACAGTGAGGGCGAATCTGTTTTGAAAGTACCTTTAATATCTTTGATTTCCTTGACTTCAAACAAATCAAAAGAAATTTCATCAGGTTGTTTATCCCACTCAATATCCGTTAATACAATCATACGGTTTCTCCTTATCTCTGCTTTTCCGGATGCCCGGTATGAGTTTTATGATATTCGATTTCCTTACGGAACTTTTTAATGTCGGGATCTGCAAGCAACCCTGAAATCCTGTGTGAATATTCACAACCAGCATTGCCTGGAATCATAGCCATGGTAACAGCCTTGATACGCACATCTGTAAGACCATCATTTATCATTTCCTTGGCCATAAGACGATCTTCAAATAAAGAGTCCTTGCCATCCGTAACAAGCGGAGTAATTTTTTTATAATATTCGGCTAGCTTTTCAAAATCCAGAGGTGACAGCTTATCTTTCTTGACAATATCTACTGGGAATTCTTGTCTGGCATCATTCAAAAGCTCTAAAGATTTCTCCCTTGCCTTAAGCTGACTGTAAAAACTTTTCCCTGAATATTTTATATCCTCATACTCATTCGCCAAATCCTTATTGATTTCGTGGCAATAAGCCAGTTGCTCAACAGTAGCTTTCTTAAGTTCTTCCACATTACCAGGAAGCATATTATTGTGGTCAATTACAAAAGAAGCACGAACCTCATTATATTCATGGCATTCATCTTCATGACCTACATATTTATAATCCAGCTCATTGACAAAAATAGTATCAAACTTGAAATCTTTTATCTCGGTTGCATCTGTTCCGTCTGCCGGGAAACGCTTCATCATTTCGCAAACATACTGACCAGGAACTCCACCATCCTCATATACATTCATGGTGTAAAAATCATTGCCGAAGGCCACATAGCCAAGCTGATCACCTTCTTCGATTATATAGGGATCTCCAGCAGCTTTCTGTGCTAAAGATTTTGCAACATTGTCATAATTACCCAAATCAATATGCCAGTCCCCGGCTGCTACAAGATTATTGATTTCTTCCTCAGTAAAACCAGTACCATTGTGGATTTGGTTGCTGGCTTTTTCTTCCAAACTGGATCTTGCATTAAAATATGCTTTGAAATCATCAAAGATCAACTCAGGATTACTGTCCTTGATAATATCTTTTATTGAGGCAAACAAGCCTTCAGCATTAAGAATATACTTATCATGAAGATATTCTACAGTTTCTATGCTAACAGGAACACATTCAACAGCAACAGGTTCACCGTTAATTCTATCTACAAGAATTTGGTTATACTCATCATGCTCTATATAATCAGCATCAAAATAAGGGCAACCCTGGAATATACTCTTTGGATTGTCCATTTTTAAAAGGTTTTTCTTTGGAATATAAACATCCAAAAGCAGTACAATATTTTCATCGTCAGAATTACAAAAGATTCGTGGAACAACATACAAATCTTTGTACTTTATAAACATATCATTGTTATTACTGGAAAACGGAATATCCTCAAAATACTCATAATCTTCGTCATCCCAGTCTTTACCGATATTATGAAGGGCTGTTGTTGCAGCCTTAACGGCATATGGTTTTCCATTAAAATTAAACTGTTCCTCAGTAAACTGGGAAAAATCCCAGTCCTTTTCATAAGATTTCTTGTCCTGAATAGGTTTAATCCTTTCAAAATAATCCTTTGTGGCTTCTTCTATAGCATCTTCCTCTGACATATCATACTTATCCATTTTTTCTCTGGTTATGCCAGCAAGTTCCCACGCTTGCTCTTCGGAGTATTCCTCATTATTCTCCAAAATAAATTCTGCTGTTACAAACTGCATGTAGATGTTTTTAAGGATTGTCAAATCCCTGATGCTGTATTCCTGTCCGTCAAAATTAACAAACTGATTTTCAAAATCGATCATTTCACCGTGTTTTGTAGTAAACATTAAAGCCACTCCTTTTGTTATAATTACTGACCTAATTGTGCCACGTCTTTAACTCCGTAAAGTGTCATGAAAATAAAAAGAGCCGACAAAAGTCGACTCTTTCAAAAAGTAGTCCAATTTGGACTACTTTTTCATATTTAAGTACCATAAGGATATGGTTATTTTTTTCAGATAATCCTATAAAAAGCAGGATAAGACGTTTTAATTGACGAATTGAAAAAAGAATATCAAGTAACATTAAATTATAATGTTTTCCAAAGGAGCAATAATATATGAATGCTGCACAACAAACGGCTGCTGCAAAAGAATTTGCTGACAAATGGAAAGGCAAAGGTTACGAAAAGGGACAGACCCAGTTATTCTGGGGAGAGCTTCTGCAAAAAGTTTATGGTGTAGAAAATCCTGCTGATTATATGGAGTGTGAAGTTCAGGTAATGCTGGAACACACTTCATTTATTGATGTTTATTTACCTCGAACTAAAGTAATGATTGAACAGAAAAGCTTGGGTAAAGATCTGTCCAAACCAATAAAGCAATCGGACGGAACACAGCTTACCCCAATGCAGCAATTAAAAAGATATGCCGCTGCATTAGGATTTTTTAAATATCCTCGCTGGGGAATTACATGTAATTTTGCGGAATTCTATATTTATGATATGGGCACCCCTAACAGCGAACCAGAAATTATCAAGCTGGAAGATCTGCCAAAGGAATATTCTCGCATGAATTTCCTGGTTGATACATCTCACGATAATATCAAGAAAGAACTGGAAGTTTCTTTAAATGCTGGCAAGATTACCGGAAAGCTGTATGAAATCCTTTTAAAACAGTACGGTGATGAACCAACTGCGAAAATGTTGAAAAGCCTTAATCTGCTTGTTGTTCGACTGGTATTTTGTATGTATGCCGAAGATTCCGGAATCTTTGGCAAAAAGAATATGTTTACTGGTTATCTAAAAGAGGTCATGCCTGTCCATTTTAGGAAGGTCCTGATAGAACTTTTTAAGATACTGGATACTCCAATAAAAGAACGAGATCCTTATGAAGAAAAAAAATTACTTGAATTTCCGTATGTGAATGGCGGTTTATTTAGCGATGAAAACATTATTGTTCCGTCTTTTGACCAGGAATGCATAGATAACATCATCAAAGCCTGTGAGTTTGACTGGTCCGAAATCAGCCCTACTATTTTTGGAGCTATTTTTGAATCTACTATAGCAAATCAGGCTCGTAGATCCGGCGGTATGCACTATACATCTGTAGAGAATATACATAAGGTAATTGACCCTCTGTTTTTGAATGAACTGAAGGCAGAATATGAGAAAATCCTTGACTCTAATGACGAAAATAAGATTAAGCCAAGACTTAGGATTTTCCAAGATAAATTGGCATCCCTTACCTTTTTTGACCCAGCCTGTGGTAGCGGAAACTTTTTAACTGAAACCTACATTTCCCTTCGTAGATTAGAAAACCAAGTTATAGAGAAACTACTTGGGCAAGAAATGATTTTAGGTGACTTGGCCAACCCTGTAAAAGTAAGTATCAAGCAATTCTATGGCATAGAAATAAACGATTATGCCTGTGTTGTAGCTAAAACAGCCCTCTGGATAGCAGAACTCCAGATGATGCAGGAAACTCAGGCATTGGTTCACATGAATCTTGATTTCTTGCCATTAAAGAGTTATGCCAATATTGTGGAAGGAAATGCCCTTCGACTTGATTGGAATGAGATTATTTCTAAGGAAAAGCTCAATTATATAATGGGAAATCCGCCATTTGTGGGGAAAAGTTTTCAAACACCTGAACAAAAAGAAGATATGGCACATGTTTTTTCTGGTATAAAAAATTTTGGAAATCTTGACTTTGTTGCAAGTTGGTATAAAAAAGCTGCCGATTACATGGAAGGAACCAAAATATCATGTGCGTTTGTTTCCACGAACTCTATCTGTCAGGGAATTGCCGTTCCCCCATTGTGGCAGTATATGTTCCAAAAAGGTATCTTTATAAATTTTGCTCATAAAACCTTTAAATGGGATAGTGAAGCCTCAGAAAAAGCTGCTGTTTACTGCGTTATTATTGGATTTAGCTATTTTTCTGCAAAGAATAAATGGTTATTTTCTGGTGGTTTATGTACAGCAGCCGAAAATATAAATGCCTATTTAATGGTGGCTGATAATATAATTATTACAGACCGTCATGAACCATTAGGAAATGTACCTAAAATGGCAGTAGGCTCATTTCCTACAGATGGTGGAAACCTTGTCATACAGGAAGATGAATACGAAGATTTTATTAATAAGGAACCAAATGCCAAGCAATACATAAGACTATATATAGGGCCAGACGAATTTATAAAAAACAGAAAAAGATATTGCTTATGGTTAAAGGATTGCCCACCACAAGAATTGAAACAAATGCCGTTAGTTTTAAAAAGAATACAAGGGGTTCGGGATTTTCGTTTAAATAGCAAAAAAGCCCAGACAAGAAGTAGGGCTGAAGCACCCACATTATTTGCTGAAGATCGACAGCCAAATGATAATTATATTCTTCTTCCACGCACATCCTCTGAAAACAGAAGATATCTGCCTATTGGCTTTATGGGAGCTGATGTAATCGCTGGTGATGTAATTATTTTGCCAAATGCTACCCTATTTCTGTTTGGCATTTTAGCAAGTAATGTTCATAATGCCTGGATGAGAGCATTTTGTGGCAGAATGAAAAATGATTATCGATACTCGAATACGCTTGTATATAATACCTTACCATTTCCGAGAGTTAGTGATAAACAAATCGCTAAAATAGAATCAACTGCACAAGGAATATTAGATGCAAGAGCCAATCATTCAGGAGCTAGTATGGCAGCATTATATGATGAATTAACTATGCCACCTGATTTACGCAAGGCACATCACGCAAATGATAAGGCCGTTATGGAAGCCTATGGCTTTTGGGGAAAATTTACAAGTAAGGATAAAGCAGAAAATGAAGCTGCATGTGTAGCAGAGCTTATGAAGATGTATCAAAAATTAACAGCTCAATAAATACAAAAAAAGGTGTTCAAATGAACACCTTTCAGGCCGTAGACATACAGTCCTTCTAGTTATCCACTAATTAGGTAGGACTGTATTTTTTATGCGTATTTTTGTTGCCAGATAGGAATTATTCTTAATTTCCAGGACAAGTTTTGTAAT
>Ga0129307_1001059_pt1 | contig 33525 bp, 43 predicted proteins | sample P1105metagenome_FD_94437 | JGI IMG/M metagenome (GOLD analysis project Ga0129307, IMG submission 94437) | Capybara group fecal microbial communities from Wisconsin, USA - P1105 metagenome | ecosystem: Host-associated > Mammals > Digestive system > Large intestine > Fecal | place: USA: Wisconsin...
GGCATCACCATTTCGACGCCATCCGGCAGCTTGATGGAACCGGTCACGTCGGTGGTGCGGAAGTAGAACTGCGGACGATAGCCGTTGAAGAACGGGGTATGACGGCCGCCTTCTTCCTTGGTCAGAACGTAAACCTGACCGATGCAGTGGGTGTGGGGATGAATGGAACCGGGCTTGGCCAGAACCTGTCCACGCTCGATTTCAGTGCGCTGGATACCACGCAGCAGGGCGCCGATGTTGTCGCCGGCCTGAGCATAGTCCATCTGCTTGTGGAACATTTCAACACCGGTGACAACCGTGGACTTGGGCTTATCCATCAGACCAACGATTTCAACAGTATCGGAAATCTTCACAGTGCCGCGCTCCACACGACCGGTGGCAACAGTGCCGCGGCCAGAGATGGAGAACACGTCTTCAACAGGCATAAGGAAGGGCTGATCCGTTGCACGGGCGGGTTCAGGGATGTAGCTGTCAACAGCATCCATCAGTTCCCAGATGCACTTGCACTCGGGAGCATTGTCCACGTCGGTGCCGCCGTTCTGGATGTACTCAAGAGCAACCAGAGCAGAGCCGCGGATGATCGGGATCTCGTCGCCCGGGAAGTTGTAGCTGCTGAGCAGGTCGCGGATTTCCATTTCGACCAGTTCGAGCAGTTCCGGGTCATCCATCATGTCGGTCTTGTTGAGGAACACGACGATGTAAGGCACACCAACCTGACGGGCGAGCAGGATGTGCTCACGGGTCTGGGGCATGGGGCCGTCGGGAGCGGACACAACCAGGATAGCACCGTCCATCTGAGCAGCGCCGGTGATCATGTTCTTAACATAGTCGGCGTGGCCGGGGCAGTCCACGTGAGCATAGTGACGTTTCTTGGTCTCATACTCAACGTGAGCGGTGTTGATCGTGATGCCACGGGCCTTCTCTTCGGGGGCCTTGTCGATGTCATCATACTTCATGGCCTGAGCTTCGCCCTTCTGAGCGAGGGTCATGGTGATGGCAGCAGTCAGAGTGGTCTTGCCATGGTCAACGTGGCCGATGGTGCCGATGTTGACATGCGGCTTTGTCCGCTGATAATGTTCCTTTGCCATGGGAATCTCCTCCTCGATTTCGCACAAACTGCGAAGGTTATTTTCGTGTCCCGGACATCCGGGGCCTTACTCTACTGCAGTAAACTGCAGCTTTCCTGTCGCTGTTCATGGCGGTTGATGCGGCAATGGAGCAGGTGATGGGAATCGAACCCACGTTATCGGCTTGGGAAGCCGACGCTCTACCATTGAGCTACACCTGCAAAATCCGCATCAACAAGCCTAAACAGACTTGCGACGGAGTATATTGTAGCAAGTTTTCGTCAGCTGTCAAGAGTTGTTTTTCTTCTGTTTCGCTTGTTTTTCAAGCCCTGAACGCGTTCTGCCTTTGGGAATTCCGGGGTGTTGCCGTCCTCTCTGCTTTCTGACATATGGGCTGTGCGGCCTCCTGTCTGCACCTCATGGCCGAACCGTTTCAATATACATGGCGTCACCGAAGGAGAAGAAGCGATACTTTTTCTCCACAGCTTCTCTGTATGCTGCAAGCGCCTCTTCCCTTCCCATGAAGGCAGAAACCAGCATCAGGAGCGTGGACTGCGGGAGATGGAAATTCGTAATCAATGCATCCACCGCCTTGATCCTGACACCGGGCTTGATGAAAATCTGAGTTTCCCCGCTGCCTGCATGAATCACGCCCTGCTCATCGGCAACGGTTTCGATGGTGCGCACAGATGTTGTACCCACACAGATCAGCCTTCCGCCGGCTGCTTTTGCGCGGTTGATCCTGTCCGCAGCCTCCTGGGTGACCTGATACCATTCGGAATGCATTTTGTGGTCATCCACATTGTCTTCCTTGACCGGTCTGAATGTGCCAAGACCGACATGCAGAAGCACCGGCACAATGGACACGCCCTTTTCCCGGATCCGATCCAGCAGTTCCTCCGTGAAATGCAGTCCTGCAGTCGGCGCAGCAGCTGAGCCTTCCTGCTTGGCATATACAGTCTGATACTTCTCAGGGTCTTCCAGCTTCTCATGAATATACGGAGGCAGCGGCATTTCCCCGAGTCTGTCAAGCAGTTCTTCAAAGACACCGTCATAGGAAAAGCGGACAAACCTTCCGCCCGTTTCCGGGACATTGCCGAGGATCTCGCAGCGAAGCAGGCCGTCGCCAAACGAGCACCATGTTCCGGGCTTCAGGCGGCGTCCCGGCCGCACAAGCGCTTCCCACTCATTGGCGTTCTGCCTTCTGAGCAGCAGGACTTCAACCGGAACACCGGTTTCTTCCTTGACGCCCAGGAGCCGCGCTGGAATCACACGGGTTTCATTGATCACCATGCAGTCCCCTGGATGGAGTTCATTGATGACTTCATAGAACAGATGATCTTCCCGTGCAGAGCCGTCCGCCCTGGCCACCATCAGCCGGCAGTGGTCTCTCGGTTCCACCGGCGTCTGTGCGATCAGTTCCTGCGGCAGTTCATAATCAAAATCTGAAGTTCTCATTGTTTACACCTCATCCATACTCATCTGCATCTGCCCCTGTATGGATTGAGGCGGAATGCGTCCCATATGCTGGTAGGCAGCCAGAGTGCAGATTCTTCCGCGGGGTGTGCGCATCAGAAATCCCAGCTGCATCAGAAAGGGTTCATACACAGCTTCAATGGTTCCCGCATCCTCCCCGGTCGTCGCCGCAAGCGTATCCAGGCCCACCGGACCTCCGCCAAACTTGTCGATCATGGTCAGAAGCATGTTCCGGTCCGTCTTGTCCAGTCCCAGATCATCAACGCCTTCCATTTTCAGCGCAGCATTGGCTGCATCCCTGGTGATCGTACCATCGCCGCGTACCTCGGCATAGTCACGGGCACGCTTCAGCATGCGGTTGGCGATTCTGGGTGTCCCTCTTGATCTCTTTGCGATCTCCATCATGCCTTCCGGCGTTGTTCCCCTGACATTCAGGATATTTGCCGAACGCGTTACGATGGCAGCCAGCTGATCAGGCGTATACAGTTCCAGACGATAGATCATGCCGAACCGGTCACGAAGCGGGGCAGAGAGCTGACCAAACCGTGTCGTGGCTCCGACCAGTGTAAAATGCGGCACGGCAACGCGAATCGATCTTGCCGTCGGGCCCTTGCCCAGCATGATGTCAATCGCAAAGTCCTCCATGGCAGGATAGAGAACCTCCTCCACCGAACGGCTCAGACGATGGATTTCGTCGATAAAAAGGACATCCCCTTCATTCAGATTGGCCAGAATCGAAGCGAGATCTCCCGGGCGTTCTATGGCCGGGCCTGAAGTCACGCGGATATTCTGTCCCATTTCTGAAGCTACAATGGCGGAAAGCGTCGTCTTGCCAAGTCCCGGAGGACCATAGAGCAGCATATGATCCAGCGGTTCATGCCGTTTCAGTGCAGCTTCAATGGAAAGGCTCAGGCTTTCCTTCACCGTGTCCTGTCCGATATATTCTTTCAGTGTATGCGGCCGCAGACTGTTTTCCAGACTGACGTCTTCGTTCTGCATCCCTGCACCCACAAAGCGTTCCTCTTCCATTTCATTTCACCTCAAGCCCCGGCCATTGCACGCAGTGCAAGACGTATGAGTTCTTCAGCCTGATCTGACTGCGCATGGACCTGTGCAAGCGCCTCTCTGGCTTCAATGGCAGAATATCCCAGAGCCGTCAGCGCTTCCATGGCCTCGGCAGCTGCATCCGGCGCTGTTTTTCCTGTCACCTGAACACCGGGCTTTCCTTTGACAATCTCAGACTGACTGACCTTGTCCCGCAGTTCCATACAGATGCGCTGTGCTGTCTTTTTTCCAATCCCCGGTGCCCTGCTGAGCGTATTCAGATCTTCCATCAGAATGGCCATATTCAGGTCCTGCACGCTCATCGCCCCAAGAAGCCCGAGCGCCATTTTGGGACCGACGCCAGAGACAGAAATCAGCTTAAGGAACAGCTTTTTTTCCTCTGTCGTGGCAAAGCCGTACAGTTCCAGAGCATCCTCCTTGACCGCAAGCCAGGTCTGGCATCGCATTTTCTCTCCCTCCGGGGGAGCAGACTGAATCGTCGACATGGAACAGTTCAGAAGATATCCAACGCCGCCGGCTTCAATCACCATGGTGCCCGGGCCCTTGTCACAAACCTTTCCCTCAATAAATGCATACAAAGTGCTGATCCCTCACTTCATTCGAAACTGTTCCTTGGTTCTTCCGGCCTGGCAGTGCGTAATCGCGCAGGCAATGGCGTCCGCTGCGTCATCCGGCCTGGGGATCTCCTTCATGTTCAGGAGCATTTTCACCATCTGCTGTACCTGATGCTTATCTGCCCGGCCGCTGCCGGTAATCGCCTGCTTAATCTGCATGGGGGTGTATTCATACAGGTTGTCGGTGTGCTCCACCGCAGCGATGATCGCCACGCCGCGGGCCGCACCCACCATCAGTCCGGTCGTCACATTGTGTCCGAAAAACAGTTCTTCAAACGCCACATCGTCCGGATGATACATTTCAATCAGATCCCTCATTCCCAGCTGCAGTGATCTGAGCCTGTACTGCATCGGCGTCCCGGCGTGCGTCTCTACGACTCCGTAACCCAGCAGTTTCATTCGTCTTCCATCTGTTTCAACCGCGCCATAGCCCATTAATGCATAGCCAGGGTCGATTCCCAACACCACCATGGTGTATTCCTCCCTGAATTCCCCGTTTTCCCGGTAATCTTACCACATTCATACACGATGGGCAAACCGCTCTCAGGGGATCATAACCATCATGACACCCGTTCCATAGAGCAGCAGTTTTTCGAGCAGATCGCTCTGCACGCGGTCTGCCTCTTCTTCCCCGAGCCGTGTGCGGACATCGCGGAGATTGGCAAGCTGCTGATCATTGAGCCTGATCCGCACGATTTCCTCGGATATTCTCAGGAAATCAAAGGAATCTGACATTTTTTCTCCACCCAGGTCCAAAGGATACCGTTCATAATATCTGCCGGAAACCAGCGGTTCATCCGGCAATGCCCGCGGATTGGAATCCAGCAGATACATTGATGTATCCTCTGCAAAGGCACCGCAGTGAAAACTCATCGAAACATAATGGCCGTCACTGAGTCGAAACGGGGCCCTGGTTCCGCTCGAGCCGCTCCCCAGAAAGGCCAGGGATACAATGGCATTCTCCATGCCGTTTTCCGCCAGTTGTCTGAGCAGGTCTGCCAGCTCCTTCCAGTGGCTGCGGAGCGTATAGAATCCAATCAGAAAGCCAGGCTTTCCTTCCTGGACGGCCGACTCCGCAAAATCCATCACCATCTCTGTATCAAGTCTGTCATCGCTGACTGTCCACATCCCATATCGGCTGCTCAGCTCCCGGAGCATCGGGAATTTTGTTTCATCAGGGTCCTGCAGACGGGAAAGGAACTTGATATCCACGGCGGCAGAAGATGGTTCATAATTATATGTCAGAATGCGCATGATTTCCCGAAGAAGGCGGTCTGCCAGATACTGCTCCTCCACCGAGGCAGAGACACACAGGGCGTTCGTCAGCGATGAAGGTCCGCATCCCCGCACGTTGAATTTATCTCCGTTATACACATAAAGCGAACTGCTGTACCTGGATGACCGCTGAACAATCAGGGCTGTATCCAGAAGATACTGCTCGAAAAAATTCCCGGCATGTGCACATGAATAGCCAGTCATCATTACAGCCGTTAAAAGAGCCAGCAGTTTCCTGCGCATATCATCGCCTCCGTCGGGAAAAAGATAGCATGGACTGACCGTTTGTGCAAGTGCACAAAAGCCGGCCGGGCACAACGGCCGGGCCGGCTGAAGACTCACCTGCGTCTTCCGAGTTCCTCAAAGACATCATTCGGCGCAACGCCCTGCTGATTCATCAGAACCAGCAGATGATACAGAAGATCCGCCGCTTCATACGTCACTTCTTCCCTGCTGCCTTTCATCGCGGCAATGATCGTCTCGCTGGCTTCCTCTCCGACTTTCTTGCACATTTTTTCGACACCCTTGTCGAACAGATAATTCGTATAGCTGCCCTCCTGCGGATGAATCCGGCGGTCTGAGATCACATCATACACGCTCTGGAGAATGCCTGCACCGGCAGGTATGTCGTCCGGATCCGTTTCCAGCATCGGGTTGAAAAAGCAGCTGTAGTTTCCTGTATGACACGCATTGCCTGTCTGAATCACCTTCATCAGGATGGCATCGCCATCACAGTCATATTTCATCTCGACAACCTGCTGAACATGTCCGGAGGTCTCGCCTTTCTTCCAAAGCTGCCCGCGCGAACGGCTGAAATAGGTGGCATAGCCGGTTTCCATCGTCAGACGGATGGATTCCTCGTTCATATAGGCCAGCATCAGAACTTCACCGGTTCTGACATCCTGCGCAATAGCCGGCACAAGGCCTTTCTCATCAAAGTGAATGCAGCTGAGATCCATTCTTTTCATCCTCCCGTTTTTTCAAGGGCCTGAGCAAGGTCCAGGGCACCTTCGTACAGAGCGCGTCCCAGAATCGCTCCTTCGCATCCTGCCTGCTGAAGATGCAGGACATCCTCAAGGCAGCTCACGCCGCCGCTCCCCGTAATCTGCATGCCGGTTTCCCGAACCATGGTCCGCACTTCCTGCAGATTGGGGCCCTGCATCATCCCATCTTTTGCAACATCCGTATAGATGATTCTCTCCACGCCCAGCTTCTTCATTGCCAGGGCCAGGTCCACGGCTCTTGTGCCGGTTGTTGTGACCCAGCCATGCACAGCAGCCATCCCGTTTTTGGCATCAATCCCCACAACAATCCGCTTCGGCCATGCGGCGCAGGCTTCCGCAACGATTTCAGGATGCTCACATGCCGCACTGCCGATGATGCACGCCTGAATGCCGGCCTCCATGCGGATGCGGATGTCTTCCACGCTCCGCAGGCCGCCTCCCAGCTCAATCGGGCCGCCAAAAACAGACACAAGCTTTTCCAGCAGGGCCAGTGCTCGCGTGTTGCCGTCAAAAGCTGCATCCAGGTCCACCACATGCAGCCATTTCGCACCAAGATCCCGCCAGTGTTTGGCCATGTCCAGCGGATCACCGTACACGGTGACATCGTCACGTTTTCCCTGACGAAGACGGACGGCCTTTCCATCCATCAGATCGATGGCAGGATACAGATTCATCGGATCACCTCTCAGTCCAGACTGCCCTTCGTGGACAGGACGCCTTCTATACGCGGGTCATAGGCGGCAGCCTGTTTCAGTGCAAGCCCGAAAGCCTTGAAAAGAGCTTCCATCTTATGATGATCATTCTTCCCTTCCAGGATCTTCAGGTGCAGCGTGATGCCTGCTGATGTGAGCGCACGGAAAAACTCTTCCGCCAGCTGCGTGTCCATGGTGCCGCATTTGTCACCGCGGAATTCCGCATCAAAAGCAAGATACGGCCTTCCTGAAATATCCAGTGCCGCAAAGGCCAGCGCTTCATCCATCGGAAGAAAAGCGCTTCCCGTTCTGCAGATCCCGGCGCGTTCTCCCAGCGCTTCCTTCAGCGCTTTTGCAAGACATATCCCGCAGTCTTCCACGGTATGGTGCGCATCCACCTGAAGGTCGCCCCTGCAGGTCAGGTTCAGATCCAGCTGTCCGAACCGGCACATAGCGTCGAGCATATGATCAAAAAAACCGATTCCAGTCTGAATCTCTGTTTTTCCGGCTCCGTCCAGAACAAGCGACAGCGCAATGTCTGTCTCTCTGGTCGTCCGCGCAACGTCGGCCCTTCGTATCGTCTGCATCAGATATCCTTCCTCTCACGGATCTCACGTCCAAACCGGATGGCAATCGAATTCGCGTGGGCATCGAGGCCTTCCGCCTGTGCAAGAAGAATGACCTGGTCTGCCACCTTTTCCAGTTCTTCACGGGTAGCGCAGATAATCGATGACTTTTTGACAAAGTCATCCACGGAAAGCGGAGAGAAGAACCTCGCCGTCCCGCTGGTCGGGAGGACATGATTCGGGCCCGCCATATAATCCCCGAAGGGTTCAGGAGACCATGCGCCGAGGAAAATGGCGCCGGCATTCTCAATCAGCGGAAGCAGTCCGTATGGATCCCGGACATACAGTTCACAGTGCTCCGGTGCAATGCCGTTTACCATGTCCGCACACGCCGGAAGGTCTGCGCACACAACAATCGTGCCGTAGGTTTCCAGGCTCTTCCGTACCACTTCTCTGCGCGGAAGCAGTTCCGTCTGCCTCTCCAGTTCTGCCTGTACAGCCTTCGCGACATCCATTGAATCGGTTACCAGGATCGCGGCTGCCATCGGATCATGCTCAGCCTGGGAGAGGAGGTCTGCCGCAGCATAAGCAGGGTTGGCCGAGTCATCGGCCACGACCAGCACTTCACTCGGGCCGGCAACCATGTCAATGCCAACATAGCCGAACACTTCTCGTTTGGCCATGGCGACATAAATATTGCCCGGGCCGGTAATTTTGTCGACCCTCGGAATACTCTCCGTACCAAAGGCAAGCGCCGCGACTGCCTGTGCGCCGCCGATCTTGTAGATTCTGTCCACACCGGCAATGTCGGCTGCCACAAGCGCGAGCGGATAACTGACGCCGCCGTCCCTGCCGGGCGGTGTGACCATCACAATTTCCTTCACCCCGGCCACTTTGGCAGGAAGGACATTCATCAGAACCGAGGATGGATATGCTGCTGTACCGCCGGGAACATACACCCCGGCGCGGCGAAGAGGGGTAATCTTTTGTCCGAGTGCTGCTCCTTTTTCAAAATTGACCCAGGTGTTCTGCTTCTGCTTTTCATGGAATGCCCTGATGCGTCTGGCCGCTTCCCGCATGGCTTCCAGCCACTCCGGGCGTGCCGCGGCATAGGCTGCTTCCATTTCTTCACGCGTCACCTGCACAGTATCCCGGGTCAGAGACACATGATCGAACTTTTCCGTATATTCAAAAAGCGCCGTATCGCCTCTCTCCCGTATATCGGCAACGATTTCCTTAACCTTCCGGGCCACGGCCTCATTGGTCATGCTCGACCTTGCAGCAAGTCTTGCTGACAGTTCCTGTGTGTCCGCACATTCAAGAATTGGTACCATCCTGTATTCCTCCGTTGTTTATCCGTTCATGATTTGTTCCGATATCCCGTCAATCAGCCACTGGATCCTCTCCCGCTTCGTTTTCAGGCTCACTCTGTTGCATACCAGACGTGCAGATGAACCACAGACTTCCTCCATGATTTCCAGTCCATTGGCCCGCAGTGTGGAACCCGATTCAACGATATCCAGAATCACATCACTCAGCCCTATCACCGGGCCCAGTTCAACAGATCCGTGCAGCCCAATGATTTCAATGGTTCTCCCCTGTTCCCCGTAATAGCTTTTCGCAATATTCGGATATTTGGTCGCGACACGGAAAGTCGCATGGCTGACGGTATCTCTGATTTTCTCCGGATATCCTGCAATGCAGAGCCTGCATGCACCAAACCCAAGGTCCAGGACCTCATACAGCGGTCTTCCCGCCTCCATCAGCGTGTCTTTTCCGACTACCCCCAGGTCTGCCACACCATGGTCCACATACGTGGGCACATCGCTCGGTTTCACCAGTATAAATCGGATATTCTGTTTTTCATCCCACAGCACCAGCTGGCGCCCCGGATTTCTCGGGGCAGAGCAGTCAATCCCCATCTTTTCAAGAAGATCAAATGTCTTTTCCGCAAGGCGGCCTTTGGCGAGCGCCAGTGTGAGTATCTCATTCATATTTCTGCACGCTCCCATCCTCATGAAGATACAGGCTCTGAACGCAAAGCCCGCGGGCCTGCCTGTCACGCAGCGTATCCTCGGTCATATCATAAGCCAGGGCAACACGCTCCCCCTCCGCACGAAGCTGCTGTGCCGTAGCAATGGCTTCCGCTCTGCGGGAATAATCAAACCCAATCTCGCAGTCGATAACCGGTGCAGCGAACACAGTGCCCTGACGCTCAAGCGCAATGAGGGCAAGCTTGAGGCTCATGGCAAACCCAACAGCAGGAAGCGGCCTGCCAAACCGTGCATTCAATCCGTCATACCGGCCGCCTGACAAAATCGGCTGCCCAACCTGAGCTGTCTGTGCCCTGAAGACAACACCGGAATAATATCCGGCTTCCTGGGCCATGCCCAGATCCAGCGTCAGTTCATCTGCACATCCGTACAGTCGCAGGATTTCAATGATTTCTTCCAGATTGTCCAGTGCCTTCCGACATCCGGAACTGGTCGTCATCGCCCTCGCTTTTTCAATTTTCGAAAGCGGACCATATAACAAAGGCAGCTTGGTCAGTGAACGCGTTACATCTTCCCGAACTTCCAGTTTTCTCAGAAGCATCTGAATGCCCAGCGTGTTTTTTTCCTCTGTCAGTTTTCGAAGCGTGACAATGTTCTCCATGTCAAGCCCCGCCTCTTCCATAAACCCATCGAAGAAGGCAGCCTGCCCAAGTTCAATCTGGAAGTTTTTGACCCCCGCACGTTTCAGACTTTCCACAGCCAGTGCGATCACTTCTGCATCCGCCTGAGGAGAATCCACACCCATCAGTTCCACACCTGCCTGCGTCTGTTCAGAAAGCATGGAAAGCGTATCCCTCTCATATTTGCAGGCTGACTGAATATAGGATATGCGCAGCGGCAGCTCATAATCACGCATTCTTCCTGCAGCCAGTCTGGCCGCCGGAATCGTCGTATCTGGTCTGAGTGCAAGCACCATTCCGTCACTGTCAAAGGTCTTCCACAGATGCTCGGGCGAGTAACCCCATGTCTCATCATTCAGGGCATCATAGTATTCCAGGATCGGTGTCTCAATTTCATGATATCCGCTTTCCGCAAACAGCGGCCGAAGTGCATTCTCGATGCTGCGCTTGGCTGCGCATTCTGAAGGAAGTGTATCCTGCATCCCGCCCGGAATCTGCAATCGACGATGGATCATTCGTGTTTCCTCGCTTTACCATGATAAAGTGCTAATGTGCTGAATTATGTCATGATTCATGCGTTCTGTCAAGAACCATTTGCAACTACTACGACGGGAACAGTCTGAATCCTGCATACAGATTGGTTTTTTCTTGCCCTGGTTTTGTTCTTTTCATTCTGCATTTTCATCGAAAATCAACAGACTTTTTCTTTTCCTGAAACATCTTTTCTTTTTTCCATACAGACAGTCATCTCTCAAAACGTTTTTCCCCTCTCCTCCATTCAGCCCTCATCCCTTGCAGTACAACGTTTTCCTTGTCGTTCCTCCCTCTGTTTTGTAATTGCCTGCCCTTTCCATCCAACATTGAAAAAACTACTGGACAAAAAAATCAACCTCTGCTATAATCCCGTTTGCTGGCGTGCCGATATAGCTCAGCTGGTAGAGCGGCTGATTCGTAATCAGCAGGTCATGGGTCCGAGTCCCATTATCGGCTTGGCGAGGTGTAGCGCAGTTTGGTAGCGCGTTTGGTTCGGGACCAAAAGGCCGCGGGTTCGAATCCCGCCACTTCGACCACGTAAAAGCCCGGAGGCGTAAGGCTTCCGGGCTTCTTTTTGTTTTTGGCTTCCTGCTTTATTGTGGATAAACATGTGCATATGGGGGAAAACTGGGGGAAATCACTTTATAGGCATATCGACGGGCGGCAGATCGACGCCGCCGAACAGTCTGTCAAGCGTCTGGGCGGCGTCCTGGTCCCGGCGCGTGAGGGCATGGGCATAGGTGCGCAGCGTGACGGAGGGGTCGCTGTGCCCCATCCGGTGAGCGACGGCCACCACGTCTATATTATTCGCCAGCAAGATGGTGGCATGGGTGTGCCGCAAGTTGTGAAAGGTGACGCCCTGGAAGCCGTGAGCATCCGCAAAGCGCCGGAACCATTTAGACGGGGTATCATGATGCAGCTGGCTGCCATCCCATGCGTGAACTATCCACCCTTCACCTTTCCACAGGTGCGGCACCAGCTGCTGGCACTCTTTTTGATATTCCCGCGTTTCATGCAGCACGGTCATCATACCAGCGGGCAGGGTGATAATACGCTCACCGGCGTATGTTTTCGGAGCATCCACAAAACTGCCGTTGATGCTGGTATATTTCAGGGCGCGGCTGATGTCAATGGTGCCCCGGTCCCAGTCAACGTCGGACAGCTTCAACTCGCCAACTTCACCCAAACGCAGGCCGCAGCACAGAGCCAGCAGCACCGCGCACCGATAGCACATATTCGGCTCATCCTTTAAGCAGCGCAGCAATTCAAGGGCCCGTTCTTCCGACAAGAACTGGGCTCTTTTTTTGCGTCCAGTGGGCCGCGTGACCTTTTCCATGGGATTGCTTGCCAGCACGTCGAGACGCACCGCAGCGTCAAGCATCGTGTCCAGGCAAGAATAATAATTTTGCAGCGTTTTGACTGACAAGGGCTTGCCCTGGATGTCATCACGCAGCTGCTTAGATGGCGAGCGCTTATGCGCCAGCTGATCGTCCGGCAGCCTGGTGGACTTTCTGGGAGCCTGCCGCAGCTGCGCTACCCATTCCGTGAGCATTACCGGCGTAAGCCTGGACAGACCCACATCGCCCAGCATGGGCAAAATGCGGCTATTCAGCAAATATTTATAATTTGCATATGTGACCGGGCTGCAATTCGGTTTTATCTCTTTTTCAAGCCAGACCTCTGCCCAGGTGCGCACGGTGTAATGATAGCCAGGCGGGCCCTTTTCCCCCGCGTCCACTTCCGTCTGCAGACGTGCAAGGGCTTTTTCCGCTTCCTTGCGCTGCTTGCTATCAGAGAGCAGCGGGTCGACGTGGATTGTTTCCCGCACCCATTTCCAGCCGCTGGGCGTTTCCACCTGGATGCCTATGCGCCAGCTGCCTTTTCCCCGCTTTTCAATCGTGCCCATAGCGCCCTCCTAAAAATGTGCCTGGGGTATATGTCAAAATAACTGTAATTCTGTAATGGATGGCATAAAACAGCCCGCAAACCTTTGAAATATAAGGCTTTGCGGGCTGACGTTTATTCTGTCAGACCGGGCCGGGAAAGTGTAAGGGCAAGTGTAAGCAATCAGCGCAGGCCGGACAGATCGGCCACGAACGTGCCGCAAAACGGATCTTCCCCCGCACGGGTGTGTTTGCGCGAAAGCGTTATTTCTACCCGGTCCCCTTCACCTGCCAGGGCATAGCCAAGAAAAACCTGCATATCTACCGCGCCGGGAGCAATGACAGCCGACTGGCTGGTGCTGACCGTGCCGCTGGTGAAGTGGTCCGAAACAACCCAGGACACCTCCAGGGGCCTGCCGCCCTGGGTGACAGTTATGCCCAGATCATAAAGCGGCGTCATGGACGTGCTGCCGGTATTATTCGCCAACAGAACAACACCCAGACCAGGAAGACCATCACGCGCCTGGCCGACTTCCACAAGGTATAGACGGAAAGCAACGCCATCCACTACCACGGCCTGGCCATCCCCGGCAGCATTGCGGGAAGCAATTTCCAGATCAACATCATGCCGCAGCTGCACCAGATCGGCTATGGACATGGCTGCCAGATCATCCGCAAGGGCCGCAGCGGGCAAAAGCGACAGCACCAGAAGAAATGCTAAGAATTTGCGCATGGTTAATTCCCTTTCTTTTCAAGCATGGCAGCAGGCATCCTTGTCACATCCAGCGCGGCAACCACGGCAGCGTTTGCGTGGTCCATCACCTGGGCAGTATGGCCAGCAGCCGCCGCAGTGAAACAGGCGGTCAGGTGACGCATGAAATCCCGCCAGGCAGTGACCGGCTGCAACCCGCAGGGCGTGCCGCTGGACAGGTAGACGACAGCAGCGTCCACCAGGGCGGTCACATCACTGGCCGTGGGGGCTGCATCCCCTGCCAGGCGCTGCACTGTCAGGAAGGAAGACGCCAGACTGCCAGTGTTGGCGCTGCGCTCAGCCGACAGCCCCAGAATGTAATCCAGGGAAACGCCGTAATATCTGGCCAGGGCTATAGCGTTGTCAATGGAAGGGGTAAGCCCCTTTTCATAAGTGGACAGCGTGGCGCGGGAAATGCCCAGCGCTTCCGCGACCGTGGACTGCTTTTCTTCTTTTTCATCTCTCAGCTGCCGCAGTCTGTTTGCTGTGTATGGCATCCTGTCCCCACCCTTCAAAACTTTTTAACATTTTATCATTTATTTTCTTTTTCGTTTTTAATTTGTCTTAATGTCAAACATAATTGCGTTAATGTATTGACAAAAAAAAAAAACGATTATCATGTCAAGTACGCAATACATGGTACCGCAAACAACAGGGGCGGGACAGGGCACCAACTACCGGAAACGGGACAGAAAAACGCCAGGAAAGGCAGAAACGGCGGGCATTATGAGGGACACGAACAACATCTACCGGGCGGCCAGGATGACAGCAGCGCAGCAGGAACCGCTCTTTTCTTCCCGCGAACGCGCCGCCGCTGCCCTTTATGTGAGCACGGAGGCGCTGCAAGACTATGAAACCGGCAAGACGCTGCCGCCGTGCGACGTGGTGGAGCGGATGGTGGAAGAATACGGAGCCGCAGACTTGAAACGGCTGCACATCCGTGCCTGCTGCCCGCTGCTGCCGGACTACGGCGGCGAAACAGAAAGCGAACTGACCAAGGCGGCCCTCAGCTGGGCGGTGGAATTTGCCAGAGCCAACGGCATGGCGCTGCGCTTTGCCAGCCTGGCCAGGGATGGACAGATTACAGAGGACGAAATGGACACGGCCATGGCCGTGCGGACCAAAGCTGTGGAACTGCGGCAAATCATGGAAGACACCATCGCAGCCATAGACAAGGCCACGGCCAACCTGAAAGGGGCAAGAATATGAATTTGCAGACCGTGCGGACAGTATGTAAGGAATTGGGCATATCAGAGGCCAGCGTGCGCCGGGCCATCGCTGACAAACGCCTGCCCATCATGCGCCTGGGGAACAGGATGCTGGTGGACCTGGACACAGCGCAGGATTTGCTGAAGCCCAGAAAAGAAGGGGCCACCATTGAGGAAGTGAGCCAGGCCACAGGGCTGAATATAACGGCCATACGGCGCGGCATCCGGGAAGGATGGATCCCATGCGAAAAGCCGGGGAAAGCGTACATTTTCCAACTGGATGAAGTGCTCAAGGCCATAGAACACCGGATGGCGGAGAATTGAGGGAAGGGGGCCAAGCCCTACCATGGATATAAGGGAATTTTTGCAGCGGCTGGACCATGTAAGCGGCCCCAATGCCAGTGGCGAGTACATGGCACGCTGCCCCTGCCACGACGACAAAACCGCCAGCCTGTCCGTGACCGTGAAGCCCAGCAGCAAGGACGGGAAAGAGCGCATCTATTTCTACTGCCAGGCAAAAAGCTGCACCAATCAGAAGATCATGGCCGCCCTGGGCATCACCGCCAAAGACCTGATTGTGAATCCGGATCCGGGCAGCCGTCCAAAGGCACAGCGGGAGGCAGCGGCCCCGGCAGGTGTAAAGGTGCATCAAGCCAAGCCCGCAGCCGCACCAGCCGCCGAAAAAGACGAAAAGCCCAGCATTGACTATGCCCACCCGGACCAGGTGTACAGCTACACAGACGCCCAGGGAAACGAACTTTTCCAGGTGTGCCGCTATTACTACACCACGGCATCCGGGAAGCGGGAGAAGACCTTCCGGCAGCGCAGGTATGACCCCAGCAATGAAAAGGCCAACCGGGCGGGGTATGTGGCCAGTGTGCCCAACGAACTGCGGGACAGCACGCTTTACAAAATGCCGCAGCTGCTGGCCGCCATCCGGGAAGGAAAGCCCGTGTACGTCGTGGAGGGCGAAAAGGACGTGGAAACCCTGGCGCGGCTGGGGCACGTCGCCACCTGCAACCCTGGCGGCGCTGGCAAATGGCGGGACGGATACACGCGGCTCCTGCGCGGCGCTGACGTCATCATCCTGCCGGACAATGACACAGCAGACAACGACTACACCGGCCAGGAACACGCCCTGGCCGTGGCCCTGGCGCTACTGAACACAGCGCAGCGGGTGCGCCTGGTGGACATCAAAGAAGCCTGCCCGGACCTGCCGCCCAAGGGCGACATCAGCGACATGGTGCAGATGATGGGCGACGTGGAGGCCATGGACGCGCTGGCCCGCCAGGTGGCAGCCACGCGGGACTTCGACCCCAACGCCGTGCCGTTTTGGCTGACCCCCATGGAACAGGCGGAACGGCTGTACAGCCAGGTGCTGGGCTATGGCGTGGAAAACGGCAGCATTGTGCAAGTAACCCAGGACAGCAAAAAAGCCCTGACGGACTTTGTGGTCATCCCCCGCATGGAACTGACACGCGACGACGGCGTGAACACGTCAATGTTTTTTGTACTGGACGGATGGAACAGCCACCAGCAAAAGCTGGGGCGCGTCATCATCGGCAGCAAGGAACTGGACGCCATGAACTGGGTGACGGGCAAATGGGGATTTGCCGCCAGCCTGGCACCCGGCACCGCTACCAAAGACAAGGTAGCCTGGGCCATCAAGAAAGTGGGCCAGCTGACCGCCAAGCGGGTGACGGAGTACAACCACACCGGCTGGCGCAAGATCGGCGGGAAATGGTGCTACCTGTACCACGGCGGAGCCGTGGGCATGGAGGGCGTGACGGTGGACATGGGCGACGCCCTGAAAACCTACCGCCTGGATGGCAGCGGGGTCCAAGGATTTGATGAAATCCCCTATAAGGACGCCGCAGCAGAAAGCCTGGGGCTGCAATCCATCATGAAAGAAGAAATTGGCATTGCGTTACTGGGCACCGCCTACCTGGCACCCCTGCGCGAGTTTATGAGCCAGACCGACATCGTGCCAGCCTTTGCCCTTTTCCTGTACGGCGAAAGCGGCACCCATAAAACGACCGCCGCTGCCCTGGCCATGAGCCACTTCGGAAACTTCCACGCAAAAAACCCGCCTGCCAGCTTTAACGACACCGGAAACCAGATCCGCAAAAAGGCTTTTCTGGTGAAGGATATGCCCCTGCTGGTGGATGACTTCCACCCAGTCAGCAGCATACAGGAAAAGCGGCAGATGGCAGCCACGGCGCAGACACTAAGCCGCGCCTTCGGCGACGGCGTAGACCGTGGCCGCCTGAACGCGGACAGCAGCATCAAAGCCAGCACACCGCCCCGCAGCGTTGCCATCATCACCGGCGAGGACCTGCCCGCCATAGGAGCCAGCGGCCTGGCCCGCTATTTCATCATCGACGTGGACAAGGGGGACATTCCGGTGGGCAAGGAAATGACCGAGAAGCAGGAAACGGCGCGGAAGGGCTACCTGCAGAAAGCCATGCGCGGCTATATCGTCTGGCTGCAAAAACAGGCGGACCAGATGCCTGGCAGGCTGCACGACCTGTTTATTAAATACAGAGAAATGATCCACGGCATGAGCAACGGGCAGCACGACAGAGCCCCGGAAGCAGTGGCCTGCATTTTGATCGGCTACTCCATGATGCTGAACTATTTCCGGGACGTTGGAGCAATCGACCATGACACAGCCCTCAAGATGCTGGCCCATGCAATGCAGGTGCTGACAGACGCCAGCAAAAAGCAAGCCAAGGACATGGAGAGCGAAAAGCCCACCCGCATCTTCCTGGACAGCATGACGGAACTGCTGGCCAGCAAAACAGTGGTATTAAAGGACATCAGCGCCGGACTGGACCCGGAAGCCATGAAGGACCCAAGCCCCGTGAAGGACATGGTGGGCTACATGGACGCAGATTATTATTATTTGCTTCCTGCTGTGGCCTTTGGAGCCGTCCAGAAACTATGCAGAGAACAGGGCATAGAATTTCCGGTCAGCCTGAAAGCACTATATAAGCACCTGCGCACGGACGGCGTGCTGAAAGGGCTGGCCAGCGGAGAAAACCCAACAAAAAACAAATGGATTGACGGGCGGGCTGTGCGGCTGCTGTGGATCCCAAGGGAAGCCATGGACGGGCCCAAAGCAGTGGCGGAACAGATGAAAATGGGCTTTACGGAAGTGACCGGTGAAGACCTGCCATTTGATAACTGACGGAGGACAAGCAACCATGCCAATGGAGAAAAGCCGATACCCAAAGGAATGGCCGGAAATCGCCCGGCGCATTAAAGCCAACGCGGGCTGGAAATGTCAGAAATGCGGGAAGCAATGCAGGAAACCAGGCGAAAAGCTGGACACACACCAGCGGACACTAACTGTCCACCACATTGACCACCGCCCGGAAAACTGTGCACCTGAAAACCTGATAGCGCTATGCGCACCGTGTCACCTGCGGGAAGATGCCAGGCACCACGCCGAAACAAGAAAGAGCAAAGAAAAGCGTCCACGTTGACGCTTTTGGAAGGGGGATCACGATGGAAAAGAACCGCCCGCCCATCCAACGGGCCCGGTGCCCTTGCTTTATGGCCCGGACTGATTACAAGCGCAGCAGCTACATCCGCTGCTGTGGGCACAACTACCGGTACCAGGACAGCAGCGCAAGGGAAAGCCAGTACCGCGCACGCTGCTGCGGTGACTACGAACAATGTGAACTATACCAGGAAAACGGAGGAATCAAACATGACAATGCTGGCAGCCGTAAACGAACATAATCACATCGCAACCCTGGCGGACTATGAGGCCCGCATTTACCTGTACAAAGAGCAGATCGGCACCGGATACATTGGCATCGGGCGCACGCTGCTGGAAGCCAAGGCAGCGGACGTTGTGCCGCACGGTGAGTGGGAAACATGGGTGACGCGGACCACCGGCCTGAACCCCAGGCAGGCACAGCGCTGCATGCAGGCCGCCCGTGAAATCAAAGACGGCAGCGCCCTGGCGCGGCTGGAAATGAGCAAAGCCCTGCTGGTGCTGTCCAGCGGCCTGGATGAATAAGCCCAGGAAAAGATTGCCCAACAGGCGGCAGACGAAGGGGCTACTGTGAAGCAGTTGCGCAAAGAAATCCGCGAAAAACAGGAACAGGCGGACGAACTGGCCAGGATGGCGCGGGAGTACAGCGAGGATGCCGACAAGCACTGCAAGCGGGCCAATGAAGCGGAAGCGGCTGCCCACGGCATGGAAAGCGCCCTGCGGGAAGTAACCCAGGAAAACGAAAGCCTGCGCAGTCAGCTGGAAACGGTGCAGGAATATGTGGCCGACCAGCGGACCCAGGCCGCTAACGCCGCCAGGCAGGAAGCGGTAGAGGCTGCCAGACAGGAAATTGACGAACTGCGGGCGGACCTGGATGCTGCGGAGGCCAGGGAGGAACGGCGGGCCGCCGAACTGGAAACGCTGCGCCGGGAACACCAGCAGCGTGCCATGGATGACGCCAGAGGGCTGACCACATCCACCCTGTCCGGCTTTGACCTGGCCGCTGCCGTGCGGGCCTTTATTGGCAGCGCGGGCGTACTGCCGCAGATGGGCCCAACCCTGCGCAGTGCCAGCCCGGCAGAGCGCGAAACCATCCGGCAGAACATCGATACCGTGGCCAGCTGGGTGGACGGTGCCCGGCAGGCCCTGGGCATTTACACCGTGACTGACGGCACCTTTGTGGTGGAGTGAGAGGGGCGACATCATGGAAAACACACTGAAGCCCATGGAACAAAGAGCCCCCGCAGCCATGGAAATGGAAACCTTCATGGCGCAGACCATGCAGCTGATGCAGCGCATGGCCGAAATGGTGCAGGCGACCAATGAGCGGATGACCGAACTGGAAAAGCAGGTGCGGATGCTGGAAAAGGTAACACCCGGACAAGCCAACGACCTGAACGCCGCCATCCGGGAACGGGCAGCAGCCGCCTGCAAGGAATACCGGATGACCGGCCTGGAAAAGCCTGTGGCTGCCGCCATCCGCAAGACGGTGCGCCTGGCCACTGGGGCCCGCAGTGTGCGGGAAATCGCCCGCTGCGACTATAAGCCCATCCGGGAACTGGTGGACAGCTGGGACGAATATAGGACCATGAAGACCATCAAAGCAAAGGGGGCGAACACATGAGCAGGACAGATCCAGACGGGAAAAAGACGCCAAACAGGGAGGAAAACGCCCTCATGCTGGACCTGATGATGCTGCGCAACAGCATAGCCACGCACAGCGAGGCCGTGCGGGAAAGGCTGAAAGCATACCCATACGGCTGGCGGGACATGCGGCTGCTGTGGTCTTTAGTGAACAAACTGCAAGGCCAGCTTTTGAACACCATGCCGGACCGGCGCATATTGTACTATGACCAGATGGCCAGGCACGGTAAAGTGATTATTGACATACCCGGCCCCACACCCAAAGGCAGGAACATCCTGATCACGGAAAAGCGCCTGGCTGCCATCACGGAAGCGGCCATGCGCGGAGAATGCGCCCTCTGCGTCAAAGACGGCAAGGAAGCGCAGCGCTGCCCCATCCGGGAGGCGCTGCTGGAAGTGGCCCCGCCTGAAAAAGTCAACGATGGGCAGCATTGGTGGGCGGGCTGTGAATACTGGAACGCTGCCAGCGCCCTGGTGCGCGGCGAAGAAGTCACAATATAGGAGGAAATGAACATGATGACACCCAACAAGATGATCAGCAAGACGCGGGAAGAACTGAACGCCATGGCAGACCGCTGCCGGGACATGGCGGAAGACCTGGAAGAACTGGCGGACAGCCTGCCCGTCCTGCCCGCCACAGCGGCGACGCTTGACGCGCCCATGGAGGGCTTTGAAGCTGTCAGCAAGATGCTGCGCACGGGAAAGCGCCCGGACCTGGGCCAGACTGTCATCACCACGCTGGAAGACGGCGCAGAGGCCGTCTGGCGCATTATCGACACCGCCCGCATAGCGGCGCGGGAGAATGGCGTGCGGCCTGTGGTGGCGCAGCTGGTGAAAATCATGGACTACCGCCCCTTCAGTATGCCCAGCAAGAAGTTTCCATGGGGATGCAACCGCTACGAAATCAGCAGCCTGGCGGACTGGCTTGACGATTGTTTCCTGCGCCGCCTGACCTGCGCAGCGCAGGACAGCATTGTGGCCAGGCGCGAACTGGGCGGCGAGGATGGCCGGAAGCTGTGGCTGCTGTCCGCAGATGAAGCGGGCTTTGGCGACCTGGACCAGGCTTTTGAGTGGTACGCCTGCGAGGATGAGGACGAACGGGACGAACGGCGGCAGCTGAAAGACAGCGACGGCGACCCCGCCTACTGGTGGCTGCGCACCCCGTACAGCGGCAACGCCTTCATCGTGCGCTTCGTGAACACCAGCGGCGCTCTCTTCAACTACCACGCGAGCATCGCCTACGGCGTGGCCCCGGCTTGCATCATCGGATAAACAGGCATCCGCGCCGATAGGCGCGAGAAAGGACAGCAAAGGATGAATAAGCAGATTATCATCGGCAACCTGGTGCGGGACCCGGAAAAGGGCACCACGCCCAGCGGCGTAAACTACGCCCGCTTCACCGTGGCGGTGCGCAAGCGCTTTCACAAAGAAGGGGAACCGGACAGCGACTTTTTCAGGGTGACAGCCTGGCGCGGCCTGGGTGACAGCTGCGCCCAGTATTTGAGCAAGGGCAAAAAAGTGGCCGTGGTGGGCCCGTCATCGTTCAGCGCATATCTGGGCAATGACGGACAGGCCCGTGGACAGATCGAAATCCAGGCGGATGAAGTGGAATTTTTAAGCCCCAAGGGCCAGAGCAGCACGCAGGACAGCGGTGGTTTTACCCCTGTGGATGACGAAGAACTGCCGTTCAACTAAAAAGCGACAACGTGGACGCTTTTGGAGGGAAGCATGGAAGCAATCACCATTTTCAAACGGTGCCGGGCTGCTGCGGGCGACATCCGGCGACTGACCCAGCGCATCCAGCAGCGGCGGGATGCCATGACCAGCATTTCCGCGCCGCAGGCTGACCCCAATGGCGGCAGCCACAGCCAGGGCGACCCTGATATTATGGGCAAAATGATGGCCGACATTGACGAACTGGAACGGAGCCTCGAAGCCCGCAAGCAGGCCCGCACCGTGGAAATAGCTGCGGCCTGTGTGCTGCTGGACAAACTGCAAGACCCGGAGAGCAGCGTGCTGCATGGGTTTTATATCAAACAGGAAAGCACGGCCAGCATTGCAAGGCGTCTAAAATACCAGGACAGCTATATCCGCAAGGTGAAGATCAACGGCGAAAAAGCGCTGGGCGAACTGACGGCGGACCAGGTGGCGGCAGCACTGCCGCCCTGGTATTTGCGGGAATATGGAGGCGGTGAAAAGTGAAAGACGCGGATCTGGCCAATATGCTGCGCGGCATGGCGCGGCATTGCATCAGCGTGAACTACCAAGAAAACGCAGCTTTGAAGGAAGCGGCCCGCCGACTGGCGCAGCTGGGTGCACCGGCCCGGCTGCTATCCTTTGAGGAAATCCAGCAGCTGCCTGAATATGCCGTCGTATGGGAGGAATGGCGCGGGCTGCCGGAAGAATACCGGCCAAGCGACTGGGGCATCGCCCCGGTGGCCAGGATCGGCGGCGGCCTGGCTGGCAATGGGATTATTACCTTCATAGAACCGGGCATGTTGGACGGCAACGAAGACGACGGACAGAGCCGGTGGTGGACAAGTTTGCCCACGCCGGAGCAGCGGAGGGCAACACCATGGACACAAGCGGAATAATGGAGCAATGCACGGAAACAGCGCAGGCCATGATTGAGGCGCTGCGGAAGCTGATTGAAACCATACAAGCAGCAGCGGGGGAATTGTCCGAAGCCATGGAAGAATTGGCCAGCATGGCCGAAGAAATTATCAGCATGGGCCCACCCAGGTGGCCACGCCCGCAAGCCGCCCGGATTGTGGCAGCTGCCGCACTGCCCGTGATGCTGCGCCAATACGTCCCGCCTTAACCATAATAGTCCAAAGCAAAGACAGAAACGGAGGAATGAACATGCCGAGCAATACCGCCAAGCCCGTACCTGATTGCACAACCTGCCGCAATTATGAAGAATGTGGCCGGGCAGAGCCTGGGACCTTTTGCCCGAAATGGCAGAGCAAGGAACCGAAGCCGCGCGGAGAGGATACCAACGCCCGCTGGCGGCGCGGGGAAGAAACGGACTTTTGACCAGCTGCGCTCCCTGAAAAGGGAGCTTTTATTTTTGCATATAATAGGAAGAATGGAACACCCAGGAGCAGGTAGTATACAGGCAGGAGCGCAAAGGAGCGCCCAGGAGCAGGTGGTGTACAGGTGGGAGCGGGTAGTATACGGGCAGGAGCGCAAAGGAGCACAAAGGAGCGCCCAGGAGCGCCCATCCTGTGTTATAATGCAAACTGTCAAAAAAGGGACGGGGCCCGGCAGGGCTGGCCGCCCCTTTTTCATTCCACCGCAGGGCGGTGAAAGCATGGCCTACAAAGAGAGCGACCCGTTTTACCATTCCAAAGCATGGAAACGGGTGCGGCGGCTGGCCCTGGAACGTGACCAGGGCATGTGCCAGGACTGTATGGACCGCTTCCGCGCCGGGTATGGCATCAAGCCGCACCGGGCGGAAATGGTGCACCACATCATCCCCAGGGAAGAACGCCCCGACCTGGAATTGAACCTTGCCAACCTGCGGAGCCTGTGCAATGAGTGCCATAATAAAAAGCATCCGGAGAAGGGGCGGCAGGCTGATAAAGGCACACAACCCGCAGCGGAAAAGAAGCACAGCATGCGGGTGATAAAGGTATAGGAGGGAAACACATGAACGAAGCCCTGCGGGATGAACACTTCCAGCGGATTACGGACGAAAAGGCCCGGCACGTATATGACTATCTATGCGACGCCTGCGAACGGCGGCCCGGCGGCATGACAGATCCCGACCAGATGATGGTGGCAGACGTCGCATTTGCCGAACAGGTGAAACAGCAGCTAATGGACGACATTGCCAAGCGCGGGATCGGCAAGGAAGCCCACAACGGGCGGCAGACCTACTGGCAGGACAACAAGAGCCTGGCCCATTTCCGCGCCTACTGCGACCAGCAGCGCAAGCACCTGGCGGAACTGCGGCTGACCCCTAACGGACGAAAGGCGGCAGCCGTGCAGATTGATGACGACTTTGACAACTTCCCCGACTGATAACAGCAGCGCCGTGGCGCGGTGCTACGACTACGCCCGGCAAGCCATCAGCGGGGAAATACTGACCTGCGAAAAGACCAGGATGGCCTGCCGCCGCTTCCTGGATGACCTGGAAAGAAGCCGGACAGACCCGGCATATCCCTGGACCTTTGACGAACACAAGGCAGCCCGCCCGGTGGATTTTATGGAGCGCTTCCTCACCCCCACCAAGGGCGACTATGACCGCATGGAACTGATGCCCTGGCAATGCTTCATTGAGTGCAACCTTTACGGCTGGGTGGACAAAAACACCGGGCTGCGGCGCTACCGGGAAGGGCTGGTGCTGGTGGGCACCGGCAACGGCAAAAGCACCATGATGGCCGGAAACGCCACCTTTGGGGCCTGCAAGGATGGAGAGCGCGGCGCGGACATTTACCTGCTGGCCAACAGCAAGGAACAGGCTGGCATTGTGTTCAACGAGTGCAAAGCGCAGATCGAGGCCAGCCGCTACCTGGCCCCGCGCTTCCGGACATTGCGGGACGGCGTTTATTATGACAAGATGAACGCCACCATCAAGCACCGCAGCAGCGACAGCCAACGGCTGGACGGCCTGAACCCGCACATGGCCATTTTTGACGAAATCCACGAATACAGGGATTTTAAGCTGCTAAACATCATTAAACGGAAAACCGTCAAACGACGCCAGCCCCTGACATTGTATATCACGACCATGGGCAATGTACTGGATGGGCCGCTGGCGTATTACTATGACCTTTTCACGGATGCCATGATGGGCAAGCTGGCCCCGGAAGTGGGCGACAGAATGTTTGCTTTCATCTGTGAACTGGACAGCACCGACGACATAGAAAACCCGGCAACCTGGATCAAGGCCAACCCCGGCCTGGGCAAGACGCTGCACCTGGATGAACTGGTCAAGCAATGGGAGCGCTGCAAGCATATCCCCAGCGAACGGGCCGACTTCATTTGCAAGCAGCTGAACATTATGGTCAATGCGGATGATATGGCTTTTGTGCAGCCGGAAGTCATCCGCCGCAATAAGGACATTATCCCGGAGGAAAGCCTTTTGGGCCGCCGCTGCTATGGCGGCTTTGACCTGTCCAACCGGGAAGACTTCACCGCCGCCGCCCTGGAATTTCCCCTGGATGACGGGCGGATTTTTGTGCTGCTGCACAGCTGGGTACCGCAGCGGAAGGTAGACCTGGACCAGGAAAAAATAGACTATTATGGCCTATACATGAAGGGCTATTTGACCATTGTGCCAGGCGAATACGTGCAGCAGGAAGACGTTTACCGCTGGTTTGCGGAGAAAAGCTGGCTTTATGAGATTGTGACCATCGGATATGACCCCGCCAACGCCACCCGGCTGCGGCAGATGCTGGAAGCAAGCGGCAAGGTGGAAGGAAAAAGCGTCCAGGCGTTTGACTGCCAGGTGGTCCGCCAGGGCCCCATCACCCTGAACGACCCCATGAAGGACATCAAAGAACTGCTGCTGGCGGGCAAGGTGGTCAGCAACAACGACCCCATGCTGGCCTGGTATACCGACAACGTGCGCATATCCGGGGAACGCAGGCACATGGACAAGCAAAACTGGATGCCCACCAAGCGCAACAAATACCGCAAAATTGACGGCTTTATGGCCTGGCTGGACGCTCATGCCATCCGCATGGAAAAGCAGCCCGCTGGCGTCATCTACACAGCGCCCAGGGTGCGCGTGATCGACCTGGGCGGGCGTGCAGCGCATCGGAGAAATTGAAGAAGGTGAAAAACGCATGAAATGGCCTTTCCAGAGAAAGCACAACGAACAGCAGGCGCGTGACAAACCCAGGCGGCGGCAGGTGGGCAACCTGCGCAGCATCAACCGCCCACGCGCAGACCGGACCATAGAGGGCAACGAGGCCATCTATGCAGCTGTAAGCCGGATCGCCAATACCGTAGCCAGTATGCCCATGCACCTGTACCAGGGCTATGAAATCGCCCGGACGCACCCGCTGGAACGGCTGGTGAGCCTGGAACCGCATCCCAATTTTACGGCCTTTACATGGCGGCAGACCATGGAAGTGCTGCGGAACACGGAGGGCAACGCCTACGCGCTGATCGTGCGGGACAAGCTGGGCGCGGTGCAGCGGCTGGACATCCTGAACCCCACGCGGGTGCAGCCTGCGCGGGACCCGGCAGACGGCAGCGACTGGTACATCATCACCCTGGACGACGGCCAGCCCTACCAGGTGCCTGGCTTTATGGTGCTGAACCTGCGGCACATGAGCGCCAACGGCGTGAAGGGCATCCGGCCCATTGACGTGCTGCGCCGGTCCCTGGACTACGACGCCCAGGTCAAGGACCTGGCCCTGGACCAGCTGGACGGCGTGAATCACGGCATCATGCTGACCGTGCCAAACAGCGGACTTGACCAGGACGAAAAGGACGAACTGGTGGACCGCTTCCTGGAAACGTACCAGCAGAGCGGGCGCAGCGTGGTGGTGCTGGAAGGTGGCCTGACCGCCACCAATTTCAGCGCGGACGCAGTGGACGCGCACCTGCTGGACGTGGAGCGCATCACCCGGAACAAGGTGGCTGCCGTGTACAACCTGCCGCCCCACATGCTGGGCGACTATTCCCAGGGAAACAAAAGCACCACGGAACAGCAGATGCTGGAATTTTTGCAGCTGACAATTATTCCGATTGTGGAGCAATACGAAGAGGAATACAACCGCAGGCTGCTGACCCCGCAGGACTATGCAGCAGGCTACCGCTTCCGCTTTGACACCAGCGCCCTGGTGCGGGCGGATGTTTCCACGATGGCGAACAAGTACCAGATTGCCATCCGTGGCGGCTGGATGAAGCCCAACGAGGTGCGGGAACGGGAGGGGCAACCCCCGGATCCGAACGGAAACGAGCTCATGAGCAGCCGCGACCTGATCCCCATCCGCATAGCGGTGCAACACCCGGAACTGCTGCTGGGCGGAGCAGCAGCGAACAACACGCCCGCCACGGGTGCGCCCGGCGCTGGCGAGAAAGGAGAAAGCTAAATGCCTTTTTGGTCCTTTAGAAACGCCGAAGACAACGAGGAAAACGGCGTTTTACAGATCGACGGCGTGCTGGAAGTGGAGCAGGACTGGTGGGGCCCCAGCGGCCAGGTGATAGCCCGGAACATCCGGCGGCACCTGGACCGCGTGAAGGACGTGACCGTGTACATCAACAGCCCAGGCGGCGACGTGATGGCAGGCGCGGAAATCTACACAGCCCTGCGCGAACACAGCGCCAACGGCAAGGGGCGGGTGACCGTCAAGGTAAGCGGCATCGCTGCCAGTGCGGCCAGCATCGTGGCCATGGCCGGAGATGAAATCCTGATGAGCCCCGTGGCCTATATGATGATCCACAACCCCTGGACCGTGGCCGCAGGCAACGCCCAGGAACTGCGCAAGCAGGCGGACGTGCTGGACGTTATCAGCGAAGGGCTGATCAACGCCTACGAACGCCGCACCGGCAAGAGCCGGGACGAAATTGCGGCCATGCTGTCCACGGACACCTACATGAGCGCCCAAACCTGCATTGATGAAGGATTTGCGGACGGCATGATGTGGGAAACGCCCCAGCAGCCCGCAGACCCGGCAGCGCGGCAGACTGCCGCAAAGATGCAGAGCCGGAACTACAACCGGCAGGCGGTGATGGCCATGCTGCAAGCGCATGGCGCAGCGCCAAAGGAAGACCCGCAGGCGGCGCAGGAAGCTGCCAGGCGGGCAGAAATCGCCAAACGGGCCAGCATTGTGGCTGGCCTATTTTGATGCAACGATAGGAGGAAAAAATCATGACCCTGCAAGAGATGATGAACCAGATCACCGACCTGGGCACCCGTATCCGCACCCTGGCCACCCAGCTGGCCGCCCAGGCCAACGACCCCAGCGTGCCCATTGCCGACCTGGAAGCCCGGCAGCAGCAGCTGAACGACATGAACCGCCGCATGGCCGCTTTGCAGACTGCCTACCAGACCCAGCAGGCAGCGGAGGCGGGCGGCGTGCAGCCCCTGGCGGGCGGCAGCGCACCCCAGGGCCAGCAGAGCCGGACCCTGACGGACATGCTGAAATCCAACGAATACGCCCGCGCCTTTGCCTATGCCATCCAGCACGGCGTCAGCCGCAAGAATGGCCGCGACAATGAGCGGGTGAAAATCCTGTACGACGCGCTGACCGAAAGCGGCGGCAGCCCCGTGGGCACGGATGGCGGCTTCCTGGTGCCGGACGACATCGACCACACCATCCGCGAAATCCGCCGCAGCCTGGATCCGCTGGCTGCCCTGTTCAACGAGGAAACCGTAACCAGCCCGAACGGCTGGCGCGTGCGCGACACCAACCCCACCAAGGGCCTGGTGGACGTGGACGAAATGGGCGAGATTGACGACGATGACGACCAGCCCTCTTTTGCCAAGGTATCTTATACCTGCACCAAGAAGGCCCTCATCCTGCCCGTTTCCAATGAACTGATGACCGACAATGTGGCCAATCTGTTCAGCTACCTGGGCCGCTGGTTCGCCAAGAAGCTGGTGATCACCGAGAACGCCATGCTCATGACCGCGCTGCGCACCCTGACCGGAGCCAGCATCAGCAGCGACCCCATGAAGGGCCTGAAAACCGTCCTGAACAAAGACCTTGACCCGGCCATCAGCGCCCTGGCTGCGGTCATCCTGAACCAGAGCGGCTTCGACATCCTTGACAACCTGCTGGATGCCAACGACCGCCCGCTTTTGCAGCCTGACCCCACCAACGCCACGGTCAAGCGTTTTTCCGGGCGTCCCATGCACGCGGTCAGCTATGCTACCATGGCAGACGTGACCACCGGCAGCGGGCAGAGCGCCAGCACGACCACGGACCTGTTCATTGGCGACGGAAAAGAGTTTGCCACCCTGTTCCGCTGCGGCGGCTACGAGCTGGCCAGCACCGACATCGGCGGCAACGCCTGGCGCACCGACAGCACCGAGCTGCGCGGCATCGTGCGGCTGGGCGTTTCCAAGTTTGACACCGGGGCCATGGTGCGCCGCACCCTGACCGTACCTGCCTAATGAGGCAAGAACAGGAGGAAAATATGCAGAGCGTAAGGGAAAGCCTGGAAAAACTGTCCGAGCGCGTGGTGGGCGGTAATCTGCCCGCCGTGACCGATGACGACAACGGCAAGGCGCTGCTTGTCAGCGGCGGCGAGTGGCAGAAAGGGGATCTCCCCGTGGAGCTGCCCGTTGTGACCAGCGCAGACGCCGGTAAGGTGCTGCTTGTCAGCGGCGGCGAGTGGCAGAAAGGGGATCTCCCCGTGGAGCTGCCCGTTGTGACCAGCGCAGACGCCGGTAAGGTGCTGACCGTGGACGCCAACGGGAAGTGGGTGGCGGCAGCACTGCCGTCTTAAAAAACTATGGGGAAAAGCGTCAACGTTGACGCTTTTCCCCTGATGAAAGGGGCGTAACGCATGACGATAGAAAGAAGCGACAGCCAGCAGACCACCTGCAACGCTACGGCCATTGTGGATGGAGAGCGCAGGCAGGTGGCCTCCGCCACTTGCAGCATCCGCCCCAGCAGAGCCATGAACATCAGCATTGACCTGATGGAAGACGTGGATCTGACAGCGGACGACCTGGCGGAAATCGCGGAAATGTATGCCGGTTATCTGGCGGGCGAAATCAAAAAGGCCGCCAAGCTGGGCATCCCCGTGGCGCTGCCTGAACAGTAAGGGGTGAACGCCATGGCCGATATGGACATGGTGCGCCGGTTCGCAGGGGCTGACCCGGATGCAGATGCTGCCGTGCTGCAATTCGCCTATAACGCAGCCGTGGAGTGGTACGAAAAAGCAGGCGTACCGGCAGACACCACCGGGGCACTATATGAGTTTTGGGTGGCCAACCTGGCGGCCTGGATGTACGACAACCGGGGCAATGCGGACGCATTGGCAGCGGTGCCGCTGTACATCGTGGCCAGCGTGCACCAGCTGCGGCCCAAACGGCGGAAGAAGGTGGCCGGGACGTGAGCATCAAAGCGGGCGACCTGAAACACCCCATCAAGCTGCAAAGGCCGGTGACCACCAGAAACGAAAAAAGCAAGACCATCACCACCTGGGAGGACGTTGTCACCGTTTACGCGGGGAAAACGGACGTTTCCGGGCGTGAATTTTATATAGCCCAGGCATACCACGCGGAGGACGTGGTGACCTTCACCATCCGCTGGCGGGACGACATAGCGCCCACCTGGCGAGTGGTACATCACGGCACCGCCTACAACATCCTGGAAATTAACCACCTGGGCTATATGCGGGACTTTATGCGGCTGAAATGCAAGGCCGTGCAGGGAGAAGGTGCGTAACAATGGGCACGTTTTCCAGCGGCGGCATTGCCGCAGAACTTTCCAAGTTTGACAAGCTGGCCAAGGGAACGGACGCAGCGTGCAGAAAGGCCGTCAAGGCCGGGGGCAAGCTGCTGGCCGAACGCCTGGCAGCTGCCGCGCCGGTGGACACCGGAGCCCTGGCAGCCAGCATCAAGGCCGGAAGCGTGGACTACAACGCCGCAGACGGCTACCACTGCGAGGTCAAGCCGGTGGGCGAAAACCACGGGGAAAACCTGGCCAAGATCGGCAACATATTGGAATATGGGCGCAGCAACATGCCAGCCCGCCCCTGGTTCAACCCTACGGTGGATCAAGCCACCGGGGAAGTGACCCAGGCCATGCAGGCGGCATTTGACCAGGCGCAGAAGGGGTGAAAAGCATGGACGTGATGGCAGACGACATCGTACAGCAATTTTTCACCAAAGCGCTGGAAGGGCTGCCCTATCCATACGGGCAGCCGCCAGGCGACGCGGACGCGGAAACCTATGTGACCTTCCACGAGGCAGGCTGTACCGGCTACACGGCCAGCAACGAACCGCAGCGGGCCAGGCACCTGGTGCAGCTGCACGCATGGACCCACAGCGAGACGGACGATCACCGCGCCGCCTTTTTCGCGGCCCTGGCAATGCTGAAAAAGGCAGGGGTGCGCGTTTACAGCTGGGGACCGGACGAATACGAAAAGGACACCGGGCTGCACCACATCGCCTGCACACTGACCTGGTGGCAGCCGCCCGGCGCTATGGACCAATTCAACAAAGAAACGGAGGAACAAGACAATGGCGAATGAAAACACCGCCTACACCGAAGGGTACTTTTACGGTATTCTGGACATTTATTTTGCCCTGATGACCGGCGAGGACAGCGCGGCAGCCGCGCCCACCTATGGCGCGTACCAGGTGATGGGCAAGACCATCCAGGCAACCATTACCCCCAACTACAAAGAGGGCAAGGTGTACGCCAGCAACGTGGCCACCCGCAGCGAGCGCCGCGTGGACACCTACACGGTGAGCCTGAACCTGGACAAAATCCCCTACGCGGTGCGCAAGGTGCTGCTGGGCCGCTACCAGGACACCAACGGCGTGCAGATCATCAAGGGCGGCCAGGCCGCGCCCAATGTGGCGATTGCCTTTGCCCTGACCCTGGACGACGGCAGCAAGGAACTGTGGACGCTGTACAAGGGCAAGTTCACGGAGCCCACCCAGACCGGCCAGACCGACAGCGACAGCATGAACTACCAGCACCCCACCATCGAAGCCACCTTTGTGCGGCGCGAATGGGACGACAGCCTGGCGGCCATCGTTGCCACGGCGGACACCAGCATCCCCGCCACCGTCATCACCGACTGGTTCCAGCAGGTGTATGAGCCCGTGGCCTAAAAACGCATTATTTCCCCGGCAGCCTGCAAATAATGGCGGGCTGCCGGGCGTGATCGGCGCGGCAGCGCCAGAAAGTGAGCATCAAAATGGCGGAAGAAATGCAGAAATCCGAAATCAAGGCGCGGGACATTTCCCGGCCTGTGGACAGTATGGAACTGGACGGCCAGACCTACGCCCTGGCCTTTGACCTGAACTGCTTCCGGGTGGCGGAAGACGTGTACGAACTGCAATACGGCAGAAACCTGAACTTTGGCGACATCGTGCAGCACCTGGCTGCCGGAAAGCTGGGGGCCATCATGGCCGTGCTGTACGGTGCACTGCTGTCCGGTGGCCTGTCCATCACCTGGGCGGACTATTACGCCAAGTTTAAGATCATCAACATCCCCGGCGTAAAGGACAAGCTGCTGGAGAACGTGCGCAAAGCCCTGCCGGAAACGGACGGCAAAAAAGCAAACCCTCCGACAGCGCCCACGGAATAAACAGCGGCTTCCCCTGGCTGTGGCTTTACTACCGCGCCATTGACTGCGGCCTGGATGACGCTGCTTTTTGGAGCCATAGCGCCCGCGCCATCCACCTGCTGTATAAGCAGACCAGGCAGGTGCGTGCGCGTATGCTTCCCCAGGCCAGAAAGCCTGGGCAGCAGACGCCGAACCAGCCGCAGCGGGGAAACGTGGAGCGCGTGCGGCTGACCCGCCTGCCGCATCCATAATACAGAAAGAAAAGCGTCCGAAAGCGGCGCTTTTTCTTTCTATGCGAGGAAGTGAAACCCATGCCGGATGATGGCATCAAAACGCAAGTAGGCATACAGGGCGACAAAGAATACAAGGCCGCGCTTGCGGACATCGGCAGGCAGCTGACCGTGCTGAACACGGACATGAAAGCCAGCCAAAGCGCCTTCGGGGCCCAGGCCACATCCATGGCCGGGATGCAGGACAAGCTGTCCAAACTGGGGGCCATCTATGACGCGCAAAGCCAGAAGGTGCAGCTGATTGCCGCCCAGCTGGAAAAGGCCAAGGCAGAGTACGGCGACAACAGCAAGCAGGCCGACCAGCTGCGCATCGCCCTGAACCGGGCCACCGCGCAGATGAACGGCACCAAGGCGCAGATTGACGCTACCGAGGGCGGGCTGCAGACCCTGGCGGAAGCCCAGGAACTTGTAGGCGACGAAACCGACACCACCAACATGACCCTCCAGGAAGCGGAGAAGGTGCTGAAAAGCGCCGCCGACAAAACGGACGACCTGGCAGACAGCAGCGAGGACGCCGGGGACGCCGTGGACCAGGAGGGCAGCGAGGCCAAGGAAGCAGCCAGCGAAAACAGCAAGCTGAAAGACGCCCTGCAAAAGGTGGGCGACGTGGCAGGCGGCGCTATGGTAGGCGGCCTCAAGGCTGCCGGTGCCGCCCTGGCCGCCATGGCTGCCGCCGCTGGCACGGCCATCAAAACCGGCTTTGAATTTGCGCAAAGCGCGGGTACCTACGCGGACGACGTGGCCACCCTGGCCGTGCAGACCGGCGTCAGCACCCAGCGCTTGCAAGAATGGAGCTACGCCAGCAACTTCATAGATACGAGCGTGGACACCATCACGGGCAGCATGACCAAGATGCTGAACGTGGTAAACCAGGCAGCGGACGGAAACGAGGCGGCACAAAAGAAATTTGTTGACCTGGGCATTTCCATCCGCGACTTTGACGGAAACCTGCGCAGCAGCGAGGACATCTTCTGGGACGCCATCGACGCCCTGGGACAGATTGAAAACCCCACGGAGCGGGACGCTGCCGCCATGGAACTGTTCGGGAAAAGCGCCAAGGA
>Ga0129307_1001060_pt1 | contig 33517 bp, 27 predicted proteins | sample P1105metagenome_FD_94437 | JGI IMG/M metagenome (GOLD analysis project Ga0129307, IMG submission 94437) | Capybara group fecal microbial communities from Wisconsin, USA - P1105 metagenome | ecosystem: Host-associated > Mammals > Digestive system > Large intestine > Fecal | place: USA: Wisconsin...
CGAAAGCGGCATTTACGTCCGCGGAGAGGCACTCCGACGCGGAAAGCACGTGTCTGCCGTCAGCGCCGAGGTCAGCTGCGAGGTCGTGAATGAAGTATTCGAGATAGGACGAGCACAGACCCGTATTTCCGTCGCTGCCCGTCTCCTCCTTGTCTGTTAGGACGGTAACGACCGTATGCGCGGGAGACTTGCACTCTGCCGCAGCTCTGAGAGCGGGATAGGAGCAGCAGCGGTCATCGTGACCGTAGCCGCCGATGAGGCTCCTGTCGAAGCCGATGTCTCTCGCCTTGAATGCGGGAACAGCTTCGAGCTCCGAGGAGATGAAATCAGCCTCGGTAATACCGTACTTCTCGTGGAGGATATTCAGTATATTGAGCTTTACCGCCTCGCTGGTCTCGTCCTCGCGGAAGGGAACGGAGCCGATGAGGAGGTTGAGGTCCTCGCCCTTGACGAGCTTTGCACCCGTGCGGGTCATCTGCTCGGTCGCGAGATGCGGGAGAAGGTCGGTCACGTAGAATACGGGGTCGCTCTCGTCCTCGCCGATAGCGACTGTGACCTTTGTCCCGTCAGCCTTTATGATAACGCCGTGGAGAGCGAGAGGTATCGCCGTCCACTGATACTTCTTGATACCGCCGTAGTAGTGGGTCTTGAACAGCGCGAGCTCGCTGTCCTCGTAGAGCGGGTTCTGCTTGAGGTCGAGCCTCGGGGAGTCGATATGCGCCGCACAGAGCCTTACGCCCTCCTCGATGGGAGCCTTGCCGATTATCGCCATAATTACAGCCTTGCCGCGGTTCACGCGGTATATCTTAGTGCCCGCCTTGAGCTTCATACCGCGCTTGTACTCGGTGAAGCCGCTCTTTTTGAGGAGCTCCACTGCCTCAATCACAGCCTCGCGCTCGGTCTTAGCCTTATCGAGGAACCTCTTGTAGTCCTCGGCGAACTTCATACAAGCCTTCTCGTCCGACTTGCTTATCCTGTTGTAGCCGTTCTTGCGCTTCAGGAAGAGCTTATCCTTCAGCGCCTTTGATGCCTTGTCCTTATCCTTCATTGCGTGTCTCCTTATATTATTCCGCTATAGCGGGAGTTTTTATCCTCTTGTAGTAAATATCCCTTATCTTCGCCGACACCTCATTCGATATGCCGCTGACATTATCCATCGAGTCGTTGTTCTCGATTATGTAGTCGGAATGGGATATGAAGAAATCGGCGTCGAGCTGTGAGCTCATACGCTCGTCAGCCTGCTCGGGAGTGAGCCCGTCGCGCTCGATTATACGCTTCCTGCGTATCTCGGGCGACGCTATAACCGATATGATGAATTCGCAGAAATCGTCCGCGCGGCTCTCGAAGAGTGTCGGAGCGTCGAGGAGAATGAGCTTCTCGCCGTTCACCGAATGGGTCTTTATCTGCCTGAGTATCTCGCCCGTGATGTAAGGATAGATTATCGTATTGAGGGAGTCGAGCTTGCTCCTGTCGGTGAATACTATCTTCGCGAGAGCCTTCCTGTTGAGGGTCTTGTCCTCGTTGAGTATCCTGCTGCCGAAGAAGTCCGATATCTCGTCGAGGCACTTGCTGCCCTTCTCAACAACTACACGCGCTATCTTGTCCGCATTTATCACCGCAAAGCCGTTCTTCGCGAAGACCTGCGACACGGTGCTCTTGCCCGCGCCTGTCTGTCCCGTGAGACCGACCACCATTACGCCTTCAAGACTGTTCATATCCTTATCACCTCGAATCCTGCCGCCCTGATGAGGCGGTTATATACTGCAAGTCCCACTCCGTCCGTGGAGGGAGCGCGGACATATACCTTCTCTGCACCCATATCGTCGAGCTCGCGCAGCCGCTGAAAGAGCCAGTGAGCCTGCCCTGAGCTGTCCGCCCCGTAGGTAAGGTGCCTGTATGGGAAGCCGTCCTCGTCGCCGTCGAAGATGAGTGCATAGACGCCGTCCCCGTAGTTATCGCCGACGAGGGCAGTGAAGTCCCCGAGCTGCGACTCTACCATTATTATATCCGCCTTGGGCGAATAGTGCTTGTACTTCATACCGGGAGAGGCTACCTTCTCGCCCTCCCCTACCTCGTTGAGAATGGCTGGGTCGATGACGACCTCGCCGCACACCTCAAGAAGCATTTCCCTTGTAACAGCGCCGGGACGCAGTATCCTTACCGAATCCTCGCCGTCGAAGGAGATAACTGTCGATTCCACGCCGAATTCGGACTGCCCGCCGTCGACTACGGCGGCTATCCTGCCGTTCATATCGCGCATTACGTGCTCTGCGGAGGTAGGGCTCGGCAAGCCCGACCTGTTCGCGGACGGAGCCGCTATCGCGCAGCCCGACTGCTCGATAATGCTGTGCATAACGGGGTGCGACGGCACGCGTATGCCGACTGTATCGAGCCCGCCCGAGGTCACCATAGGTATGCGCTCGTTTTTGGGCATGACCATAGTGAGCGGTCCGGGGGTGAAGCGCTCTGCCAGCTTATATGCGAGGTCGGGTATCCGTGACGTGTACTTCACCGCATCCGAAAAATCGGCAAGGTGAACTATCAGCGGATTGTCCGCGGGTCTGCCCTTGGCGGCAAATACCTTACCGACAGCCTCCTCGTTGGAAGCGTCGGCTCCGAGACCGTAAACCGTCTCAGTGGGGATGCCTACAACCTGTCCGTCTCTTATCAGCTCAGCAGCGTATCTTATATCATCAATGTTGTTTTTCAGCAATAGAGTTTCCATGCGCTTATTCTTCCTGACTTGCCAGCTTTGCAGCCTGATCTGCCGTTGCAAGAGCGTCGAACACCTCGTCGAGGTTTCCGTTCATCATATCCTCGAGCCTGTATATCGTGAGACCGATACGGTGGTCGGTGAGACGTCCCTGCGGGAAATTATATGTGCGTATGCGCTCCGAGCGGTCGCCTGTGCCGACCTGATTCTTTCTCTCGGAAGCCACTTTTGCTGCCTGTTCCTCCAGCATAGCCTCATAAATGCGGCTGCGGAGTATCTTCATTGCCTTGTCCTTGTTCTTATGCTGACTGCGCTCGTCCTGACACTCTACCACGACATTGGTCGGCAGGTAGGTGATACGCACGGCGGACTCCGTTTTATTTATATGCTGTCCGCCCGCTCCGCTTGCACGGAAGTAGTCAATTTTGAGGTCGGTGGGGTTTATCTCCAGCTCGACCTCGTCAGCCTCGACGAGCACTGCGACGGTGACTGTAGAGGTGTGGATACGTCCCTGCGACTCAGTCTCGGGGACGCGCTGTACGCGGTGGACGCCGCTCTCGTACTTCAGACGCGAGTATGCACCCTCGCCCTCGATGGAGAAGCTTATCTCCTTGAAGCCGCCGAGCTCGGTAGGATTGGCGTTGAGCACCTCCTGCTTCCAACCCTTGGCTTCCGCGTACATTGTATACATACGGTACAGGGAATTCGCGAAGAGTGAAGCCTCCTCGCCGCCTGCGCCGCCTCTTATCTCTATAATTACGCTCTTATCATCGTTGGGGTCTTTAGGAAGAAGGAGCACCTTCAGCTCCTGCGTGAAGCTCTCCATAGCCGCCTTGCTCTCCTCGAGCTCAGCCTGTGCCATCTCCTTGAAGTCCTTATCGAGACCGCCCGCGCCGAGAAGCTCCGACGCCTCATTATATGAGCTCTCTGCCCGCTTGTATTCGCGGTACTTTTCGATGATAGGGGTCATATTCTTGAATTCGCGCATCAGCTGGGTGTACAGCTTGTTATCGCTGACCGTTTCGGGGTCTGAAAGCCGTGCGCTTATCTCTTCGTATTTCTGCTCCATAAGGGCAAGCTTTTCAAACATTAACCTTTCTTTCCTTCCAAGAAACTGAAAATGCTCTGCTGTCTATCCCTCGTTCTCTCTCTTTATCCTTTTAATGCTTTTCTCTATCTTGCTTCTGGGGACCATGAACTCTCTGCCGCAGCCTACGCATCTCAGACGGAAGTCCATACCCGAACGGATAACGACCATTTCGTTAGCTCCGCAGGGGTGCTGCTTCTTCATAGTCAGTACATCTCCGACACGTACATCCAAGAGTCCCACTCCTTTACAATTTTCCGTTCTCCGAAAAAAATCGTACATCTCACATTATACCCCAAAATCCCGCCCAAATCAATATTTTGAGGGTATATTTTTTCAGTTTTGTGGAAACATAATAAAAACGCACACCAAAAAACAGGCAATACGCATAATTATTACTCCCGTCTATTATACAAATAGTATCATCGGAAACAGTGGGAGCAATATAATGCTGAAAGGAGTTACCTATGGTAACAAGGATAACCGCAGAATTCGAGGCTCCCGAGTACGCGGAGGCTGCTCTCGGGCGGATACGCGGCTCGGTGAGGGGCGTGTACTCCACCAGCTTCGTCTACGACCGCCTCTCCGACAGAGCCGAGCGGCTCAGCCGCGGCACGAGCTTCACAATTCTCCCCACCGCAGTCACCACCCACAACTACCTCACGGCGGTGCTCGACTCGCCTGCCTCGCGCGATGTCATACCAGAGCCGCGCCGCAGCCGCAAAACTACCGTATTCATCGTCTGCGACGGCAGCCATACCCGCGAGATAAGCTCCATTCTCACGGCTATGGGCGGCAGCAATATCGACTCTCCGCCACAGTCATAATCCTACGTCTCCGTGAATATGATTGTCTTACGAACAAAAACTTCACGGAGGTACAAATATGAACTACAGACCCGAGGGCTGCCTTTTCAGGACAGCCGAAAATCAGAGACTTATCTCATCCGCGGACGGGCTCAGAGAGGCTATGAAGAAGGGGCTTATCCTCGAAGCAAGGGCGGCTGTTTGCAGCAGCTCGCACGACCTAATCGTAGAGCTCCCGTGCGGCGAGGGCATTATCCCGCGCGAGGAGGGAGCCGTCGGCATACGCGACGGAAAAACGCGCGATATCGCCATAATATCACGCGTCAACAAGATAGTATGCTTCAAGGTCACGGAGGTATGCACCGATGCCGAAGGGCGCGTAAATGCCGTCCTGTCGCGTGCCAAGGCTCAGGAGGAGTTCATCTCCGAGCGTATGAGCTGCCTCTCCGCGGGCGATATCATAGACGCCAAGGTCACACATCTCGAGCAATTCGGCTGCTTCGTGGACATCGGCTGCGGAGTGCCCTCGCTCATACCAATAGACGCGATATCGGTGTCGCGAATATCCCACCCCTCCGACCGTTTTCACGCGGGACAGCTCATAAAAGCCATTGTACGCAGCCGCGACGGCGAACGCATATGCCTCACGCACAAGGAGCTCCTCGGCACGTGGGAGGAGAACACCGCCTGTTTTCAGGCAGGCGAGACGGTCTCGGGAGTGGTGCGCTCCGTCGAGGACTACGGCATATTCGTGGAGCTTGCGCCTAATCTTGCAGGTCTTGCGGAGCTCCGGGGAGGAGTCACCGCAGGAGAAAGCGTGAGTGTCTACATAAAGGCGATAATCCCCGAGAAGATGAAGGTCAAGCTCGTCATCGTGGACGTGTGCGAGGACTGTGCACCCGCGAAGGAGCTGCGATACTTCATCGACGCCGACCACATCACCGAGTGGAACTACGCACCCGAGGCATCGGGACGCAAGATAATCACCTGCTTTTGAACAGTTACGTTTTCTTAGTGAATAGTGAAGAATGAATAACGAATAGTGAATAATAAAGGTGTGCCTGACGGCACAATTTAAAATTCATCGCCGCAGGCGATACCGCAGTTATTCACTATTCACTTTTCACTATTCATTATTCATTGAAAAAAGCCATAAAGAAGTATCAGCTTCTTTATGGCTTTTTGATTCAGAATGCTATCTGCTCTGCGATGTGGTGGAGCTTCTCGTCGTAGGGCTTTGTCATTGAGAGAGCTTCCTGTATGTCGTAGTCAACGAGCTTGTTGTCCTTCAGACCAACAACGCGGTTGCCGATACCCTGCTCGAGGAGCTCTACTGCATAGTAGCCCATTCTCGTAGCCTCAACTCTGTCTCTGAGAGTGGGGTTGCCGCCTCTCTGAACGTGACCGAGGATAGTAGCTCTTGTCTCGATGTGGGTCTTCTCCTGTATCATAGTTGCTATCTCCTGAGCGTGACCTATGCCCTCAGCAACGATAACAACGAAGTTCTTCTTGCCCTTAGCCTGCTTCTCGAGCATCGTCTTTGCGATAGCGTCGATGTCGTAGGGGACTTCCTTCGTGATGATGTCTGTAGCACCGCAGGCGATACCTGTATTTACAGCGATGTGACCTGCGCCTCTGCCCATTACCTCAACAACAGAGCATCTGTCGTGGGACTGTGATGTGTCGCGGAGCTTGTCCACGAGCTCCATAGCCGTGTTCATAGCTGTATCGAAGCCGATGGTATATTCAGTGCAGGCGATGTCGTTGTCGATAGTACCGGGGAGGCCGATACAGAGCACGCCCTTTGCCGAAAGGTCAGCTGCGCCTCTGAAGGAGCCGTCGCCGCCGATAACAACGAGACCCTCGATGCCGAGCTCGTCGCACTTAGCCTTAGCCTTGAGGATGCCCTCCTCAGTTCTGAATTCGGGACATCTTGCTGTATAGAGGACAGTGCCGCCTCTGTGGATTATATCTGAGACGCTTCTCTCGTCCATCTGAAAAATGTCACCTGTGATGAGACCCGCGTAGCCTCTGCGGATACCGTATACCTCCATACCCTTGCTGAGAGCCGTTCTTACAACTGCTCTTACAGCAGCATTCATTCCGGGAGCGTCGCCGCCGCTTGTAAGTACGCCGATTTTCTTGATCATAATAACTTCTCCAATCTGCATATCGCGTATAATATCTGCGGGATAGACCCGTCAGTTAAATTCCATACTCTTATATTTTACTGCTTTTCCGCTTTATTGTCAAGTATAATTATTGCGATTATTAAAATTAAATATATTCACTTTATAAGGCCTATGTTTTCCTGCGGGAAAACAGCTGACAATTCCGCGAAGCTGTCCGCATTCACGGCTATATTCAGCGGCTGACGCGGTCGGACAGTCTTTTTCACGTCCGTGAGATACAGGCAGACCTCCGTATCCCCGCTATATTTCGCGCATATATCCCGCAGCCTGTCCGCAGGCACCTCGTCCGAGCGCAGCTTTATGCACAGCCTCATTCTGCCTGTCATAGCCGCAAAGCCGCTCTCGGGGACCGCGCTCTCGCATATGACGGAGTAGCTGTCGTCCTTCTGCGATACCCTGCCGCTGATGAAGAGGATACTGCCCTCGCTGAGCGCCTGACCCGCTGCCGAAAAGAGGTCGGGGAAGACAACGGCTTCGAGCTCGCCCATCTCGTCGGATATCACGAGGAAGCACATCTTGCTGCCGCCGCGTGTGACGTGGAGCTTCCGCTCCTGCACGACGCACAGCATACGGACGTTCTCGCCGTCCTTGTGGTTTCCGCACGCGATATCGAAGGTCCTGACCGTGCGCAGCAGCCGTGACAGGTAGTCGTACTCGGAAACGGGGTCGCCGCTGAGGTACATACCCGCAGCCTCCTTCTCCATCGCGAGGAGCTTTTTCCGCTCGAATTCGGGCTTGAAGGGTATCTTCATATTGAGGCTCTCGGTGTCGGACGAGCCGAAGAGGTCGAGCTGCCCCTCTATCACTCCCCTGCTGCCGCTGCCCGCCATATCGAGCAGCATCTCGAAGTTTTCGAGCATCTGTCTGCGGTTGAGCCCGAGCCCGTCGAAGGCACCTGCCTTGATGAGGTTTTCGAGGGCTTTTTTGTTGAGCTCGCGCCCGCCGACACGCTCGCAGAAGTCCTGTAAGCTGCGAAAATCGCCGCTGAGCCCGCGGTCGCTTATAATTTTATCGGCAAGTCCGCCGCCGATGTTCTTCACGGCACTGAGTCCGAAGTACATCTTCCCGTAGGCGTAGGTGAAGCCACGCATACTGCGGTTCACGTGCGGACAGAGCACCTCCGTGCCCGTACTGCGGCAGTCGCTGATATACTCCGCTAGCTTGCCCGTGCTGCCCATAACGCTCGACATCAGAGCCGCCATATAGATACCGCGGAAGTGGCATTTCAGGTAAGCTGTCTGATACGAGAGATAGGCATAAGCCGCCGCGTGCGACTTGTTGAAGGCATAGGAGGCAAAACTCACCATCTCGTCGAAAATGGCGTTTGCGGCTTCGGTGGACACGCCGTTCGATCCCGCTCCCTTCACGAAGCTCTCTCGCTCGCTGAGCATAACGTCGTGCTTCTTCTTAGCCATAGCCCGCCGCACGATGTCGGCGTGACCGTAGGAATAGCCCGCCAGTCTGCGGCATATCTCCATAACCTGCTCCTGATAGACCATAACGCCGTAGGTATCGCCGAGGATATCCTTCAGAAGCGGGTGGATATAGCGAATGCTCTCGGGGTGCTTTTTGTTCTCGATGTATACGGGTATCGACTTCATCGGACCCGGTCTGTACAGCGACAGGATAACGATGAGGTCTTCGAGCCTTTCGGGCTGGAGGTCGATGAGCTTCTGCGTCATACCGCCGCTCTCGAACTGGAAAACTCCCGCTGTATCGCCCCTTGACAGCATACGGTACACAGCCGCGTCATCGGTGGGTATGCGGCTGATGTCGAAGTCGGGACGTGTGCGGCGTATCTCGCGCACCGCGTCACGGATTATCGTGAGGTTGCGCAGTCCGAGGAAGTCCATTTTCAGCAGTCCGAGCGATTCGAGGTACTCCATCGTGTACTGCGTGGTTATCGTGTTGTCATTGCGCTGGAGCGGCACGAGGTCGTCGAGCTTTATCGCCGATATCACTACTCCTGCCGCGTGGGTAGAGGTATGTCGCGGCATACCCTCCAGCTTCAGGGCAAGGTCAATGAGCCGCTTGACGGAGCTGTCCGCGCGGTACAGAGCCGCAAGGTCGGGGTTCTCACGGAGCGAGAAGCTGAGGTCGCCCTTGGGGTCTATGAGCTTGGCTACCCTGTCCCCGAGCTGATACGGCAGACCGAGCACACGCGCTATATCGCGGACGGCAGCCTTTGCTTTCAGCGTATCGAAGGCGATTATCTCCGAGACCTTGTCCGCGCCGTATTTCTGCACAACGTAGTCCTTGACGCGCTGTCTGCCCTCGATGCAGAAGTCGATGTCGAAATCGGGCATACTCACGCGCTCGGGGTTGAGGAAGCGCTCGAACATCAGGTCGAATTTTATCGGGTCGATGCCCGTAATGCCTATGCAGTAGGCGACGAGACTTCCCGCGCCCGAGCCTCGCCCCGGTCCTACGGGGATATCGTTCTCGCGGGCAAAGCGTATGAAGTCCCACACGATGAGGAAGTAGTCGGTGAAGTGCTTCTCGGTGATGACCGAGAGCTCGTAGTCGAGCCGCTTCACAATGCTTCCCGCCACGTTCTGACCGTAGCGCTTATACAGCCCCGCGTAGGCGAGGTCACGGAAGTAGGCGCCGTTGTCGGTGACGCCCCCGACGGCGAAATGCGGTATCTTTATCGCGCTGTCGAAGTCCATATCCACATTGCAGCGCTCGGCTATGAGGGCGGTATTCGTCACTGCCTGCTCGTGTCCGCGGAAGAGATCCGCCATCTCGTCGGCGGACTTCACGTAGAACTCGTCCGTCCCGAAATTGAGCCCTGTAGGCTCGCCGAGGAGCTTTCCCGTCTGTATGCAGAGGAGCACGTTCTGAAGCTCCGCGTCCTCCTTGTTGATGTAGTGGCAGTCGTTGGTCGCGGCGAGCGGTATGCCCGTCTCCGCAGAGAGCCTGAACAGCTGCGGGAGTATCTGCCTCTCCTCGCGTATGCCGTGGTCCTGCACCTCGATGAAGTAGCTGCCCTCGCCGAAGATATCGCGGTATTCGAGTGCCTTCGCCTTTGCGGCGGCGTACTGACCGTCAGTGAGCAGCCGCGGCACCTCTCCGATAAGACAGGCGGACAGACATATCAGCCCCTCGTGATACTGCCGCAGGAGCTCCAAGTCCACGCGCGGACGGTTGTAGAAGCCCTCGATAAAGCCCGCAGATATGAGCTTTACGAGGTTGCGGTAGCCCGTGTTGTTCTCGCAGAGCAGTATAAGATGATACGGACGCGCATCGAGGTGGGGGTCGCGGTCATTCCTCGTCCTCGGAGCAACATAGACCTCGCACCCGATAATAGGCTTGATACCCTCATTCTTAGCCGTTTTCCAGAACTCCGCCACACCGTACATATTGCCGTGGTCGGTTATGGCGGCGGCTGTCTGCCCGAGCTCCTTCACGCGCTCTATGAGCTTATTTATGCGGCACGCGCCGTCGAGCAGGCTGTACTGCGTATGGACGTGCAGATTTACAAAGCTGTCACTTCTCACGGCTTCCTCCGTTCCGCAGCTCGTCGGCTATCTTGGCGAGCTTCCTGAAGCGGTGGTTCACTCCCGAGCGGCTTATCGGCTCGGAGAGGGAGGCTCCTATCTCGCTGAGGCTCATACCCGAGCTCTCAAGCCTGAGCTCCGCGACCTCGCGCAGCTCCTCGGACAGGCTGTCGAGCCCGACAGTCCCCGCTATGAGGCGGATATCCTCCTGCTGCTTCATAGCCGCCGCGACCACCTTGTCGATATTGGCGCTGTCACAGTTGGCGATGCGGTTCGCCTTGTTGCGCACGTCCTTGTATATCTTCACGTTCATAAGCTCAAGCGTGCACTGCTGGGCTCCGATGAAGGTGAGTGTGTCCTCTATGGATTCGCTGCCCTTGATGTAGACGACCGTCTGACCGCGGCGCTTGGTCGTTCTCGCGTTTACGCCTATGTCCCCGAGCAGCGACACCAGCTCGAGCGCAAGGCTCTCGCACGGCACGCTGAATTCGAGGTGATACTCCTTCTCGGGGTCGTTGACGCTGCCGCAGGAGAGGAAGACTCCCGCCGCGAAAACTCCGAGACTGGGCGTGGAGACGAGCTCCTCGTCGAAGGAGCGGACGCCGTCGGTGATGTGGTATTTCGCGAGCACCTCGCCTATGAGGTCGGGCTCGGTAATGTCGTAGATATAGAGGGTCTTGCCGCTCGCGCTCTCGGACAGGCGGCAGGAAAGCTCCCTGTGGAAGATACGCCCGAAGAGCTCCGCGAAGGCGTCGGACGCCGTTTTGCACTTGCTCTGGAAGGAAATGCGCTCCGAGCCGAGGTGGCGGCAGTACAGCAGCATACCGTACAGGCACGCGAACCTCATATCCTTGTCGGTCATACCCGAGCATATCTCTTTTCTTACTTCATCTGAAAATGACATAGTTTATCTCCAATTGGTCGTCCGTGATTATCCTTATCAATTGTCGTTTGCGTTAATGCGGACGCGCAATGCGCGTCCCTACAAATGTTGCCGTTGGTTTGTCGGTGTATGGCGGGCGAATGATATCCGCCCCTACAAATATATGTCCGCATACGGCAGGTATGCGGACAATGCTCAGAATTTACGGTCTTTCGTGATATCGCGGTGGTACTTCTGCACCTTGTAGCCCTTGCTCGTGAGGTGCTTCGCCATATACTCCGCGAACGTGATGGAGCGGTGCTTTCCGCCCGTACAGCCGAACGCGATAACGAGCTGGCTCTTGCCCTCCTGCACATACATCGGGATAAGGTAGTCTATCAGGTCGGTGAGCTTCTCAAACAGCTTCTGCGACTGCTCGAAGCCCATAACGTAGTCCTGCACGCAGTGCTCTATGCCCGTATGGTTTTTCAGCTCCTTGACGTAGTACGGGTTCGGCAGGCATCTCACGTCGAACACGAGGTCTGATTCCGTGGAAACGCCGTACTTGAAGCCGAACGACATAACCTTTATCACGAGCGAATCCGACGTATATTCGAGGAATATCGTCTTCACCTGCTCCTTCAGCTGAGCCGCCGTGAAGCCTGAGGTCTCGATGTAGTAGTCCGCGACCTCCCTCAGCTGCGAGAGCTGCCTGCGCTCGTACTGTATCGCCTCATGGAGGTTGCCGTTGAATTTCTCGTCGAGCGGGTGCTTGCGGCGGGTCTCCTTATAGCGCTTTATCAGCACCTCGTCGTCCGCCTCGATGAAGAGTACCCTCACGGTCACGTCGGGCTCGGATTTGAGCTCCTGCCACGCGTGGAATATCTCGGCGAACATATCGCCTGTTCTTATGTCTACAGCGACAGCTATCCTGTCTATGACCGAATCCGACTTGCGGCACAGGTCAACGAACTGCTGTATGAGCTTCGGGGGGATATTGTCGATACAGTAGTACCCGATATCCTCCATTACGTCCATAACGCTCGATTTGCCCGAGCCCGACATTCCTGTTACTATCAATAGCTCCATATCGGTCACTCCTGCCTGCTTATCTAAGTATAACAGGTTCGAGCTCGAGCCTGAAGCCTGTCTTGTCGAAAACTATCTTCTTTATGTCCTCGCAGAGCCCGAGGACGTCGCTGCACGTAGCGTCGCCCGTATTTATAACGAAGCCGCTGTGCTTCTCGCTGACCTGCGCTCCGCCGCGGCTGAAACCCTTCAGTCCGCACTGGTCTATCAGCAGCGAGGCGTAGCTTCCCTCGGGGCGCTTGAAGGTGCTTCCCGCGCTGGGGTATTCAAGAGGCTGCTTCGAGCTGCGCTTCTGCATACACTCCGTCATAGCCGCCTTTATCGCGGCAGGGTCGCCCTCGGCGAGCTTCATAGTCACGGAGGTGATGATGCACTCCCTCTCGGAGAAGGCGCTGTGCCTGTACGAGAGAGCCATATCCTCGGCGGATATGGTGCGGATATTGCAGTCCTCGCCGATGTACTGAGCCGAGACTACCACGTCCTTCATCTCGCTGCCGTAGGCTCCCGCGTTCATATAGAGAGCTCCGCCGACAGTACCGGGGATACCGAAGAGGTTCTCCATACCCGTAAGTCCCTGCTGCTGGGCGTGCACGCAAGCCGACGCGAGCAGAGCTCCCGCCTGACACTTCAGGGTGTCGCCCTCGACGGTGATGCCCGCGAAATCGCTGCCTATCAGCAGTATGACCCCGTCGAAGCCGTCATCGGACACGATGATGTTGCTGCCTCTGCCGACTATGCCGTATCTTATGCCGTTTGCCTTTAAGTATCTCAGCAGCTCTGCCGCCGAAACGGCTGAGTTCACGCTGACGAGTGCTCTGCACGGTCCGCCTATGCGGAAGGTGGTGTACTCCCTGAGCGGGCACTCGGTCTTTATCTTGCAGCCCAGCCTTTCGCAGAGGGCTGTCAGTTCGCTAATATTAACCATTGTCTCTCACCAAGCCATATCAGAATGATTCGTAGTTTCTTACAGTTTCCTTCGGGTCTGAGTCCATACCGAGCCTGTGGAGGAGCTCCTGCGCGGCATTGTAGCCCATCTTCTTCTGCCTGTTGTTCATAGCTGCGACCTCCAGTATAACCGCGAGGTTACGTCCGGGCTTTACGGGTATGGTCAGCGAGGGTATCTTTACTCCGAGCAGGCTGACGTACTCCGTATCCACGCCCATTCTGTCGTAGACCTTCTCCGAGTTCCACTGCTCGAGCTCTACCACGAGGTCGAGCTTCTCGGTCATCTTTACGGCACCGATACCGAACAGTCTGCGGGCGTTGATTATGCCTATGCCGCGCAGCTCGAGGAAGTGGCGGATATTGTCGGGCGAGCTGCCCACAAGGCTGATATTCGACACCTTGCGTATCTCCACCGCGTCGTCCGCGACAAGCCTGTGTCCGCGCTTTACGAGCTCGATAGCCGTCTCGCTCTTACCTACGCCGCTCTCGCCCGTGATGAACACGCCCTCGCCGTATATCTCTATGAGTACGCCGTGACGGGTAACTCTCGGGGCAAGGTTGAGGTTGAGGAAGGCGATGAGTCCCGACATAAAGTTGGACGTGCTCTCCTTGCTTCTGAGAAGCGGCACCTCGTACTCCTTCGCAAGCTCGAGCATCTCAGCGAAGTAAGGGAGCTCACGCGTGATTATCAGTGCTGGGAGCTTCTGCGCGAACAGGAGCTGCAAACGCTCTCTGCGCGTCTTTTCGTCTATCGTGGAAAGGTAGGCGAACTCCATCTTGCCTATTATCTGTATGCGCTCGGGGTTGAAATACTCATAGAAGCCCATGAGCTGCAAGCCCGGACGGTTCACGTCGTTCTCGCTTATCAGTATCTCCTCGGGGTTCTTGTGGGTGTGGATGACCTCAAGCTGGTATTCGTCGATTATCTTCTGCAGTGATACCGTAAAATTCTCTGCCATAGTTTTTCTCCGTTCTCCGAGTTGTCGGACATTATTTCATCAGCCGATCACGAACGAGCTGTACCCGTGTGCGGCTGCCTTATCCTTTGCTGCTGCGAGCTCCTCGGCTGTTGCCGCAGAGCCGCTTATCCTTACCGTTACGTTGAAATCCGTCAGCCTGCCGCTGAGGAAGCCGAGGCACTTCTCGGTCATATCTGCGGGACTGCCCTCGAATTCGTAGAGCATCTTCCCGTCGGTGACGCCGTCTTTCAGCTCGTCGGTGTCGATGCTGAGCACTACCGTGTTCGCGGACAGCAGCGGTGCGTTCAGCACATCGCAGTTCCCCCTGAGCATATCCGCCGCCGACACTCCCACGTACATAGACGCTCCGCCCGATACCGACTTCTCATAGAAGAGGTTGGCAGCCGAGGTCAGCGCGAGGAAGCGGTCAGTCCTGCCGTACTGCTCGTCGAGGAGGGCGAGGTCGGACTCCCTGAAATAGGGGTACATTATATCCGTGCATATGACCCTCTCGAAGCCTGCGTCGGTCGCCTCTCCGATGATGTCGGTGATGTAGGTCAGTGCCTCCGCCGAGGTCGGGGTCGTCCACGGAGCTCCGCCGTGCTGGGGGTCGTTGTCCACCCACTGTGAGCCGTCGTCCACGGTGACATAGCCTGCCTCGGGCAGGTAGGTCGGGAGCTGATTATCGCAGAACGTGCTTATCTCAGCCGCGGGCTTGAAGCCGCTGTCCTCGATAGCCTTGACTATGTCCGCGAGGGTGAGCTGCGAGCTGACTGCTCCGCAGGAGACAGCCGCCTGATTAGCGGTCGCGTAGTATATCTTGCCGCCTCTTGCCTTGAGCGGCACCTCCACGAACTCCACTCCCGCGTCGCGCGGAACAGCGCTGAGAGCGGTCTGCAATGCCGCCGCGCTGACCATATCCGTGGTGACGAGTCCCGCCGCGGTGAACTTCTCGGGAGCCTTCGGAGCTCCCTCCGTGGGAGAGGTGGCGTCCTCGGGTGCAGTCCCGTCCGTTGTCTCTGCGGAGGTGGTGTTCTCCTCGGGCTTGTCGCCCTTGTGCTGGGTGTAGTTTATGACGGGCTCGGCGACGCTGTAGCCGATGAAGCCTATGCCGCCGATGAGAAGCACAGTCAGCGCCGCGGACAGGAATTTGCCCAGCGGGCTCTTGCCGTAATAGTTCTTCTCCTTGGTCTTGTATATTTTCCTTCCTTTATGTTTCCTTTTCATCTTTTGTTCTCCGTTATTTTTGAGATATGTTTATTTTATCTTTCTGTATTTCCGCCAATATACCGACAAACCAACGGCGATGTTTTGTAGGGACGCGCATTGCGCGTCCGCATTACCGCGAACGGCAAATGATACGGATAATCGCGGACGACCGATGGTCGTCCCTACACAATGTTGTTTCATACCGTATCGGCATATTGGCAGAACGCCGAGGGCGGCGTCCCCTACATCATCTTAACGCATACACCGCCATTGATATCAGTCCGAGGTATACCAGCATCGCGGGGAAGCCCCTGAACGAGGCGGGCACCTTCGCGGAATTGAGCTTGCGGTAGGCTGCCGTCAGTATGAAAGCCGCCAGTATGAAGCCCGTTCCTGCCTCCGCGCCCGAGAGCACGAACCTGACGAACGTATTCAGCTCGGGGTAGGCTTCCGCTCTCTCGGTTATGGTGAACAGCGTACCCATCACCGCGCAGTTGAACGCCGATATATGGACGTATTTCCTCGCCGTGGCAAAGCTTGCGAAGTCGGTGTAGTACAGCACCGCGAGGAACAGCACGTATACCGCGCCTATTATTAAGGTGTAGAACAGCAGGGTCAGGTCTGCCGCACTGTGCGGGAGTATGCGGTTTATGGTGTATGCCGCTCCCGAGCCGACGGACGTGAACACCGTTATGGTGATAGCCGTCCACAGGAGGTTCTTCCTGTTGCCTGCCGCTATGAAGAGGGTGCTCGTACCGAGCGCCTGTGTGAGTATCAGATTGGTCGCCAGAAGCGTGACGAGCTCAGTTACCAGAAACATTCCCGTCACCTCCCGTTTCGCTGTTTTCGCGCCTTATCACCGAGCGCACCTTCCTGTACAGACCGCAGAGCAGTCCGAGGAATATGAAGCCGCCGAAGGGCAGCCCCAGCCCGCTTATCAGCGTATCAGCGTCCACGAGCCTGCCGTTTATCGTGCCGTAGGCGAGGAGCTCCCTGATAAACGCCGTGACTATCATCACCGCGTCGAAGCCGAGGATACAGAACACCAGCGAGCCTATCATAGTGCCGCGCTTCATACGGGCAAACTTGGTCTCCGACTGCACCACTATGAGCGAATTCACCGCAAGCAGCGGGAAGTAGATGCCCACGCGGGTTATCACGTCGGGGAAGAACTCCCTCGCGACCGTCCTGACTGGGATATACACTATCGAGGCTATCACCGCGCGGATGATTATCTTTGCCGCGTAGGGAAGCCGCTTCGGCACGAACGAGCCTGCCAGCACCGAGAAGAAGGTTATCGCCGAGAATGCGTATATCAGCGCCACAGCGTTCATCAGCGTGTTCGCGCACATTATCACGGGGGATATCACCATCAGTGCCGAGAGCACGGTGTTGTCGCCGAGAAGCCCGTCAAATACGGCTGTTTTCCTATTCTTCATCAGCCGCCGCCTCCTCTCCGTCAGCGTCTGCCTCGGCGGCGAGCCTTTCGGCTTCCGCCTGCTCCTCCCTCTCTGTGAGCTCTATGCGCTTCTCAAGGTTCCTGAAGCCGAGCGCCACGGGCGTGAACAGGAGCGATACGAGGACTATGGCGTTCTCCTTGGCTGTGGTGATGACGAGTATATACGAGAACATAGCCACAAAGAAGCCGTAGAAAAAGGCGAAATACCAGCGTTTCGGAGCTATCCTCCTGTCGGCGGTGATGTACACCGACGCAAACAGCACCATATTGCAGCAGAGAGTGTACTTCACGGAATCAGCCCTCGTGACCGAGGCGGGCACTATCAGTGCGAGCAGCACGGTCGCCGATATTGAGCCGATAAATGCTCCCGCGGAGATAGAGCGTCTCAGCAGCAGCACCACTGCCGCCACCGCGAGCAGGAGTATGCTTACCGCGCCCGCGGGTCCGCTGACATTGCCGAGCAGAAGCTCGAAATCGGTCGCGCTCATCCTTCCCGTGATGTTGAAGCTGTGGCTCGCCGAGCTGACGAGGTTTGCCGCCTTGTCGAACACGCCCGTGCGGACGTAGGGCTCGGGGAACATCAGCAGCTGGTTCTTCCACGAGGTATAGAGGAATACATATGCCGCAGCCGCAGGTGAGAATATCATATTCAGCCTGCCGCCGAAAATATTCTTAGCCGCCGCAACAGCGAATACGCACGCTATCGCTGCCGCCTTCATATCGAACACAGCAGGCAGCATAAGCGTGATTATCAGCGCATCGGACACGCAGGTGAGGTCGTCCGCCGTGAATTTTCTTCCCATAAGGCGCAGGGAAATGAGCTCCGCGGTAACAGACACCGCTATGCACACCCCTCCGAGCACGACTGCCCTTATGCCGTAGTAGAAGAAGTCCATCAGCCACAGCGTCAGCAGCGTGACCATAACATCTATCCAGATGAAGCGCTCTGTTTTGACCTTTGTCTGCATCAGGCTTCTCCCTTTAGCTTCCTGACAGCCTCGGACATATCCTGCGCCCTGAAAAGACAGCTTCCCGAGACGAGCACGTTCGCGCCCGCCTCCCTGACTATCGGAGCAGTCTCATAGTTTATGCCGCCGTCCACCTGAACGTCGCAGGCAAGCCCTTTTTCGGCTATCCTGCGGCGGATAAGGCGCACCTTCTCCACCGTTTCGGGAATGAAGCTCTGACCGCCGAAGCCCGGCTCCACGGTCATAACGAGGAGCATATCCACCTCGGGGAGTATATCGTACACGCTCTCGGCGCTTGTCTTGGGCTTTATCGCGACAGCGGGCTTTGCTCCCGCCGAGCGTATGGCTTCTATCGTCCTGCGGACATCGCTCTCGCTCTCGCTGTGGAAGCTGATTATGTCGGCTCCCGCCACTGCGAACTCGCGGACGTATCTGAGGGGGTCTGTTATCATCAGGTGCACGTCGAGGGTCATATCCGTGACGCGTCTTATCTGCTCGAGCACGGGCAGCCCGTAGGTGATGTTACCCACGAAGATGCCGTCCATGACGTCGAAGTGGAGCATATCCACGCCGCTCTCACCGAGGCGCCTTGCCTCGCTTTCAAGATTGAGCAGGTCGGCACTCAGCACCGACGCCGAAATATAATTCTTCAAAATATCACTTCCTGTAATTCATACACTTCTATTATACAATTTTTCAGGCGTAACGTCAATACGCTTTTATAGTTTTATTATTTACATTAACAAGATTGACAAAGCTCATCTTTTATGGTAGGATATAGAAAAACGAAAACGGAGGTGTTTAATTTGGACGGTTTCAAGTGCGAGATCTGCGGAGGCAAAATCATAATGCAAGCAAACAAAACAGGCGTGTGTCAGAACTGCGGAATTGAATATGACATCGAAGCAATAAGGAGTATGGTTATAGAATCACTTCCATTTTCACCGCAAAAAGCTAATCAAGTCGCCACAAGCTCGTCCTCTGACAACCAGAACGAATTGGACAGAGAAGTACTGATAACATATCTCGAAGACCTCAGGGTGTTGGAATCTATCCTTTCAGAAAATAAAAACATACAGGAGCAAGCACTTTCTTATGTCACACAAAAGAGCACTGAGTTAACCAATTATAAGCAGTATAATTCGCCTATCAAACCCCAAGCACCGCAAAAAATCAATTTGTTACTTTGGAAACCCAGAATCCGATTATCTCTTCTTATTACCTCGATAATCCTTGCTATCGTAGGAGTTATCTGCTTTGTATCCGATAACCCATTTGTCATATTACTTCAATTCTTCCTGTTTGCTTCTGCGGCAGTTCTGTTTGTAATCTTCGCACTGAGTTTATCGTTTCATTGTTTACGCTCTGCAAATCATAATCATAAAGCAAAGAAAGACTTTAAAAAGCGTGTTTCTTCCGTAGAAGAAAACTACAAAACAAATATGAATAGATACAATTCAGAACTGGAAAAATACAACAATGAACTTAGCAGACGCGAAGCCGAGTTCAACGAGCTCAACGAGGTATTCTTACAAAAATATGGCGAGCTGCTGAAGGAACAGGAAGAATTCGGCGAGTTGTTGGAAAAAGCTTACTCGGCTAACATTATTCCGAAGCCTTTTCGCAATATAGAAGGCGTATACTACCTTTATGATTATATTTCAACCTCAAATCAAAGCCTTTCGGAAGCTCTTACACAAGCTAATCTTGATGCGATAAAGCAAAGACTCGAAGCAATGATAGAGGTACAGTCAGCACAAGTAATACAACAAGCTCAGGCAAACGCAAAATTAGGTACACTCCAAGCCCAAAACGAGCATATCGCCCGGTTAGCCGAAGCCGTTATGAACAATACAGCCGTGTCAGCACAGTATGCGCAGATATCTGCTGTAAACTCCGAGCTTGCTGTCAAGCTTTCAAAAGAATCGCTATATTACCAGAAATGGTCGTTCATCTTAAAGTAATTATAATTAATTAAAGACAAAATCAAAAAAAGCCTTTACAAACGAGATTATTTGTGATATAATAGTATCACCGTGTACTTGGAACAGGGCGTGTCCTCGAGAATCACCCTATTCTACGTTGGCGGAAATATATTTTAAGAGGTGCTTTTCAATGCTCAGAAAAGAAGAAAAGACAGCCGTTATCGAGGCTAACAGAACCAGTGCGAACGACACAGGTTCACCCGAGGTGCAGATCGCTATCCTCACAAAGAGAATAAACGACCTTAACGCACACCTCAAGATCCACAAGAACGACCACCACAGCAGAAGAGGTCTTCTCAAGATGGTAGGTCACAGACGTAACCTTCTCGCTTATCTCAAGAAGAAGGACATCAACAGATACCGTGCTGTCGTAGAGAAGCTCGGTCTGCGTAAGTAATCATACGTCCGCGAAGGCAGAGGGGCAGCCCCCTTCTGCCTTTAAGTCTTTATCACAAACATATGCAGATGTGCTTTTAGCATTAAACTGTGGCTCACGTGACCCCGCGGATAAACGGCATTATGTAGGGGCGGCGTTCCGCCGCCCGTCAATTACCGAAACGGTTTGAATCAACAACGTGTAGGGACGACCATCGGTCATCCGCGATTATCCGTATCAATTGCCGTTTACGTAAATGCGGACGCGCAATGCGCGTCCCTACAATCGGTTGCCGTTGGCTTTACGGCTGCCTGCGGGCGGCGGAACGCCGCCCCTACAGGGATACACCGTGCGTCAGAGTTTATTGCTAAAGCCTCTGCAAAAATAAATTCAACAGGAGGCATAACAATGTTCGAGAATTACAGAACCTTTGAAACAACCTATGCAGGCAGACCGCTCATCGTCGAGACAGGCAAGACCTGCGGTCTCTCCAACGGCTCGTGCTGGGTACGCTACGGCGAGACAGTAGTAATGGCAAACGTAACAGCAAGCGCCAAGCCCCGCGAGGGCGTGGACTTCTTCCCGCTGTCGGTAGACTACGAGGAGAGGCTCTACTCCGTAGGAAAGATACCCGGAAGCTTCACAAAGCGCGAGGGCAAGCCCACAGAAAAGGCTATCCTCACAAGCCGCTGCGTTGACAGACCTATCCGTCCCCTCTTCCCCAAGGATATGAGGAACGACGTTTCCGTAGTTATGACGGTGCTCGCTGTAGAGCCCGACAACTCGCCTGAAATTGCAGGTATGATAGCTACGTCTATCGCTATCTCCATCTCCGATATCCCGTGGAACGGTCCTATCGCAGGCATAAACGTGGGTCTTGTTGACGGCGAGATAGTCCTCAACCCCACACTCGCTCAGCGTGAAAAGACAGACCTCGTGCTCACAGTTGCGGGTACTGCCGAGAAGATAGTTATGATAGAGGCGGGAGCCAACGAAGTCCCCGAGGACACGATGCTCAATGCTATCCTCACAGGTCACGAGGAGATAAAGAAGATGGTCGCCTTCATCAGCGACATCCAGAAGCAGATAGGCAAGCCCAAGTTCGCCTTCGAGTCAATGGAAGTTGACCACGATATGTTCGACGCTATCGAGGCTTTCGCAGCAGAGCGCGTGAAGTTCGCTCTTGATACCAACGACAAGAACGTCCGCGACGAGCGCCTTGCTCCCATTGTGGACGATATCCACGCCAAGTTCGACGAGCAGTACCCCGAGCAGACTGCTATGATTGACGAGTGCATATACAAGCTCCAGAAGAAGATAGTCCGCAACTGGCTCTACGAGGGCAAGCGTGTTGACGGCAGAGGCATAGACGAGATACGTCCCCTCGCAGCCGAGGCAGGCGTACTCCCGAGAGTACACGGCTCGGGTCTCTTTACAAGAGGTCAGACACAGGTGCTCACTATCGCTACTCTCGGACCCGTCAGCGACGCTCAGCGCATAGACGGTCTCGACGAGGAGGACTCGAAGAGATATATGCACCAGTACAACTTCCCGAGCTACTCTGTAGGCGAGACAAAGCCCAGCAGAGGTCCCGGACGCCGCGAGATAGGTCACGGTGCACTTGCTGAGAGAGCTCTTGCTCCCGTTATCCCGAGCATTGAGGAGTTCCCCTACGCCCTCAGACTTGTTTCCGAGGTGCTCTCCTCCAACGGCTCTACATCGCAGGGCTCTATCTGCGGCTCAACTCTCGCTCTTATGGACGCAGGCGTGCCGATAAAGGCTCCCGTAGCAGGTATCTCCTGCGGTCTTATCACCAAGCCCGACAGCGACGAGTTTATGACAATGGTGGACATTCAGGGCCTTGAGGACTTCTTCGGCGATATGGACTTCAAGGTAGGCGGTACTCACAAGGGTATCACAGCCATTCAGGTCGATATCAAGGTAGACGGTCTCACACCCGCTATCATCAAGGAAGCATTCGAGAAGACCCGCAAGGCTCGTATATACATCCTCGACGAGATAATGCTCAAGGCTATCCCCGAGCCCAGAGCTGAGGTGAGCAAGTACGCTCCCAAGATGCTCCAGACCAAGGTGCCCGTAGAGAAGATACGCGAGGTCATCGGCAGCGGCGGAAAGGTCATCCAGAAGATATCCGCTGACTGCGACGTAAAGATAGACATCAACGACGAGGGCAACGTATTCATCAGCGGCATCAACGGCGAGAACGCACGCAAGGCTCTCCAGATAGTTGACACTATCGCGAACGGTCCCGAGGTAGGAGCTATCTACCGCGGCAAGGTAGTACGCATTATGGAGTTCGGCGCATTCGTTGAGATCGTGCCCGGTATGGACGGACTTGTTCACATCTCCAAGCTCGACAAGCAGCGCGTTGAGAAGGTGGAGGACATCGTTTCCATCGGCGACGAGATAGTCGTAAAGGTAACAGAGATAGACCGTCAGGGTCGTATCAATCTCTCCCGCAAGGACGCTCTCGCAGACATCGAGGCAAAGAAGAATCAGAATAACGGCTGATAAAGCAAGGGCAACCCACAGAGGTTGCCCTTTTCGTATTTGTAGGGGCGGGCGTCCCCGACCGCCCGCAAATGACCGATACGGTATGAATCAACGTCGTGTAGGGGCGGCGTCCCCTACAAAAAAACGGACACCATCTCAGGTGTCCGTTTGCTGCTTTTACTTGGAGATAAGCTCCAGTGTATCTCTTGCGATGAGGAGCTCCTCATTGGTGGGAACTATCCAGACCTCTATCTTGGAATCAGGAGTGGAGAGCTTTGTGAGCTTGCCTCTTACCGAGCGGTTGAGCTCCTTGTCTATCTTGATTCCGAAGTAGTCCATATCTGTGCAGACGCCCTCGCGGACCTCCCACGAGTTCTCGCCGATACCGCCTGTGAAGAGGACGGCGTCGAGACCGTTCATAGCAGCCGCATAGGAGCCGATGTACTTCTTTATCTCGTAAACGAGCATATCCGAAACGAGCTGAGCTCTCTCGTTGCCCTCGTTAGCCGCAGACTGAACATCGCGGTTGTCCGAGCCGACGCCCGATACACCGAGGAAGCCCGACTTCTTGTTCATATACTCGCTCATCTGCGAGGGAGTGAAGCCGTGCTTGTCCGCAACGAATGTAACAGCCGAGGGGTCAACAGCGCCTGTACGAGTACCCATAACAACGCCGTCGAGAGGAGTGAAGCCCATAGATGTATCAACGGACTTGCCGCCGTCAACAGCAGTAATGGACGAGCCGTTGCCGAGGTGGCAGGAAACTATCTTGAGGTCCTTGACGTTCTTGCCCATAGCCTCAGCGAGAGCCTTGGAAACGAAGCGGTGAGATGTGCCGTGGAAGCCGTACTTTCTTACGTGGTAGTTCTCGTAGTCCTCATAGGGCAGACCGAACATAAACGCCTTGGGAGGCATAGTCTGGTGGAAAGCCGTATCGAATACGACTACCTGAGGAACATTTGCGGGGATAACGCTCTTGCAGGCACGGAGTGCGAGTGCGTGAGCGTGGTTGTGTACGGGAGCGAGCTCGCGGAGCTCGTCTATCTTGTCGATGACCTCGTCGGTAACGAGCACGGACTTGTCGAAAACATCAGCGCCCTGTACTATACGGTGACCGACAGCGGATATCTCGTCCATGCTGTCGATGACCTTAGCCTCACTCTTTGTGAGAGCCTCAACGAGCTTCATAAAAGCCTCGGTATGTGTGGGGAAGGAGCAGTCCTCGTCGAGAGTTCTGCCGTCGGCAGCCTTGTGAGCGATATGACCGTCGATGCCGATACGGTCGCAGTTGCCCTTAGCGAGCACGCTCTCATCGTCCATATTGATGAGCTGGTACTTGAGCGAGGAGCTTCCTGCGTTAACAACTAAGATTATCATAATGCAGATTCCTTTCAGAAAAATATTTTGCGTGTAATATTATACCACATTTTTCCGCAGAATGCAACAGGGGCAGAGTTTTATTTCTGATTTAACCAATTCAGCGCAAGCGTAGGGGCGCATTCCGTGCGCCCGCGAGCTTTTTTCCATCACGGGCGAGCGGGACCCGCCCCTACATAACGTTTTCAGTTCACTTGAAGAGCGAGAACCCCTTCTTCTCATACGGCTCGGACTCCGCCGAGAGCACCTTATAGCCGTCCGCCTCTATCGCGGCTTTGAGCTTTTCGGCGTCGAGCGGCTGCTCGGAGATTATCTCCGTCGTGCCCTTCTTGTGCGACGACTCGACCTTCTTCACCGCGAAATTATTGCGGACGGTGTCGTTGACGTGAGCCTCGCAGTGTCCGCACATCATACCGTCTATTTTAAGCGTAGTCTTTATCATAGCAAGCACCTCCTGTTATCATTGTATAACAAAATTGGCAATTTGTCAAGGACCCGATGTAGGGGCGGCGCGGTGTCCGCGCTGCCGATTCACGCAGACGCTTGCAAGCTCGCTCACCTTTACGGGCGGCGGGTCTTTTCCCACGTGCCTTACTGAATCGGAACGGTATAGTTCAATATCGTGTATGGGCGAACAGCGTTCACCCGCAATAAGCCGTTACGTAACGGTCGGGCGTCCCCGACCGCCCACAAACATACGCGAAAACACGGGACGTCGAGGACGCCGTCCCCTACAGTATTCCGATTATTCATACCGTGTCGGCAATGCAAACAATTCCGAATTCAATTACGCATTACGAATTGCGGACGCCCATTCCGCGATACGCGCCTTCATTCCAGCGATGTCGAGGATACCGTATGCGAAGCCCTTCCGCACAAGCTCGGGCGGGACATATTGGTCGTACTTCTCGAACATAGGCACCTCGTTCGGGTAGACGAGCGCGAGCGGGTCGAACTCGACCTGTGCCTCCTCCGCGAGTATGCGGAAGAAGTCCTCAGGCTGCACCTTCATCGTGAACTGGATATAGTACGGGCGTGCGGAGTCCATACCGCGCAGCCCCAGCCTGTCGGCACATCTAAGCTTCAGGAAGCGCTCCATAGCGAAGAAGGCATACGTCCCGAGCCACGGGAAAAGCGCCCACATATTGCCGCCGAGACATATCAGCGGGGTGTCGGTCATACCCGAATTGCGCGCGGACTGCCTCCCCTGCTCAAGGCGCAGCACGGCGTTTTTCATCAGGTAGGGGTAGCTCCTGTCCTCGCGGAGCACCTGCCGCATACGCAGCAGTATCTTCGTGTTGATGTCGCCCGGGCAGTCGCCGAAATAGGCAGGCACCTTGCCCTTTATCTTCTCGCAGTAGACGAGGCGGCGCTTGTGGTCTATCTCCTCGACGAGCCACACGTGTCCCGCGATAGCGAGCTTCTCGCCCACGGGCGGCGGACTCACCACAGTGCCGAGCTCCTGAGAATCCCAGCGGACGGTGTACTCCTCGTTCTCCTGAAATACGGCGTAGAACTTGAAGCTGTTTATCACCCTCTCCCCCGCGAGCCCGACTATCAGCCCGCCCTCCTCGGTGCGCTGGATATGCTCGGTTTCGAGCAGGTGTCGGAGCAGCACACGGAAGTCGTCCTGCGATATGCGGTGGAAATATTTCAGCGACAGCACCCGCGATGCAAGCTGTGCGGGCGTGAGCTCGCCATTGGAGGCGAGAGTGCTCATCGTCTGGTGATAGAGCAGCGAAAACGGCAGCCTGTCGAGCTTCGGCGGCTCGACCCAGCGCTCCTCGACGTAAACCTGCACCAGTGCTATCCCCTGCAAAAGCTTCCACGGGACAGTCTCGGGGAGCATAGAGCGCGGCTCGGGGAGCTCCTCGCGTATGACGAACCACATCTCGGGCGGGAGGCCGCGTCTGCCCGTGCGTCCCATTCTTTGCAGGAACGACGACACCGTGAACGGCGCGTCCACCTGAAATGCGCGTTCGAGCCTGCCGATGTCGATACCGAGCTCAAGGGTGGCGGTGGTGCAGGTCGTCATATAGACGTCGTCGTCCTTCATCGCGGCTTCTGCGGTCTCGCGGTAGGCGGCGGAGAGGTTGCCGTGGTGTATGAGGAAGCGGTCGGGCTCGTGCTTAGCCTCGCAGTAGGAGCGCAGCGTGGTCGTGACAGCCTCGCACTCCTCGCGCGAATTGACGAATACAAGGCATTTCTTGCCGCGGGTGTGCTCGAAGATGTAGCCCATACCCGCGTCTGCGTGCTCGGGAGCAGTATCCGTCTTCTCCTCCAGTACGGGCAGAGCCTCGGTGTCCCTGCCGCCCTCGGACTGATCCTGCTGCGAGACGTAGAAGTGCTCCATCGAAAGCCGCCACTTCGTGCCCCTGGCTTCGATACGCGGTATCACCGTGCCGCGGTGAGTGCCCGCCGCGAGGAATTCTCCTGTAGCCTCGAGGTCGCCTATGGTCGCGGACAAGCCTATCCTGCGCGGCTCAACTCCCGCGAGCTTCGACAGCCTCTCGATGAGGCAGAGGGTCTGACCTCCGCGGTCGCCGCGCATAAGGGAGTGCACCTCGTCGATGACGATGAAGCGCAGGTCGCCGAAGAGCTTCGGTATCAGCGCGTGCTTGCGCAGGAGCATAGCCTCCAGCGATTCGGGCGTTATCTGCAATATGCCCGAGGGATTTTTCAGCATCTTCGCCTTGTGGGACTGCGCCGCGTCGCCGTGCCAGTGCCAGACGGGTATGTCCGCCTCCTCGCAGAGCTCGCTAAGGCGCGTGAACTGGTCGTTTATCAGGGCTTTGAGCGGTCCGATGTAGACAGCTCCCACCGAGCGCGGCATATCCTCCGAAAACAGCGTCAGTATCGGGAAGAAGGCGGCTTCGGTCTTGCCCGAGGCAGTCGAGGCGGAAAGCAGGACGTTCTCGTCGGTGTTGAATATTGCCTCTCCCGCAGCCGCCTGTATCGCACGGAGAGACTCCCAGTTATTACGGTAGATAAAGTCCTGAATGAACGGCGCATAGCGGTCGAATACGTCCATAGCCCCTCCTTATATCTCGAACTCCGCGAATTCGTCCTCGGTGCTCTCCTGCGAGGTCGAGGACGGCATATTCTCGGACATTATGAACTCGCTGATGTTGATGTGCGGGTTCTGATACACGATGTCGAGGAGCTCGATGAAGTCGCGTATGACCTCGCGGGGAGTGATGTGGCTGCCCGCTCCGATACGCCCGAATTCAAGCCTGATGAAGGCGACCATATCCTCCTGCGTGATGACCCTCTCGTAGCCGAAAAGTCCCGCGTGGATATCGGCGAGCTTCTCCGTGAGGACGAGCATTTCCTCGTATGTCAGAGGCGTGAGATGTATCACGGGCGCGAGCATATCCTTCACGCCCTCGCGTCCGAACCTGCCCTCTGCAAGCCGCGAGCGCAGAGCCTCGTAGCTGTACACTCCGCGGCGGGTATCCTCGATGCACTGAGGAGTTCCTCCCATTATGATACCAAGGTGCTTAGCCTTGCCCTGTAAGGTGTCGTTGTACATCATCAGTATCTTTTCGTAGTTGTACTGGCGGGTTATCGCGTTCGGTATCTTGTAGATGTTGACCAGCTCGTCAACGAGCACGAGCAGTCCGCTGTAGCCCGCCCGCGTGAGGAATACCGCGAATATCTTGATGTACTCGTACCAGTCGTCGTCGGTGATGATGATGTTCACGCCGAGGTCGCCTTTCGCCTCGGTCTTGGTCGTGTACTCGCCGCGGAACCACTTCACCACCTTCGCCTTGCTCTCGTCGTCGCCCGAGGCATACGAGCGGTAGTATATCGTCAGCAGCTTCGCGAAGTCAAACCCGTGCACCATCTCGTTCAGCGCGGCTATGACCTCGTATATCTTACTCTCGACGGCTTTTTCAAAGTCGGGGGAATCCGTCGCGAGACCAGTCTCCGCCGCCGTCTCGGTCTGCACCGAGCTTATCCAGCGGTCGAGTATGAGCGTAAGAGCTCCGCCGTCGGGACGGGTCTTGGTGGACATATTGCGGATGAGCTCCTTGTACGTGGCAAGCCCCTGCCCCTTCGTGCCCTGAAGTCTGCGCTCGGGTGAGAGGTCGGCGTCCACCACGACAAAGCCCCTGTCCATAACGTGGGCGCGTATCGTTTGCAGAAGGAAGCTCTTGCCGCTGCCGTACTTGCCGACAATGAAGCGGAACGAGGCTCCGCCGTCGGCTATGATGTCAACATCGTGGAGCAAAGCGTCTATCTCCACCTCCCTGCCCACGGTGATGTACGGCAGTCCTATGCGCGGCACAACGCCGCCCTTCAGCGAATTTATCACCGCGGAAGCTATGCGCTTCGGTATCGCGGGTCTGTTATTATCAGGCATTATCTGCACCTCTTATACATAATTTTTCAGCTCGTCGGCGTAGTCCTCTATGACCTCGGGGACGTCCGCAGAGCAGTCTATCACCGTGTCGGCAAAGACGTCGAACAGCTTCTCGTTTATGCTGTCCGCAAGCAGGGACGGCATTGTCCCTGCGCTCCTTGCCGCGGCAGAAGCGTCCCCTCCCGTGAGAAGCGCACGCAGGAACGCCGTCTCGGCTCCATTCAGCGGCGAATCGGCAGTCGGAACGGTCTCGGGCTCGGGGACAGGCTCGGGAGCGTGCTCCTCCGCCTCCTCGTCAACTATGAGCTTGTCGCGAGTTACGTCCGCCGCGGCGCGTATCCCCGCTATCTTCGAGAGGTCTATCTCTATGCGCATTGCCTTCTCGATACGAGCCTCCTCGTCCATTGCCGCGAGCTCCTTCTTTATCAGCTCCGCCGCCGTCTTCGACACCTCCGCGGGTCTGAGCTTATAGCGGAAATCGTCGCGCTCGCGGAGAAGATAGTCAAGCATTTTCATCAGCTCCCCGAGCTGTGCGCTGCGCGTTCTGCTGCCGTAATAGCGGTCGCACCGCCATATCCCGTTGCGGCAGGTGTAGCTGTGTATCGCGTTCAGCGAGTAGTCAGCCGTGCGGGCGGTGTTCCTGTCGTAGAATACCGCCGACTCGAACAGGTAGCAGTTCAGCTCTGCCCTGTGACCGAAGAGCTTGTCGCAGAGCGGCTTCTTCCTGTGGTCGCGGAAGAAGGCGGAAACGCTCCTGAACACGCGTACTGACGCCGCCCTGAACCTCTCCGCGTTGGCGATATAGTACCGCGAGCGCTCGAACGGGTAGCCCGACATATAGTTCAGCGCGGCAAAGAGCTCGTCGTCGCTGCTATCCTCCCAGTTGATGAGCTTTATCAGCGCGTCGTCATAGAGCATATCGGGCGTGTCCGCGACGAGCTGCGGGTCGAGCTGCTCATATACGCAGTAGTCAACTGTCCACCGCAGCAGGAGCTTTTTCATCTCGCCGTTGAGATCTCCGTACTCGGCTGTGAGCCGCTTCATCAGGACGATCCGCTCCTGCGGAGACTCGCTGCCGATCCCGTTTATCAGCTCGTATGCGCGGATATACACAAAGGGTATCGGCGCGGGCGGGTACTCCCCCTTCCGCAGCCTCGCCCGCCACGAGAAGTACCCGCGGAGCTGCTCCGTCTCAAGGTCGCGGTAGGTCGGATAGTAGCGGACGAAGTCAGTCGTGTATTCGTAGACGTCGGTGTAGTCCTCCATAAATCTGCCCTGCGTGTAGAACAGCCAAGCCGAGGTCTTCCAGTAAGCCTCGGGAGTGTACGCCAGCGCCTTCATATCCTTTATTTTCTGCGGAGTTTCGGGAGTTTTTATCTGCGAGGCGCGCTTGATTATCGGCTGGTCGGTGTAGACCTTGTCGCGGAAGGCACGGCTCCCGAGCAGCTTTTCATCGTGCAGCACAGATTCGAGTATGTCTTTCACGTCCGACATTTTCACGCCTCCTTTTCAGTATCTTTAACCTTCATTATAACATATCTGTCGGCGTTTGTCAAACTTTTGTTCGTGCCTTGTAGGGGCGGCGTTCCGCCGCCCCTCAATTACCGTAACGGTATGAGTCAACATTGTGTAGGGACGACCATTGGTCGTCCGTGAATTATCCGAATCAATCCACGTTTACGTTAACGCGGACTCGCAATGCGCGTCCCTACATTTGGTTGAATGTGGTTTGCCACGTATCTGCGGCGGCGGAACGCCATATAAAAGAAGCTGTTGCATTTTAACTCCGCGTGTGATATAATATAGTAAAGCAATAGGCATACAAGGAGGAACAGCTTATGTCCCACAAGCTCGAAGGCAGGATAAACAACCTCGTCGATACGCTGATAAATGATTACAACAACGACCGCACTATCGACAAGACCGTCGCGTTCGACCACCCCGACAAGGAAAAGGTCATCGAGATAATTCTCCACCTCAGAAATATAATCTACCCCGGCTACTACAAGAACGACAGGTTCAAGCTATATACCGTCAGAAGCAATATCGCCGTACAGCTCGAGGATATCATCCACAACCTCTCACAGCAGATAAAGGTAGTGCTCCGCTATAATCCCAAGTACGAGAACGCTCCGCAGTGCGATATAGATCAGGCTGCCGAGGATATCACCCTCGCCTTCCTCGACAAGCTCCCGAAGATACGCGACTACATCGCCACCGACGTCGAAGCCGCCTTCCTCGGCGACCCAGCCGCCTTCAACAAGGAGGAGATAATCTTCTCGTACCCCGGTCTGTTCGCTATCCTCGTCAACCGCATAGCTCACGAGCTCCACCTGCTTGGAGTGCCGCTCATTCCCCGTATTATGACCGAGCACGCACACAGTGTCACGGGTATCGACATACACCCCGGAGCTTCCATCGGCAAGTTCTTCTTCATCGACCACGGCACGGGAATCGTTATCGGTGAAACGACCGAGATAGGCAACAACGTCAAGATCTATCAGGGCGTGACCCTCGGTGCGCTCTCGACCCGCGGCGGTCAGCTCCTCAAGAACCGCAAGCGCCACCCTACCATTGAGGACAACGTCACCATCTACTCGGGCGCGTCCATTCTCGGAGGCGAGACCGTCATAGGTCACGATGCCGTCATCGGAGGCAACGCCTTCATCACCAAGTCCGTCCCCGCAGGCGCAAGAGTCAGCATCAAGAACCCCGAGCTCCGCGTGAACTTCTCCTCGGATAAGCCCGTCCAGCAGACAGAGCTCCCGCAGGACGAGACATGGTTCTACATTATATAAGTAATACGTAGACTTATTGAGGAGGACCCTTTTGAAAAAGGGTCCCTCCTCAATGCTCACGATTCTTAACGAAGAAAGAACAATATCAAACTGAATAGGAACAATAAATCCCGATACCAAACGTGTCGGGATTTATCTTTCTAACCAAAGATCTCAGACTGATTATAGAGCGGCAGCAAGTGCAGCAACCTTACAAAATCAATATTTAATATGCTTGTGTAGCACAGTTGGTAGTGCAGCTCATTCGTAATGAGCAGGTCGCAGGTTCGAGTCCTGTCACAAGCTCCAAAGAACCCCGCTTAGAATAGACTTCTAAGCGGGGTTAGTTATCGAATATACATCGTGTAACTTTGAGTTCATAGGTAACGTTTATGATGTTCTCAAATCTATTTCCAGACTTAAATAGTGTTATTATTCTACTGCCACACCTTACATTTACGAATATCATCTTGAAAAATATGTCGAAAAATGGTATAATTATATATATTTTTCAGGAGGTGTTTTCATTGTCAAAAATAGCAGGAACAATAATAACAATAGAAGATTACTTATCTCCATACTTTAAAGAAATAAAAGTAAATGATGGCAAGCCTGACGCTTATACAATTATTTTTAATGAAAATAGGAAATACGAAATTCCTTTATTTCAAAGAGAAATTCGTTGGACTTCAGACAATGTAAAACGATTACTCTCAGATTTGAATAGCGGTTCTAAATTCCTAGGAAATATTATTTTATCAATAAACTCAGATAGTTATGAAATTATTGATGGTCAGCAGAGAACAACCATTATTCTATTAATACTTTATTGCATTAAAAAAATACACGGAAATGCTATCGAAGTATTTGATAATTGTGAATTAATAAACCATAGTTTTACTGAACTAAAATCCTATATAGATAATGATTGTGATTTAGAACGATTTGATGAAATTGAAAGAGTTAAGATAATAGAATCTGATAAGTACAAGCAGAGAGATAGGATAAAAGATTTAATATCTTCGCTGCTTAGCGAAGATATATTAAAGAAAAGAAGAAGAGCATCTGCTTTGCTTACTAATTTAAAAAAATCAGAAGTTAATATAATTGTAAGTCAAGCAGATACAGAGGCGACAAGTATCCAATATTTCTTGGATGTTAATCTTAAAGGAGTAAAACTTGATACAGAAGATATTTTTAAAGGATATCTATTCAGCAAGGATACTAGCCGAGAAATAAGGTCCCTTTGGCAAAATAATAAACAATTAGCACATGAATTAAACTCGTTTTGCAATGACAAGAATAAAATAAAGACAGAGTCTTATCCCCTTATGAAAATTTACGAGCATTATTTTCAATGTGAACTTGAAAAAAATGAGGATTACCGTGACAAAAAAATTTCATATGGTACAGATTTCTGCTTAAAAAATGAAGTGTCCATTGATGGTACAGATTATTACGAAGGGACCCATTTAATAGAAGTCATTTGCGATAATGATTTTATGAAGCAAGCGATGATTAGCTGCAAACGTGCAATAGAAATCATTTCTAATATTGTGCATAATTCTTCAATAAATGATGAGTTCAAAAAACTATTCAAATGCAATGACATCGTCAAGAAAGGCAAGACTGTAAAGGTTGATGATCAAGAGCTTCAATGCTTCTATTATATTATGCGGACAATCTTACTAAATAAAGATGTTACACCTAAAATACTTGTTTTTAAATATATATTAGAATACTTAGATGAAAAAAGTCATACAAAGTCAGAGTACAAATCAATATACAGTGTTTATACTGCCGCAATACTTTTTATTGTCTTTTCGACAAAAAAAGATAATAATACCTTTACATCGATTGTTAATCAAGAAAATTTTAGTCTCAAACTCGCTGAATGGATTGATATTCGCTTGAATTCAATCGAATTGTCAATAGGTAAACTTGGTGCTGCATATAAATACGCTGAACAAGAAGATGATGAGAGCAATCGAGATCAACAGTTCATTTGCAAAGCTGTCGCAATTCTTTATAACTTTATTAGAATCACTAAGAATAAAAATGATGAGATTGAAGTGAATTGCGAAAATATACCAGAAATGCATTCATTCTTTTCAAATACAGAAAAATACAATCTTGAGCATTTTATTATCGCCAATAGTGGAAATCTTAAAATTAAATATAATGATAAAACTATATCTATTCCTTATTCAAGGAGTCAATCCCAAATTCTGTGTAAACGCAAAATAGTGCAATAGAAGGGTGTATGATGAGACCGATTGTGAAAGCAGTCGGTCTTATCTGCATATTAGCACATGATTATTTGATTGTCAAGA
>Ga0129307_1001061_pt1 | contig 33471 bp, 30 predicted proteins | sample P1105metagenome_FD_94437 | JGI IMG/M metagenome (GOLD analysis project Ga0129307, IMG submission 94437) | Capybara group fecal microbial communities from Wisconsin, USA - P1105 metagenome | ecosystem: Host-associated > Mammals > Digestive system > Large intestine > Fecal | place: USA: Wisconsin...
CATAAAAACCCTACCGGTGACGAAAGGGTTGGACATTTCGGCAAAAGTTCCGGAGTGCTCCAAGAGAAGCACCTGCACCTTGTCTACGTTAATTAGCCTGAATGCGGCATTGGCGGTATAGCATCGTCGTTGCTGAGTTCTAGCTGTATGGTAGAAAGGCGGTCCGGGGACTAAATCCCTGGAAGCACGCGACTTAAGTCGTGTGAGGCTTCACTCGATCGATCTTAATTCTGTGCTTCAGCGACCGGGATCAGGACTTTCAGGCTTTGGTTATCATCGGGCTCTCAAGCAGATTTCTGAAAAGCAATATGTGACGGACATGAAAAGCCGCTCGGTTCAGACGATGATTCAGTATGGCGTGGCATTCAGCGGGAAGAACGTTGAAATCTCCACGTCGGAGGTTTAATAACATCCAGGTGATGAGTTGAATGATAGTGGCAAAAGCATCACCACGAAAATGGACGGAAGAGGGAGTATTCCCTCCGCCGTCCATTTTCATGTGGATACCCTCGTCGGATTGTGAATATTGAATGCTCAGAGCAGACTGCGCAGAATCGGCTCAAGTGCATCAGCCATACGGTAGAATCCCAGGTCATTGGGGTGCGTCCCATCGACAGCGCACATGTCGCGGTCTTTATCGCCGAAAAGGGAGGCCCCGTCCACAAAGACGACGTGGCGGTCGCCTTCAGATACCGCCTGCTCATAGGTGGCGCGGATGACGGTCCGCCTCCGGGCATTGATGTCGGGGTTGACGTCAAAGTCCGGCTTGCTGAGGAGGACAATGGGCAGCTCCGGCTGTGCCTTCCGAACGATCCGGAAAAACGGCGCATGTGTCTTTTGCAGGTGCTCGAGCGTCGGGGCATTGTGATCATAATCCAGGACAAAGAGGCGCATGGGGAGGGAAGCAATGTACTTCGCCATGCTCTCCTCGCCGCGTCCGTTGCCCGAAAAGCCGAGGTTGAGCTGGGCCGCATCCAGCCTCCGACAGAGGATGGTCGTGTACGCGGACCCGGCCTTGCTGGCGCACCCGCCCTGGGTGATGGAGGATCCGTAAAAGACGATGGGCAGCTCGATCTTTGGCGTGCGTCCAGGAAGGATCTGTGCATTTTCCGGGATACCAAGCATCAACTGCGCAAGGCCGTTGTAGAGCGGAAGATAGAGCACATAGTGGCGCATCCCGCCGGGCAGGGGGAAGCAGGTGCTCTGCCGCGTCAGGCATCCGCAGCCTTCATTCATCGCGGGGATGAGCGTCTTCACATGCCGGGTGCCCTCGTCGGTCTCTTCGAACAGGTCCAGCCCGCTTTGCCCGCTGGCGGCAAAGTGCGGCATGTTGGCGGTCTCGGTGAGTGCCCAGATGACCGCGAGCGTGTCCGCATCGGTGGAAAAGCGCACGCAGGCGCCGGCAAGATGGTACGCAAGGCGCTGCACGCCATCGCTGCACTCCCCAAGGAAACTCTCCGGCAGACGGCACAGGACGCCCCGGCGGTTTTTGGCAACGCCCCAGAGGGAGAAGGGCGGATCGAAGACGTCAAAGAAACGCATGCCCTCCGGGATGGTCGAGGGCAGGTGGAAATTGGGATCGATCTCTGCAATGCTTTTCATCAAGAAGCCTCCTGATCAGGTTGCTGCCTCCCGGCGGGACAGGCACGCGGTACAGCTGCGAATAGTATATCATAGGTAAAATGAAATTGTATTGCGGGACCATGGATTGAATGATATACTTTTGTACCAGCGGATTCCATATTCAGTAAAAGAAACGGAGTGTTTGTCTTGGAAGACCAGCGTATCAAAAAGCGCAACCTCTGGATGTTCCCTCTGGGCACCGTCGGACGTGACATGATGTACAACCTTGTCACCAGTTACCTCCTGACATTCGTCCTTTTTACCCATCAGCTCACCGCCGCGCAGCTGACCGCGATTACCGTCATCATGGTAGCGGCCCGCGTGTTTGACGCCCTCAATGACCCGATCATGGGCAACATCATCGAGCGCACCCGTACCCGGTGGGGCAAATTCAAGCCCTGGCTTGCTATCGGCATCCTGCTGACCTCCGTGGTTATTTATCTGGCCTTCAATGTGCAGCTGCAGGGCTGGGCCTTTGTGGTCTTCTTTGGCGTCATCTATTTCATGTACAGCATTACCTATACCATGCATGACATCGCCTACTGGGGCATGGTGCCCGCGCTGAGCTCAGACGCCGACACCCGCAACCAGTACACGAGCCGCGCCACGCTCTTTGCCGGCATCGGCGGCATGCTGGCGGCCTCCTTTATCCCCATGCTCACGGCCGGCAACAATGCCATCGGCGGCAATGCGGTGACGGCCTACGGTACCGTAGCACTCATCATCGCCATCCTTGGACCCATCTTCCTGGCCTTTACCGTGTTCGGCGTGACGGAGCAGAGACGCTACCAGGATGACCCGGTGCCGCCTCTGAGCTTCAAGAAGATCATTTCTACCATTACCGGCAATGACCAGCTCCTCTGGATTGCCCTGATCTTCCTCATCCAGCAGGTGGGCAACGGCATTGTGCTTTCCGGCGTCGGCCAGACCTATATCTATGTCGAGTTCGGCTATGAGGGCATGTATTTCACGCTCTTCCAGATGCTCGGCATGGCGGTCACGGCCGTCCTCATGATCCTCTATCCCGTGATCTCCCGCAAAATCAACCGCAAAAAGCAGATGAGCATCCTCATGGCCATTTCCGCCATCGGCTACCTCATCATGCTCGTCCCCGGCATCCTGCTCTCCGGCGGCATGGTCAAGTTTGCCTGCATCACCGTCGGCTATATGCTTGCCAACTTCGGCCAGTACGGCTTCTACCTCATCATGATGATCTCCATCATGAACACGGTGGAATACAATGAGTACAAGCATGGCACGAGAGACGAGGGCATTGTGTCCTCCCTGCGTCCCTTCCTGACCAAGATGGCCTCCGCGCTGACCGTTGCCATTGCGAATATCACCTATATCGTCTTTGGTATCATCCGTTACACCAACGGCATCGCGGACCTGGAGCAGGCCGCGAATATCGGCACCATCACGGCGGAGGAAAAGGCCGGGGAAATCACGACGCTGCTCTCCGGCGTTCAGCACAGCCAGAGCCTGGGACTCCTGCTGGTCTCCACGCTGCTTCCCTGCATCCTGATGTATATCTCGTACCATCTCTATAAGCGGCACTATAAACTGGATGAGGCCGAATACGACCGGATCTGCGCTGAAATCGCAGAAAGGAAAAAGGCATGAGTCTGACCCGTCTGATTCTCCGCTTTGCCGCGCCAGTCCCGCATCCGGAACAGTTTGAGCGCGTCCTCATGATCGGCCCGCACCCGGACGACATTGAAATCGGCGCCGGCGCGACGGCCGCAAAACTGGCCGCGCAGGGGAAAAAGATCTGCATGCTCATCTGCACCGACGGCCGGTTCGGCACAGCCAATGCGCCGCGCGGCATCTCAGGGGATGAGCTGGCGGCCCTCCGCATGGAGGAGGCGCGCGCCTCCGCCCGGGTGCTTGGCGTCACGGATGTCCGGTTCCTCGGCCTTCGGGACGGGGCGGGGTATACGGAGGACGAACTCCTCCGCGGCATTGCACAGACGGTGGCGGATTTTCAGCCGGAAATTCTCTTTGCCCCGGATCCCTTTGTGCGGGGAGAATCCCACGCAGACCATCTGAGGGTCGGGCAGGCCGCGAGGCAGATTGCGTGCTTTGCGCCGTATGACGGCATCATGCAGACCTATGGCGCAGCAGCGGCCCAGGTCAAGGCCGTCGCTTATTACATGACGGCCTCTCCCAACCGGTATGTCGCCACCGGGAAAACCATGGACCAACAGATGCAGGCCATCTTTGACTGTCATCTCAGCCAGTATCCCAAAGACTGCGCGGACGCGAAAGCCATCCGGACTTATCTTAAGCTTCGGTCCATCGACTTCGGGATCCGGTCGCTCCGCGGCTGTGCGGAGGGTTTCCGGGTCCAGGGCGCGCTGCACATGCATTGCCTCCCTGAGGCGTAATGCCGGGGATGGATGACGCACAGCGCAAAAACTTCAGCACATTGCTCCCGCAGGGCATAATCCCTGCGGGAGCTTTTTATTCCTGCAATGCAAAAATGTCTTCTCACGTATACGCCGGATGGATTGCAATCAGGCGCCGGGACTGGTATGCTTGCCCAGATCACCACGTGTCCCGGGGAAACGCCCGCAGAAGGGGCAGGAAAAAAGGAGCACAAGATGAAACAGTACCTCATATCTCCCGAAAAAAAGCAGCACCGCGCCAACCTCCACTGCCACAGCGTCTAGTCCAGCAGGCATATACGTTTATGCTTGGCATCTGAGCCTGAGCAGAAGAGTCTGTTGCTGTGACTATAAAGCGGGTATTGGGAGAATTTGGCGCCAATTGAAGCATCCAATTGTGTTGTTGCTGACTGACTTGACAATTAAAATGGGTTGTGTTATCGTCGCTTCAGGTTTTTATGAACAATTGTATAGTTGGGACCGATTAGAATGATATGAGGGGGACTGTCCATGAAAAAGATGATGGCCTTTATACTGGTTGTAATGATGTCAATAGCCTTAATTCCAGAGTGTTTCGCGGAAGCGGGCGATGGGGTGGTGAATGTGGAGTTTTTCCAGACCACTTATAGCCAAGCCGAGATTATCGACCAGATTATTGCTGACTTCTCTCTAATCCATCCAGATATTAAGGTGACGCAAATCAATCTGCCTGGTGACGAAGCTGATACTGTGCTGGCGAATCGTATCTTGAACCATGATGTGCCGGATATTTTTAACTATGAATTGTCTCAGACTCTCTTCGATATGATCGAAGCAGGAATACTCCGAGATGTGTCCGGAACCGCTTATGCAGACTGTATCGACGCTGCGGTTGCTAACCAGTGTATGTACAACGACAAGCTGTACCTGTTGCCCATGAGTGTGAACTTCATGGGTGTGTTCTACAACGTCGAAATGTTCGAGGCTCACGGTTGGGCGATCCCTCAGACTCTAGACGAGCTTTGGGAACTGTGCGAAACCATTCAGGGAGAGGGTATCATTCCTTTCGCTGCTGGTGACAAGAGTGGTTCTAATCTTGCACACTGGGTACAGGACGTCATCGGCGTCTATTGTCCTAACTATATAGAAGATTTTTACAGCGTATTCAATGGCAACATGTCTATTGCTGACATGGAGGGAATTGAAGATGTGGCGGACATTGTCATCGCGCGTACCCGCTACTGCCAAGAGGATCCTCTTGGTTACGGTACGGATGATCAAATCGCACTGTTCGCTAACCAGGAAACGGCTATGTACATCAACGGTTCCTGGAGAATGTCCAAGCTGAACACCCGGGACTTGGCATTTCACTATGCTGTCTTCCCGTTCCCCGGAAAAACAGCTGAGGACACCCAAGTTATGTCTAGCGTCGACTTCGCGGTAGTCACTGCTGCGGATGTCTCTCCTGAGAAACAGGTGGCTATTGACACCTTCTTGGAATATCTGTTCTCCGATGGAGCACGCTATTTCATCGAGGTCAGCAACGCGCCTTCCGCAGTAACCGGCATCAAGCCGGATACGAGCTCTTATTCCTTACTCCTCCCGTATTTTGAGTCTGGCCGGATATTTGGTATGCCCAGCAACTGCCGCTGGACGGATGCAACTTATTCTGACTACACGGCAGCATTACAGAACCTAGTACTTACCGGCGAAAAGAAGACCTTCTATGAGGAATTCAATGATGCTTTGACGGATTACGGGATGCCCGCCGTCTACATCCACTGATAAGAAGAAGTCTGAGAAGCCGGACAGCAGCATTGCTGCTGTCCGGCTTCTCAGGGAGATTTGAAATGAAAAAGAGACGCTACGAAATAGGCATGTCCATCCTGTTCGCTGGGATCGTCTGTGCCTATTTTGTTTTCACTTTTCTTCCGGTGATTGATGGGCTGCAGATTTCCCTCACTGACTGGAATGGCATCTCACCCAGTCGGAACTTTGTCGGTTTTGTGAACTACTCACAATTCATAAGCGATAAACACTTTGTAGATACCGTTACCATCACCCTGAAATACATCCTCTTGCTATCTGCGGGTATGGTGGCTTTGGGATATGGTCTGGCGCTGTGCCTCCTACAGATGAGAAGTCAATCAATGCTGCTGACGGTGCTTTTTTTTCCGCACATCATAATGACAGTCATCTCCTGTATACTCTGGGAGCAGATTTTCAACAACATTCTGCCTGGGATAGGGCGTATGTTAGGAATCGAAAAACTGAGCCATAACATGCTTTCTAGCAAAGAGACTGCTATCTTGGCAGTGGTGGCTGTGGATCTGTGGCACCTTGCCCCCTATGCGTTTCTGATTCTCTTCACTGCTCTTAAAGGGATCCCGGCAGATATGGTCGACAGCGCCAGGTTAGAAGGCGCTAATAGCGTCCAGCTATTCCGTCACATTCAGTTTCCAATGACATTTCCATCATTCGGTGTTGTTCTGACCACCGCTATCACCCACGCTCTTACGTCCATCGACACCATCTTGATCATGACCTCCGGAGGCCCTGCGCGGGCAACGGAGACGTTGTACTTTGTTGTTTATAAGAATTCCTTCATGCGACAGCGATTCGGATACGGCTTGGCTCAGGGTGTCCTACTGGCTATAGCGGCCATTCTGATTTACCTCCTAATTCAGGCATGGACGAACAGGGTGCAGACAGAGGGGGTGGAGGACGGATGAGCAGAGGGGGACATGTCTTTGCCAGAATTGTCCTGGCGTTGGCCTTGATAGTTGCCATTTTTCCCGTTTTTCTCTGCTTGATGAACGCCTTCAAAGCGGATGCAGAGATTATGAACAACTATTTCTCTATGCCCGCTAGTCTGTACACAGCTGGATTTGAGAAGATTATCTTTGAAAAAGGAATTCTTCTGAATGTGCTCAATTCGCTGTTTGTCACTGGGGTCACGACCTTTTCCTCCTTCATCTTCATTCCGTTTTTCAGCTTCATGATCATCGACCATTGGTACAGTCGCCTGTATCGGGTCGTATTTGTCATCCTGTGTGCCAGCATGTTCATCCCGCGCAATCTGATTCTCTTCCCGCTGATTAAGCGGTATTACGCTTGGAATTTGATGAATCAAACCGGCGTGATTCTGTACTACACATTCTCGCCTCTGCCTGAATCAGTCTTTTTGCTGGTACCACTTTTCCGCAAGGCTGGCAAATCCATGAAGGAAGCGGCCATGATGGATGGATGCAGTTACCTGCAATACTATCTGCTGGTGTTCTACCCAGTGTGCTTCTCGTTTGTGGTGGCTATCGTCTCCCTAAACTGCATTTCCATCTGGAACAGCTTTTTCATGCCCCTGATGATCCTGAACAAAAATCCACGATCATGGACGATACCCATCTTCATCTACAACTTTCTTGGGGAAAACGACTCCCAGAAGAATCTTGCTTTCGCAACCTGCCTCCTTTCTCTGATGCCGATGTTATTAGTCTACCTTTTCTTCCACAGGATTATCATTCAATCTATGGAGAGTAATTTCAGATGAGAGCATACGAACCTCTCGTGTCGGTCATTGTGCCAGTGTTCAACACAGCTGCCTTTCTTCCGAGATGCCTGGAATCCATAATTCGACAGACGTACGAGAACATTGAGATCATCTTGGTTAATGACGGATCCACAGACGACAGTCTGTCTATCTGCAGGGAATTTAATAGGAAGGATACACGAATTCGGATACTTGATGGCCCCCACAAAGGTCTATCCCACGCCAGAAACAAGGGGCTAGATCAGGCTTCAGGCGACAGAATTCTGTTCTGCGACAGCGATGACTACTTAGACATACGAACCGTAGAGATCATGTTGGGTACCATAGAGCGAGAGGAATGTGCCGTTTGCGTCTGCGGGGTGAAGCGGGAAGGGATAGAAGACAGCGTCTTTCCCGATCCACCAGTCGAAACAGTGCTAAGTTTCCCGGATATGCTGGAGGCCTTGCTGGCAGGTTCCTTTGTTAAGAGTTGGGTATGTAACAAAATGTACACTCGGGAGTGCATCTCTCCCTTCCGCTTCGACGAGGAACTGCGGAAATACGAGGACATAGACTTCCAACTTCGCCTTTTCTCCCAGGCACCAGGTATGCGGAAATGTGCCTTTATACCGGATGTACTGTACCACTACGTCATCCGACGTTCTGGTCTTTCGGTGTCCATGAAATTTACACTGGACTCTTGCGAAAGGCTAATGCGACACACCCTTCCGCCCCTGCGGAAAACGGAGAATTGGCTGGTACGTAAGTGCAAACTCTGTATATATGAGAATATGGCCATTCGTGAGGCCAGCCATATTACACTGGCAATGGCGATGCTCTATCTCCGAAATGCCATCTTTCTCTTTGTCTTCAGACGCACTACAAAAAAGATTACTATTGACTGAAGCGAGTCAGGAAGGCTTATCAAGAGAAAAAAGCAAGTGAAGACGGGGTCAAAGTTGGATCCATGATGATCTATGCGCCATGGTGCAGCCTGCATGATTTCATTTATCAGCTGGCTTTCTTCCTGGGCCTGATCCAAAGCTGTCACTTTGCCTGCTATATATCGCTGGGCCACTGACTCTCGTTTGCCCGCGCAGGATACGAAATACATCCGGGTCAGCCTTGCGGATTGGGAGGCATGCGGGCGGATACCCGGGGATTTTTCCCGAACGAGATAGGCCTTCTTCCTGCTGAGCCCTGAGGAGCATGCAGGGCGGACAGCAAAGCGTAACGATTCGCGAAGCCAACTCCGGAAGCTCCGGGAAAAAGTCAGGCATGGAAGGCAGTGTTCCATGTCTTTTTATATCAAAAACACCATATTGATAAAAAAGGCCAAAAATAAGCGGAAACGTTACGGTTCTTGGGTTTGAGGCGAATTCATGGACAAAAAGGGCTCCCGCATGTGGAGCTCTCCGCTTCCGTCCGGGAGAACCGCATGACGGTCACCCTGGTCAACCTGTCGGCGGAAAAGGCCGCGGACATCGACATTGAGGTTCCGGACGCGCTCCCGGTCTCTGCTTCGGGCCGCGTGCTCGCAGGACGCCCCTGCGACCACAACACGTTTGATGATCCGGACAAGGTGCACTCCGTGCCCCTTGAAGGCATAAAGACACACGGCCACACCCTGTCCGTGCAGCTGCCGCCGTGCGCTGTGGCGGCCCTGGACATTGCACTCGCTTAAAGGCTGAAGCTCCACGAGGGAAAAAACACCTGCCTGTCAGGCAGAAAAGGAGATCGCATATGAAGATACTCTGCGGCAGCTATGAGATCGCATTTGAAAACGGCGGTGTGGAAGTTACCCGGGACGGTCAGCTTCTCTATTTCAACCGCCGCCCGATGTACGCGTTCATCAAGACGGTGCTGTCCATCACGGAATTCTATGATGCGCCGTATGACCGCGTCACCATGGACGGGGACAGCGTCGTGTGCGAAGGCGTCCTGAAGACCCCGACCGGGGCGGAGCTGGGCATGCGCGACGTGTACATGCTCTCCGGCGGCAGCCTGAAGGTCACACGGACGACAACCGTCCTCAGACATACGGATGACTACGGGTTTGCCTCCAAGATTTCGTTTGTCCTGGCCGCCTCGGACCGCGTGCTGGACTACGACTATTTTTCGCCCGCAAACTGGTACCGGCAGAACGAATATGCCAAGCCCTATTCCATGGGCTATGACAAGGACTGCGAGTACTTCTGGCGGACGGAGGTCAATTATACGCTGCCGCTCTTTGCCGTGCAGAATAAGGCGTCCGGTGAAATGATCATGCTCTCAAGATGGGCGTCGGATGTCGGGATGCGTGACATGACGTTTGTGAAAAGCGAGCACATCGTGGACCGGAAGTACACGATCGGGTCCATCGGGTTCAGCCGTCCGAGCAGCGAGACCCTCAATTATCTGTACTACGGATTCCCGCTGAGAAAGAAGATTTCCACCGTCCGGCAGGGGATGACCATTGACTACGTGTATCCCGGCACCGACGGCCAGCTGCCCAGAATGGACCGCGGGTACAACATTGACTACATGATGCGCACCAAGACCATGACCCGCTTCTATCACCCGATGGAGGACGGGTTCTCCCACACCTTCTCCGTGGCTGTCGACTTTGGCTGCTATGCGGGCTATGATCCCATGATGCGCGCGGCCTGGCGGTCGGTGTATGCCAGGCTCAAGGACCCCGTCTTCCCGGTCGACCACAAGCGGCACTACACCCTTTCCATGGAATCCCTCTGCGCCCTGACACGCCACTATGACGGGGATTCCTGGGGGCTGCCCTTCTCCTGCCAGCTCCCGCAGCTGGATGTGTCCAGCATTTCCTTCCAGTTCGGGTTTGTCGGCCAGCAGCCGGGCATCGGGTATCAGCTGATCCGCTACGGCGACAAGTACGGGCGGGAGGAAGCGTACCGGAAGGGACTCAACATCATTGACTTCTGGGTCAGGACGGCCATGACGCCCTTCGGCGCGCCGCAGAACTGCTATAACCCGACCATCACCGGGTTTGAGCCGATGCCTTTCTGGACAAGAATGATTGCGGACGGCCTGGAGAATATTCTCGACGCCTATGTCTACATGAAGAAAAAGGGCGAGGACCGCCTCGCCTGGCTGTGCTTCTGCCGCAAGGCGGCGGACCGGTTTGTCCGCATTCAGAACGGGGACGGCAGCTGGTACCGCGCCTACAATACCGAGGACGATTCCATGCGCATGGATTCCAAGGCCAATACGATCTCCGTCGTCCGCTTCCTGATTCAGATGTACCTGGTCACGAGGGAGACCGCCTATAAGGTCTCCGCGCTCCGGGCCGGCGAGTGGGCGTATGAAAATACCTATAAACTCATGGAATACCGCGGCTCCACCTGCGACAACACCGACATCACCGACAACGAGTCCGGCATCTATGCGATCTTCGGCTTCATGGCCCTCTATGACCTGACCGGGGAGAAGAAATGGCTGGATGCGCTCATCTCCGCGGCAGACTACACGGAGACCTGGACCTACTGCTGGTCCTTCCCGGTGGAGTGCCCGTGGCCGAACCATCCCTTCACGAAGAACCGCATCAGCGGCCAGAGCCCGGTCACGCTCGGCGGCGGAGGCGGGGATATGTACATGGCAGCCTGTGCGTATGTCTATTACAGGCTGTATGTCATGACCGGGGATGAGCACTACCGCGACTATGCCGAATTCATTCACAACAATACGCGCCAGGCCAATGACGTGTATGGCGAGTTTGGCTATGCCATGCCCGGCCTGTCCCATGAGGGCGGACACTTTGCCGACCAGGTGTTTGTCAGCCACTATCACTGGCTGCCCTGGGTGACATATGTGGAGGTGGACCCGGTGTCCAGACTGGTGGATACCTTCGGCGCCTACGATATTGCCGGGGCGGACCGCCTCAGCCCTGAAGAGCGGGAAAAGCGCAACCGCATCTATGACCACTATGCCCCGTAATGCATTCTGAACAGACAGCCGCCGGCATCCCGCCGGCGGTTTTTGCGTTCTGCTTCATGTCTGTCGCGGGAGAAAAATATACATTTTTTCACATCGTGCCTCTTGACTTAGAGTCTGCTTTAAGTATTAAAATGCTAGAGCAAGGTAAAGATTCATTTCAGGCACCGGCATTCCCCTCAGCCGCTTTTTCAGCACGCTGCAGGCGGAATCCCGGCCTCAGGGAGGAGACAGATGAACGGATGAAGGCAGACATCCCACGGTCTGTTTTCTCTGTCAGGTGCCTGACGCGGAAGCTGCCCCGGCAGCGGATGCAGATGAAAGAATGGAGGAAGTACCTATGAAGAAACGTACCATCGCTGTCCTGGCCGTCTCGCTGGTCCTGATTCTGCTGGGCAGCATCCTGGCCGGCAATTTCAACAGCTCGAGCGGCACCGTGAAGGTCTCGAGAATCAGCTTTGAGACCGAGCGCGGTACCCTGAGCGGCCTTCTGTATATGCCAAACGGCGTCGACGCGCAGAACCCGCGTCCGGCCATCAGCGTGACCCATGGTTACCTGAACAGCGCCGAAATGCAGGATGCCAACGCCATCGAACTGTCCCGCCGCGGCTATGTGGTGCTGGCCCTGGACATGTATGACCACGGCCACTCCGCCGGCAACAGGGACAACACGGGCGGGTTCGGCAATTTCTGGCCCCGTGCGCAGTATGACGCCGTGCAGTATCTCTATGAGCAGCCCTATGTGCTCAAGGATGAAAACGGCAACGGCATCATCGGTGTCACCGGCCATTCCATGGGCGGTTTCTCTTCCGCAGCCGCCATGTATTATGACGAACTGGACTTTGCCCAGAGCGGCATCCGCAAGATCTACTGCGGCCTGACGGAAGGCGCGGACTATCAGTGGACCAGCCTCTTCCTGCAGCTGACGCCGGAAGTCGCAGCCCAGAATGGCGGCGGACGCATTCAGGGCAAAGTGGCGGCCCAGTATGACGAGTTCTTCTTCAACGCGGACGATGCGCCTGCCGGCACGGTCCGCAAAAAGGATTTTGTTTCCACCACCCCCGGCAGGACCTTCCTCGAGCAGGAAGCCCCGCAGGCCGGCGTCTGGTATGACACCGCGGACGGCGGAAAGCGCATCGTGTATGAGCCCGCTGAAACCCATCCGTGGAACCATTTCAGCAAGAAGACCACAGCCTCTGCCATTGAGTTCTATACCACCGCGTTTGCGGATTATTCCACCGGGATCAGGGACATTGCTCCGACCAACCAGATCTGGCAGTGGAAAGAGTGCGCCGAGTGCGTGGCGCTCGTCGGCTTTATCCTCTTCATCATCTCCCTGGCCCTGATCCTCTCGGATCTCCCGTTCTTCAGCCAGTCCAGGACCGAGCTCAAGGTGCTCCCGAGCGTTCAGGGCGGCGCCATGAAGGCTGTGACCTGCATCATTCTGGTGCTCGCCATCCTGCTCCCGGGCCTCTTCTTTGTGGGCACGTATGACGGGGATGCGGGCAACAAGAACCTCCTGTTCTGGCTCGAGCTCGTCGTGACGGCCGCTGCGCTGGTTCTGGCCTGCATGGGCTATATGAAGCATAAGGACAAGCGCTACCTCGTCGGTGGATGCTTTGCACTCCTCGCCGGCGCCGGTCTCGCCGTCGTTCTCAAGACTTCCCTGTACACCGGCGCCTTCTGGTCGGCACCGGTTGTCAACAGCGTGGCCTACTGGACGCTGTGCTGCGCCCTGATTGCCCTCCTGGTCATGAGCACGGTGTATGTCGCGCTCAAGGCGCAGGGCGGCGTGAAACTCTCGGATTACGGCATTGCCCTCAAGCCCATGGCGATCATCGCCTCCCTGTGCACGGCCGTGGTGACGGTCGCTGCCGGCTATGCGATCCTCTTCCTCATGGATGCCCTCTTCAAGGCAGACTTCCGCATCTGGACCTTTGCCTTCAAGACCTTTGATGCGAACATCGTCCCGGCCATCCTCAGATATCTGCCGACCTTCCTGATGTTCTACATCATTTCCACGGCTTCCATCACCATCAACACCAACACCGAGAAGCTGCAGGGCGTCAGGGGCTATCTCCTCGCGGCCTGCCTGAATGCCGGCGGCATCACGCTCTGGCTGATCTGCCAGTACGGCAAACTCTTTGCGACCGGTGTCGGCCTGTTCCCGGGCTCCGCACTCTCCGGCATTGTGCTCTTCGCCATGGTGCCGACCCTGGCCATCGCCGGCTGCATCAGCCGCGCGCTGTACAAAAAGACCGGCAATGTCTGGACGGCCGCGTTTGTGAACGGCCTGCTCATGACGATCATGACCGTTGCCAATACCACCGTATACTATCGCTGATCCATCCCAGTTCTTCCGCGGGCGGGCCGGAATTCCGGTCCGCCCGCTTTTTTGCTCAGAGAAAAACGCCGGGTCCATTCCGGAACCGGCGAGGCGGGGCGGAGCTCACCGCACCCGGGCACAGAGGATCATAACATGTTCTCTGGATTTCAGCACATACTGCCCGACGGCCGCGGGGACAATGAAGGTTTCGCTGTAATGGATGACGGCGGGCGGGAAGGAACCGTCCGTGCTCTCAATCCGGGCCTCCCGGCCTTCCACAAGGTTGAGGACATTGACGGAATCGTGGACGTCGATGACCCTGCTGCCAAGGATCGTATGGCGCTCGGTCTCAATAAACTCCAGGCGGTGCAGTCCGGTATGCTCGACCGTGCCGGCAGCATCCCGGGCTGTCACTTTTTCCTGATGCAGAAGGTTATTTTCACAAAAGGCGGTATCGCGGTCGGTCTGAACATTGGCGATCCCGTGGTCAATATGGACGGGCCGGGGCAGGCCGTCCAGCCCGATGCGGTCCCAGTCCCACAGCTTAAAGGTAAAGATATAGGGCGTGGCGCTGATTTCCAGGACGACCGTATTTTTGCCCGAGCAGTGGACGGTGCCGGCGGGGATCAGCACATGATCGTGCTTTTTGACCGGGAAGCGGTTGACAAACCGCTCGGCATCGAGCGGACAGATGCCCGACTGCGCTTCCCGAAGCGCCGCCTCAAACGCCTTCAGATCCAAGCCGGGCTTCACACCGAGATACACACAGCTTTCATCGGTTGCATCGAGAATATAGTAGCTCTCGTCCTGGGTATAATGCATGCCGAAGGTCTTCTGGATATACTCGGTCATTGGATGCACCTGAAGGGAGAGACGGCCGCCTTCCATGGTGTCGAGAAAGTCAAAGCGGATGGGGAATTCTGCCCCGAAACGCCCGTACACATGCTCTCCGAGCAGGGGGAGCGGACGCGCGTGCACCAGGTTGATGGCCGGGAAGGTGATCGTATCCGTCCCAAAACGGAAGCGCAGCGCGTTCTCCTCGGGCACGCCGTCAAAGGACCAGCCGTAATTGGGCACTTCCGGATCGAGCCCGAACACATGCTTCATCCACTGCCCGCCCCAGACGCTCGGGTCATAATAGGCCTGCATGCGGAATGGCTTTCGCGCGGTCTGGTCGAGCGCCGCCTGATAGGCGTTCTCCGGGATCAGACGGGGAAGGGAGGGATCATCTGCGTCCACGCGGAAACAGACCCGTCCCGAGAGTGACCGCTTCATGCTGTCGGCCATGCGCCATTCAATGAAGTACCCCACCTTGTATTTGGTGAGCTGCTGTCCGTCCATGATGCCGCACATCCAGGTCCCCATGCCCCGGCGCATCCGAAGCTGGATTTCCCACCGGGTCAGGTCCCAGTGCCAGAGGCTGTCCGCGTCCGGCATGAGGAGGGCAGCGCCGGTGCCGAGTGCAATGCAGGGATCGGGGCAGTCCCGGATTTCGCCCTGCAGCTGACGCAGGACGCCCTGGTCAAAACAGTCTTTAAGCGGCCTTGTGCACATCCTGCCGAACACGCGGTCGCCCGTAATATACTCCGAAAACCGGCTGAGCAGTTCGGTCCGGGAAAGACGGGCCGGGAGAGAGCGGAAGATACGCATGCCGGTCTTCCGGGCAATCTGCCGGGCCAGCGCGTCCTCATCCACACCGGGATAGAGCTCAAAACAGATGCGCCGGCGGCCGGAGGCGAGCTCGGAGGCGAGCACGTCCATCACGGCATCCCAGCCGGAGACCACAGCGCCGTCAAATCCCCGGACGTCGGTCACCGGGTTCAGATCATAATTGTGATAATCGGGATAGGCAGCCATGGGCAGCCTCCTTTCAGGATGACAGGGGCACGAAAGCACCTGCTGTTTACACAGACGCAAGAAACCGCTGCAATCCATGGATCACATGCTCCGACGTATTCGGGGCCACACGAACCCGGATGCCCATGGATGCGCAGTATGTGCCGAGCGGCGCGCCGAAGCGTTCCCACGCAAGGGAAATCTTGCCGCCCATGACCAGATCGGTCGGGCGAAAGGCACAGAGGACCGGCTTCAGTCCATCAAGAAGGTCCTGTCCGAAGGCCTGCCAGACTGGATCATAGAGCGGCTGCGCCTGATTGAGTTCAAGGGGAGAACACTCTTTTCCAAGCATCCTGCGGCTCAGTGCACGGATGCCGCGGTCGGAAAGATAGTCGTCGAGAATGGATTCACTGAAAGGCAGGGCATAGATCCATCCGTTCTCCGGGATGCCCTCGGCGGGATCCGTGCACAGCGTTCCGTTCAGGAGAAAGGCTGAGCCGGCCCCGGTGCCGAGGCACACAGCCATGGCGCGGTGCGAAGGGCTGAGCGCGGAACACGCGCCGAGCGCATAGGCGGACACATCGTTGATAAACGCCCAGCCTTCGGCTGAAACGCCGTCTGCCTCCAGTGCCTCCGGGAGCGCGACGCCGTAGATGGATTCATACTTGGCCAGGCCACGCATGCGCGGTATGCCCCGCGCATAGTCGAAGGGCCCCGGGAAGGCCATGGCGATCCGGCCGACGGCCTGCTCCCCGGCGAGCGTGCGGAGAATCCCTGAAAAATGCGCGATGAGAGTGTTCCGCGGCGCATCGGACATGGCGGGAAACTCTAGGATCGGGCCGGGGGCACCGCCGCACGGGCAGGCGGCCCCTTTGATGCCATTTCCGCCGACATCGAGCAGAAGATCGGTTTTCATCGTTCCATTACTTGAGGGCCTCTGTTCAGGCCACGGATCCTTTCCACCAGCGCCCGCTCTGCTGAGCGGAATGGTCTTGTACATGCCGAAGATGCATCAGGCAGCAGGAACGCTGCAGGCGGACAGGTCGGGCAGACTTCTCCGCACGGTCGATGCGCGCACCCGTCCATCCGGCGGAGGAAATCCACTGGATAGGTCTTATATTTTCCGGGGATCGGAGTTCCCGATCAAACATGCTGTCTGTTATATAGCACATTTCTCATGGGGATGCAATGAAAGGAAGAAGGATGCCGTTCGGACCGGAGTGTATACAGGCAAATGGAGGTCTGTTCTGTATCATTTCATATATAGTAAAGTCTGATTTTACAGTGCAGTGGGAAATAGTCAGTGCTGAGGATGCAGGAGTGGAAATAGGCGGCTATTTCTTGGATTTCTATAGTTGGGATACAGAGACGAATTGGTGGAAGGCTATTGATCATGGTAGAAAGATGTACTGAAAAGAGCTTCTGCAGAACAATAATAATAGCAGAAGCTCTTTTCAACCGCGGGAGTTTCCTTCGTTTTTATGGAAAAATCACATGGTCTCATCCGGTGCCCATCCGAGGACGGCATATTTTGCCCTGCGGTTGGCTTTATCATTGCGCAGCTCCCTCGAAGCATACATGGCAACGTCCACGGCCACGGCGCGGGGCACGGCAATCACGCCGTCTCCGTCGGCAACAATGACATCCCCGGGATAGATGGCCACACCGCCGAGGGCCACAGGGATGTTCTTTTCGCTGAACCGGATCCTCGCCTGATCCATCTTCTGGGAGACGAACCGGCACCAGATCGGCACTTTCTGGAGAATGCATTCATCCGAATCCCGGATGCCGCCTCCGTTGGTAATGATCCCTCTGGCTCCTTTGGCCAGGCAGCTGAGCGTGTTGTCCGAGCCCATCAGGCCCACATCCACACCGCTCATGTCCAGGACAATCATGTCCCCTTCTTCGATTTCCTGCATCCAGGGGTAGGTGGCAATGGTGTTGTAATAGTTGTTGCTCCACTCCGTGTAGGCATCCCCGCGCAGAAGCGGGGCAGGCCCTTCGAAGGGCAGATAGCGGGCGGTCCGGGCAATGCCGCAGGCCCGGGTACGCCAGAGCGGGCGGATCTCCCGGTCCAGCGTCCCATAGTGATGGTATCCCATCCAGTCCATGCCGTCGCGCACATCCGCCACGCGCAGGGGTTCATACATTTCAAGCAGTTTTCTGTTTTCTTCGCGAAGATCCATACATGCCTCCTGATATCTGTGTTATTCTGTGCGTTCGATTTTCCGCAGGAATGCAATGAAATGATTCAGCAGAATGGCCACTCAGAAGCCACGACAGCCTCAACGACATCAGTCATCCGTTCTGAACCGGTCCATGCCGAAGAACGGATCATCATCCAGGCTGAAAATGTCGGGTTCCTCCGGTTCGTGGGAAAGGGCCAGGGCAGCGATATGCCTGGCTGCGCTGCGGGGAACAGAGATCACGCCATCCGGATCGGCTACAATGACATCCCCGGGGTAAATGGCCACACCGCCGAGTGCAACCGGGCTGTTCGCTTCCATGAACCGGATGGTGCCCAGGGGCCACGCGCTGCATTCGGGACGGCACCAGACAGGAAAGTGCCCCAGAGCGTCCGGATCGGCCTTCCAGATGCTTCCCCCGTTGGTAACAAGCCCCCTTGCACCTCGTTTCAGACAGGTGTTTAAATGATCTTCATCCATAGGCGAGGCCTCGGCACCGCTCAGGTCCACACAGAGGATATCTCCCTCCTCAATGTCGTCGATCCATGGATACGTGGCGACGGTTTGGAAGTAATCGTCGGCCCATTGGGCAAAAGTCATCCGGGCAAGGTCCGGCTGCGGACCTTCAAAGGGAATATAGCGGGCAGTCCGGGCGATGCCGCAGATGCGGTGTCCGGCGTCCGAAACGATCGGCCGGATGGCACTGCGCAGAGAGCCGTAGCCCTTGTAGGCCGTCTTTTCCATGCCGCGCTCCACGTCGACCACACGCAGCGGTTCAAACAATCGGATCAGTTCTCTGTTTTCTTCAAGACGATCCATGCTCATCCTCCTTATCCGTCTGTCAGGATGCTTTCCTCCGGTACATTCCAGACCCGGTTGTCCCTTCCGCGGAGAATCAGCCGGGCTCCGGGAGACGTCAGGACGAGGTTGGAAATGACATTGCCGTTTCATTCAATGACCACATCCCGGTCACAGACGTTGTTCATCAGAATATTCCGGTCGCCGCGGATGTGCATGGAGTCCGCGTGACTGTTGGAGATGACATTCCCGGAAATCGTGTTTCCGTCTCCATGCAGGAAGAAGGAAACCGTGGGGAAAATCCGGGTCTCATGCGCGCTGTTGCTCTTGGCATCCGGCGGGAAATACCAGAACATCCCGGCATCGTCGATGAGATTGTCGCGGAAAATGCTGCCGGAGAGGCCTTCAAGGCAGACCGCCGCATGAAGCAGTCCGTCGCTCTCCTCAAACGCGCCGCCCGAGCGGATGAACTGGATCTGGGAGATCTCCATGCCCTTGTTCTGACGGCCCTGTGCATTGACATACAGGCCGTAGTACGGGTTGTCGGCTGCCACCCATTTGTGGAAGCGGACATAATAGGCAGCGCGCGGTGCAAAGTATGCCCCGATTGCACAGCCGTCGACATTGAGACGCTCAAAGAGGCAGGCATCGACTTCCGCCTCATCGCAGGCACACACCGCGCACTGCAGCCCGCAGAAACTGAGCTTGCTGAACTCGGCCTGGTCCACGCGCGTATGGGACAGCGTCAGGCCGGAGGAGGCAAGGGGACGATCCATGTCCAGGAGCGGCCGTGTGTCCATGCCGACAATGTCCCCCTGAATCCCAAGATCCCGGATCAGGCAGCCTTCCGCCGTCCGGGAAATCCCGACACTGAGGGCGGGAAAGGACGTCCCCCTGAGGCGCAGCTGGGTGCCGAAGCGGCTCTCAAAGACGCCGTTGGGATCCGAATTGTACGCCCAGACGTCGCCTTCAAGACATACGCAGGGCTGGTCAATTTCAATCGTTCTGTCCAGATTGTACTGGGCTGCGGGGAGATGCACGCGTCCTGAGCGGGGACCGAGTGCCTTTACCATCTTCCCGATGTCGCTGTACGCAAAGGGTATCCTGTCAGCCATGGTTCTCCTCCTCTCTGTGGGTACCGCAGGCCATCAGGTCGCGCACGGCGAGGACCAGGAACAGAAAGCGCGAGGAGCCGCCGCCCAGAACGTACTCGGTCTGCTGCCAGAGGTAGGGCCATTCCTTGAGCTCAGGGAAGTCCGGGCGGATGAGCGCGGTGCCTGAAATGACGCCGCCCGGGATATACGAGGCGTCCGCGCGGTTGAAGCCGTAGGCCGTGGTTGCGGAGACCGCCCCGATGCCCGAGGCAAAGGACACACTCTCCCCGGGATGGCAGCCCAGGACAAAGTTCAGCGCATGGCAGGTGAAGTCCGGGGTGAAGATGTCCGGGAAGGCTTTGCAGAGCCAGTAATGGTCACAGCCCAGCCGCTGGATTTCCCATCCGGGCCCCCAGATATGCGGTTTGTAGGGCACACCGAAGGGTGTCTGCGCGGCGAGCGCATCCTCCTTCTCTTTGAGGACCCGGAGGCTTTCGCAAAGCGTTTCCGTGAAGTCCGGGCGGTTCAGGGCATGCACCACGCGCGCTGCGATCCAGCCGAGGCGCTCGGGGAGGGAGAAGATGAGGTCTGCTTCTTCAAGCAGGGCATCCGCATAGACGGATTCACCGGTTGTCAGGAAGAGCTCGGCGGCTGCATGCACGCGGGAAATGCGGACTGCGGTTTCCTCCGTGACGCGGGTGAGGGCAAAGAGCGTGCGCGCGGCATCGAGCGCTTCATCGGCCAGCGCCGGCCGGAAATCGCGCAGGGCGCGGCAAATCCCGGCCAGGTGCGCGGCTGTGGTGAGTTCGCGCGCGGGATTGTCCTCGGTAAAGACCCAGCGGTCATCCTCGTTCCCGGGCACGCCGTCAGTCATGTTCACCGCATCGCCCAGGAGCACATACTGCCGGAGGGTCGGAGCGATGATGCCCCGGTACAGCCGGCCAAGCGTGCGCCAGGCGCCGAGCACGGTGAGCGTGCCATGCTCGACCTGCTGGAGGAGATCGTTTTCGCCGTCCGGGTGATGGATTTCCACGGTCTGGGTTTTCTGGTCAATCGTCGTGGCGTCCAGGTCCACATGGAACGTCTCCCAGGTCAGGGCGAGCAGGTAGGCTTCCCCGGCCTGCGACTCGACGCGCAGATCGAAGTCCCCGGCGTCATGCCAGCCGCCGCAGGTGAGCCCCGGGACGCACTCGCCGGAGCGGAAACGCGTCAGGGTATCCGGGCCCTGGATATACCCGTCAAAATGGTTCCAGCGGACCGGGGCCATCCGGGCGTCATCCATATGGCATCGCCCGTGCCAGACGCGGTACTGTTCGCTGACGCGCATATGGCACATCTGCACGGGCAGGAAATATTCGAGCACAGGCTGCCAGACACCGCGGTCAAAGACATCCGGCGCAATGCGGAACACACTGGACACGGCCTCCCCGCAGGTGATCACATAGAGCCCCGGGGTCGTGACGGAGGTAAAATCAAAGCGCAGATACCGATAGCGGAGGAACGTGCCCCAGTCCTGACACGGAAGTGTCAGGACCCTTTCTTTTCCATTGCGGGACAGGCGCCAGAGGGTCATCTCCCGCATCCGTGTGTCCCGGCGGTCGAGCTGCACAACGGCGGCCTTTGCCTGGGAAGGCAGATAGCCGACCTGGGAAATCTGGATCCTGGGCGTGCTCTGCCAGCCCTGAACGACATGCGGGGTGAGGATCCACTCGGCGGCATGCGCACTGCCTTCTGCGAGCGGGGAGGTGAGGACAAACCAGCCGTTATTGTGGCTGACGCGGCCGTCCATGAGGCGGAGCTCCGCGCCGAGCGTCTCCACGGTCAGCGTGAGGAGCGGGTCCTCCGGGGCAAGCGTGAAGACGCGGCCGACGGCATACGGGGCTCCGGTCTCTTCATCCGCGCGCAGCGGGCTGTAGGCACTGCCCTTTTCCATGAGGCGGTCGGTATAGTCGGCGCGCAGACCAGCCCTGGGGAGAATGCCGCCGCCATACACAGAGGCGCGGCGCAGGATGGGGCCCGATGGCTGGCGTGGAAAGAGGCCCTGCGTGTTGTCCATGATCCAGCTTTTCCCGAAAAGAAGCCCGGGGAAAAGCTCCAGGTTGAAGAAGAGATGATCCTTCCAGGCCGGCGGGATGGGACCGTCCACGTCCACCGTCACGCGGAGCTGGCCGCCCTCGGCATGAACCTGCACGCTGTAATCGAGTGTGCAATCCGGGTAGACCATGGGATTGAACCCCTGCAGGTGGCCCGTTTCATCCGGAAAGTGCAGATCGGTCCGGATGCACTGCGATTGCACATCCACGCATCGCCGGACCTGTTTCGGGACCGGCTGCCACTGGCCGGGGGTCATTTCAAAGCGCACATCGCCGTTGGCGGCAAGGCGCTCTCCATGCATGATCAGGGAAATCCCGCTCTGGTGGCCGGCGGGATAGATGTCTTCAAACGCGATGAGGTCCACGCCCTCGCAGGAAAAATAACCGTCGGCCTCAGTGAGGCGGAAGCCGGATGCCGGGGTGGTGCTGTTCATATCATGACCTGCCTTCAGATGAAATCAGGAATACATGCGGGAAAATCACCGAAGCACCTTCAGGTACACCGTGCGGCCCGGCCCGATGGGCAGGTCAAAGGCGTACTCCGGGGGTGCCGTGCGCGTGAGCGCGGAATCGCCGCGCTTTTGCGGAGCCGGGAGAAGACGCGGAGATGTATACACCGTCCCGGTCTCCAGGTCGCGCACGCCGCGGCATTCGCCGCGCACAACCAGGGCGGCCTGGGAAAGGCTCGAATGGAAGGAATGCACAGCGCAGACCTCATTGTCATACGCGATGAGGCTCATTTTCGGCCCGGCGGAGAGATAGAAGGGCTGCCCCTGGCTCAGGACGGCACAGAGGACGGAGAGGACTTCCTCCGGCAGGCGGTAGAGGCCCGCAAAGTTTTCCGGGACATTGAGGATAACCAGGCGGCCTTTTCCGTAGAAGTCCTCGGTGAGAACCGGGAAATTGTCTTCGCCGGCAAGCACAAGGATGTCCGCCCAGGTTGCATTGGTCTTGTAATCGAGGACTTCAAAGAGCACGTCCTCTGTGCCCTTCTGGCAGCGGATTGCGGCATAGTCATAGTCGGCGCGGTCGATCATATACTCGCGTCCCAGCACATGGCGGTGGGTGAGGCGGACACTGGTCATATCCTGGATCCCGCGCCCCCAGGTTTCATGCACAAACCCGGTCGTGACGACCGCGGTCCCGCCGGCGCGGACATAGGCTTCCAGCTTTTCCATGCAGTCGGGCATGCAGGCCGAGCGCTGGGTGAGGAGAATGACCGGGGCTGATTCCGGAAAGTCCGGCATCAGCTCGAGCGCCGCCCCGCACATGCCCAGGTAACTGCACAGCTGATCCTCGCCCTCGGCGTCAAAGGGTTCCCAGACCGCCGTGCCGACCGGCTTTCCGGCCTGAGAGAGGAACGCATCGACGCGGCGCAGGAAGGGATCCATCGCGGGGAGCACCGGGGAGGCGAGCAGGGAGGGAAAGTGAAAGAGCATGAGCTCGCGTGCGCCGCCGAGGAAGGAAAACTCGGCCTGCTCCAGGAACCGGCTGAGATTGTCCGAAGACCCGCCCAGGTCAATCCAGCCGCCGCCGTTGCGGCCAGGCGCTGCGTTTTCCATCAGGCGCATGATTGAGTAGGATTCATACCGCTGCAGATGCTGGGCGGCATAGAAGGGCTCACGGGTTTCCGTGCCGGTGTAGATCATGTCAAAGATATCCTTCTGAATGCCCGGGTTATAGCCCGTCGCCTGATGACTCTCGTACCAGTTGGGATACTTGATGATAAAATTCATGCGCGGATTGACGCGCCTGGCCTCGGCGACGATTTCCTCCGAGAAGTCCTTCATCTGGGCCTGGCGGAAATCCTTCCAGGTGCGCTTTCCCTTCGCCTGAATGCACATTTCGCACCGGCAGGCAGTGAAAAAGTAGTCGTCGAGGATGATCTCATCGAAGGCTTCGGCGGCTTCGCGCACTATGCGCAGGTATTCCGCGCGGTGGGCGGGATCGGTATAGCAGAAGGTGTCAAAGAGTGCCGGTTTCTGCAGGCCGTTCACGAGCACCGTGGAGGTGATGCCGCCCGACACCTGAACGCCGTATGCTTCCAGGATCGCGCGGATTTCCTTCAGCCGTCTGACCGGGACATCCGTGGTGGCGCGGTGGTTTTCCACGTAGACCTTTTTCAGCGGAATGACGCGCAGATAGGTCTCCATCGCTTCGCACAGCTGCGCGTCGGTGACCTGATCGGCATAGTACGCAAACATATAGCTGGCGATGCTGAAATTGCGGTAGTTTTCCATCTCTGTGTCCTCCTGACTGATGCAGCTTTCGTGAACTGACAGGGGATATTTTCTGTATGTTTCCAGTGAGCATTGTACGGCATGCATCCGGGCATATGTCAAGACTTACAGCAGGTTTTCCCGTGAAAAACGGGGAAGCCGTCTCTGAGAAACTCTTGACTTAGAGTGAACTTTAAGGTCTACAATAAAGCAAACACACGATACAGGCAGGTTCTGTCAGACAAACACAGGGGACGCGGTCCCGCACAGCAAGGAGGAACATCCATGAAATACCGTATCATGGGAAAACTGGGGATTGAATCATCCGCATTCGGTCTGGGCTGCATGCGCTTTAACGGCGCGGCATCCGGGGACAGTGTGATTGATGAGGAGAAAGCTGTCTCGCTCATCCGCAGGGCGATTGACGGCGGCGTGACGTATCTCGACACCGCCTATGTCTATCTGAGCAAAACATCCGAGATCGTGCTGGGCAAAGCCCTCAGGGACGGTTACCGCGACAGGGTAACCATTGCCACCAAGATGCCCAGTGAAGCGGTGCATGACCGGGCATCCATGGAAGCGCTTCTTGCCGAGGAGCTTGGCAAGCTCCAGACCGACCACATTGATTTCTATCTCATGCACGGCATCAATAAGGAAAAATGGGAATACTTCAAGTCCATCGGCGCGCCGCAGTTCTTTGACGACATGAAAAAAGCGGGCAAAATCCGCTACAAGTGCTTCTCCTTCCACGGCCCGTATGAGGAGTTTGAGTCTATCCTCAATGACTATGACTGGGACATGGTTCAGATCCAGTACAACTTCATGGACATCAACAACCAGGCCGGGACCCGGGGGCTTGAACTGGCCGGGAAAAAAGGCATTCCGGTGGTCATCATGGAAGGCCTCCTCGGCGGACGCCTCTCCAAAGCACCGTCGAATGTCCAGGCCCTGTACGATGCATTCCCTGTGAAGCGCTCCCCGGTGGAGTGGGCCTTCCGCTGGCTGTGCAATCATCCGGAAGTCTCAGTGGTGCTCTCGGGCTGCAATGAGGAAAATCAGATTGATGACAACCTGCGCATCTTTGACACGGTCGAGAGCGGCATCATGAGCGAAGAAGAACTGAAGCTCATGGACGATGTGCGCGAGGCCTATATCAGCCGCACGAAGATCGGCTGCACCGGCTGCCGCTACTGCATGCCCTGCCCGAACGGCGTGAATATCCCGGGCATTTTCTCGGCCTGGAACAATGCATCGCTGTATGACACGGATCCGAAGAATGACTGGAACATCCGCCAGATCCGGGAAAAGAACAATGGGGCCGACCGCTGCATCGGCTGCGGTGCCTGCGAGGCGGCCTGCCCGCAGCACCTGAATATTATCGAATCCCTTCAGACGGCCTGGCAGGAAATGAACGGCTGAAGAGGCCGGCAAGGAGGCGGGGATATGCCGCAGACTGTACTGATTACCGGCACCGGACGGCCCTTTGCCCTGGGCTTTAATCTGGTTCGCCGCTATATCGAACAGGGGAACACCGTGCTGGCCACCATCCGCCGGCCGTCCGAAGCCCTGGAGACACTGAAAAAGGCGCACCCGGAACAGCTGCATATCCTGACCATGGACATTGCTTCCACGGAATCGGTGCGCTCTGCGGCGCGCGAGGCGGAAAAGGTGTGCGATCACATTGACCTGATCATCAACAATGCGACAACGGCCTCGGAAGATACCATGAAAGATCTCCCGGACTTTGACCTCGATCAGATTGCACCGGCCGTGAATGTCGGCGCGGTGGGCCCGGTCCGGGTGATCAAGGCATTCCTGCCGCTCCTCAAAAAGAGCAGCATCGGCGGGCTCATTGTGAACATTTCCTCGGAGGCGGGGAGCATCGGCATGTGCTACCGCACCTTCTATCTCGATTACGGGACCGAGAAGGCGGCGCTCAACATGCTCACCAAGACGCTGCACAATTACTTCCGGGATGACCCGGACATCAATATCATCTGTGTGCATCCCGGCTGGATGCGCACCAATCCCGCGGACACGAAAGCGCCGCTGATTCCCTACGAGCATGCAGAAACCCTGAGAAAGCTGTTTGAGGAAAAACGGCACGACAAGGAAGGCCCTGTGTTCATTACCTATGAGGGAGAACCCTATCCCTGGTAAGCTTATGCCGGATCACCGGAAACTGTATCAGCAGTCCGGCTGCGTCCGGCTTTTTTCTTCCAGGAGAGGTAGCGCATGGTGCAGAAGAAGCCGGCGAGCACCCAGGTGAGGCCGGCCGTGATCCAGATGGTCCAGACATCGGCAGGCGGCGGATTGGCCATGAGGCGGTGGAGTCCCAGCACCTCTTCAAAGCGTGCCCAGAAGCCGGGGGCAATCACGCGGACCAGCAGGAGCGGGAGACCGACGCGGCCCGCGATCTCCACCACGCCGTTGAGCAGGGAGAAAAACGCGTCGCCCACGCCGTTGAGCACGCCGCGCGTGACATAGATGATGCCGAGGAAGACATAGAAGACGCTTGTGATTTTCAGCGCCTGTCCGCCCAGCTCAATGACGTCCGCCTCATGCACGAACAGTCCCACAAGGACGTTTCCGATCAGCTGCATCATGAGCATCATGCCCAGCGCGACGGCGAGCATGGCCAGCATGCTGTCCCGGAGACCGTCACGGATGCGCTCCGGTTTCCCGGCACCGACGTTCTGTCCGGCATAGGTGGACAGGGCCATGCTCATGGAGCCGAAGGGCTGCTGGACCAGCTGCTCGAGGCGGGTGGTGGCGGTATAGGCAGCCATGGCAGCGGGACCGAATGAGTTGACAAAGGTCTGAAGCGCAGTCGTGGACACCGCGATGAGCCCCCACTGGAGAGCCAGGGGCAGGCCGAGCTGCAGGGACTGGAGGATCAGACGGGGGTTCACGGCGAGCGACTGGCGGGTCATGCGGAAATAGGGATTGCTGCGGAATGCGTAAGCAAGGGAACCGAGTCCTGCGAGGAGCTGGGAGAGCATGGTGGCAAACGCGGCCCCGAACACGCCCATATGAAAGGTCCCGATGAAGAGCAGGTCCAGGACGACATTGAGCACGCAGGAGACAATGAGAAAATACAGCGGCGTTTTCGAGTCGCCCATGGCGCGCTGCATGGAGGAAGCATAGTTATAGATGGCCACCAGCGGCACGGAGGCGGTGGTCATGCGCATATAGGTGATGGCATCCGGCAGGATTTCTTCGGGCGTGCCCATCCAGGTGAGCACAGTCGGCACAAGAAGAAATGCAATGATGGCGGTGAGCATGGAGGAGGCCAGGGTGATATAGGCGGAATTGGAGATGCAGCTTCTCACCGTGTTCTCCCTGCGTGCGCCGAAAAACTGGGCGGTCACAATCCCGCAGCCGCCGCTGATGCCATTGAACAGTGAGAAAAACAGAAAGGATATGGAACCCGTTGCACCGACAGCCGCGAGCGCATTGGCGCCGAGCAGCCGGCCCACAATCATGGAATCGGCCAGGTTATACGCCTGCTGGAACAGATTCCCGATGAGCAGGGGCAGGGCAAACACGGCAAGCAGCGCAAGGGGCCGGCCTTCGGTCATGTTCATGGTCACAGTTCTTCGCATGAAGTCATCCTCTTCCTGATGCATTCGCCGATTGGATCGGCGCTGACGGGAGGATATTAAACCTTAGAGTGCACTTGAATGCAAGAGACAGAAATGGTCATCCGGTATTATTTTCGAACAATCTTTTCCCGTCTGATGTCCTCCTGCCCGGGAGGCCGGACGGGCGTAAGGGAGGAAACAACATGAAGAAAGTCGTCGTGATCTGGTCGAGTCCCAACCGGGACGGGCTGACGGCCCGGGCAAAAAACTGCTTTGCAGAAGGTCTGCGGGCGGCAGGGACTGAGGTGGAGGAAATCCATCTCAATGAAAGGCACCTCGAGCACTGCAGGGCATGCGGGAATGGCTGGGGAAGCTGCCGCGGGAAGGGCACATGCGTCATTCAGGACGATTTTGCCGCGATCTATGCCGCCCTTGCGCAGGCGGACGGCATTGTGTGGATCAGCGCAGTGTACTGGTCCGACATGACCGAGTGCTTCAAGGCATTCTTTGACCGTCTCCGACGCTGTGATGCGGCAGGCAGCCATCTCCTGGCGGAGAAGCGCTGCGTGCTCATCGCCTGCGCCGGCGGGACGGGGAGAGGAACGCTGGAGTGCCTGATGCAGCTCGAGCGCGGCCTGACGCACATGGGCATGCGGGCCTATGACCGGATCCCGGTGGTGCGCTACAACACTGCATACATGTTTCCGGCATTGGCGGAGGCCGGAAAAACCTATGCCGCGCGTCTGGAAACGGGATTTGACATGTATTACTGAGCACCTTTGACAAAAAGGGATGTCTGGTCTATGATCACATCAGCATCCGGTGAAAAAAAGCATACAGAAAGGGAATTTGCCATGCAGTTTATCGTTACAGCACATGACGGAGAGGGCATGCTGGCAAAGCGGATGGAAGTCAGGCCGCAGCATCTTGAAAACATGGGGAAAATCAAAGGAAACGTCCTTTGCGCCGGCGGGCTTCTGGATGATGAGGGAAAAATGAAAGGCTCGGTGCTGGTGCTGGAGTTCCCGGACCGTGTAGGCCTCGACGAATATCTCGCCAGTGAACCGTATATCCGGGAGAAGGTATGGGAAAAGGTGGATGTGGAAACCATGAATGTGGTGATCCTCGGCGGAAAAAAAGTCGGAGCGTAAAGTGGTGAAAGCATGAAGCAGTATCTTGTCGATGCGTTTACAGACCATCCGTTTTCCGGAAACCCGGCAGCGGTCTGTGTGATGGACCGATGGCCTGCAGAGCAGGGCATGATGCGTCTGGCCATGGAGAACAACCTCTCGGAGACCGCTTTTCTGGTGCGGGAGGGGGAAGCGTGGCATCTGCGGTGGTTTACACCCGGGACGGAGGTGGACCTCTGCGGGCATGCCACCCTGGCGTCGGCGTTCGTGATTCTGAACTTCTATACGCCCAAAGCGGATTCAGTGCAGTTCATGACGCGCAGCGGGCTTCTGACCGTCCGGCGGGCAGAAAATGCGTATGAGATGGATTTTCCATGCGGGGAGATGAAGGAAATCCCGGTCACGGACGACATGGAACGCGCGTTCGGGATCCGTCCGGTGAAAGCCGTGCTTGGAAAGGATCTGGTCTGCGTCTTTGAAAGTGAGGACCAGGTGCGGGGCATGCAGCCGGACCAGACAAGGCTCACCGCACTTCCGGGGCGCATTCAGAACGCAACGGCACGCGGGCATGAGACCGACTGCGTCTCCCGCAGCTTCTGCCCGAAGCTGGCCATTGCTGAAGACCCGGTGTGCGGGTCTGCGCACTGCCAGATTGCGCCGTACTGGGCTCAGGTGCTGGGAAAGAAGGAAATCCTGGCGTATCAGGCTTCACGGCGGGGAGGAACACTCACGTGCATCCCGTCGGGCGACGGCCGGATTGCGATCCGCGGGGAGGCTGTACTGGTAGCTGTCTCAGAAATCGTGGCAGAACTTGGTTCCTGCTGAGAGACAAAGCAAAAAGATAAAAGAGGCGGTCAACATGACCAAGAAAGAACGAATTCAAAAAGCAATCCGGGGTGAAAAAACGGACCGGGTGCCCGTTTCCTGGTACCGGCATTTTCCGGACCAGACCGATAACACCGTGCGTGACCAGGTCGCCTGGGCGAAAGAAACGGACATGGATATGCTCTGTGTGGAGACTGACGGCTATATGCAGTTTGACTGCGGACACACGGATCTGAAGAGGGAAGATGTCCTTGCGTCCCTTCGCCCGCATGGTCCGCATGACCCGTATATCGAAGGACAGGTGGATCGGGCCAAGCGCATTGCAGACGGGCTCAGGGACGGGGCAGCTGTGACCTACATGATCTTTACGCCTTTTTCCACGATCAAGCATTCCACGGGCAGTGAGACGCTGGTTATGGAGATGCTCAGGGCATGGCCGGAGGCTGTCCGGCATGCGATGGAAGTCATTGAGCAGGACAATTGTATGCTCATGGAGCGGCTGTCCCGGGAGGCCGGGATTGATGGTATTTTCCTGTCTCTGCAGAACAATGAGATTGACCGGTATACGCCGGAGGAGTACCGGGAAATCCTGGCACCGTGGGATGACCGGGAGATTGCCAGGGCCAAAGAGCTCTTTCCCTTTACCGTACTGCACCTGTGTGCCTGGCGCGGGGTGCCCAACCGGCTCGAGGACTGGAGACATCATGGGTGTGACATTGTCAACTGGGCCTGCCATATTGAGACAGACATGGGCCTGAAAGCGGGCCGCAGCTTTTTCCGCCGCGGCGCAGTACTCATGGGCGGCTTTGACAACCGGCCCTGCGGTATTCTGCATTGGGGCAATGAGCGGCAGATCCGGGCCTACACCCGAAGGCTTCTGGAGGCGGCCGGAACCGATCAGCTGATTCTGAGCGCAGACTGCTCCGTTCAGGGAGACACACCTGCGGAGCATCTGAGATGGGTCGCAGAGGAAAGCGAGCGGTTTGTCCGGGAACAGGCTGACACAGGATATCCCACATAACAGGAGATGACGCTCAGTGAAATACAGAAAGCTTGAAGGAATTGAAAAAGAACTGTCCGTGCTCATCTACGGGACACCGTGGACAGCCTGCAGAAAAGAAATGCGGGATGAGGCATACTGCAGTTATGACCATGCGTGGGAAGCGGGCTTCAGGGCCTTCGACACGGCCAACTCTTACGGTGACGGAGAGGAGACCCTCGGTGCGTGGCTGCATTCCCGCGGCGTACGCGGTGAAGCTGTGATCATCGACAAGGGGTGCAATCCGGGGCAGAAGGGAAGCGCAGACACGATGTCTGCTGAGACCATCCGGACCCAGGTGGAGACATCCCTGGTACGCCTCCAGACGGATCATGTGGATTTCTATCTTCTGCACCGGGACGACCCGAAAGTGCCGGTGGACGAAATCATTGATGTGCTCAATGAGAAGCAGCGCGAGGGGAAAATCCGTCGGTTCGGTGTTTCCAACTGGAGCCTGGGGCGTGTCCTTGCAGCCGATGAGTATGCCATGAAGCATCATCTGACCCCTTTTACAGCCTTCAGCCCGGCTTATTCCCTGGCTGAGTATCTGCATGATCCCTGGGGCGGCAGCATCAGCATTTCCGGTGAGAAAAACAAAGCGTACAGGGACTGGCTTGAGAAAACGCAGTTTCCAGTTTTCTGCTATTCTTCCCTCGGAAGGGGTTATCTGTCGGGCAAGTTCAGGACCGACGGCGATGAACCCATTGAGAAATGCCTTCCCCGGGGACCGATCATGGAATATGACGGACCGATCAACAGGGAAAGGCTGAGAAGAGCGGAAAAACTGGCAAAAGAAAAAGGCACAACCGTGCCGAAAATCTGTCTGGCCTGGCTGCTGCGTCAGCCGCAGCTGGTTTTCCCGCTGGTGGCTCCGACGACGGAAGCCCATATCCGGGACACAGCAGGCGTTTTCGAAACGGAGCTGACAGATGAGGAGATCAGCGTCCTGACAGAAACAATTTGATAGTATGTTCATGTTTGAAAACACGCAGGGTCTTCTTTATGAAGGAAAGAGACTTTGCGTGTTTTTCATGATATGGTGATAAATGCTGCGAGCATTTTTTCTGTATGTGTTGAGGTATAAATGGTCGGCAAAGCGTTATACAGAATGCGGAATCTCCCGTTACTCTGTGTTGATCTATGCACATTGCATGATCCGAAATGTTCCTATACAATGAAGCCGGGATTTAGGCGAATTGCGAGGCGAAGCACTCGGGATAAAAAACAGTAAATGAAAAGAGAAAGTATATGCTGATCGATGAATTAATAACAGTAATGCGCAAACATGTACAGAAAAGATTGTGGGTTATTTCAGATCTCCAGCAAAATCGTCCGGAACGTGCCACGAAATGTATGACGACTGCAGTCTCTGATTTCATGAATCTTGAACTCCCTGTCGACGCAGTCTGTTATTTAGGGGATGCGACGGAGGGCAATAATCTGCATTTCATCCGGAAAATGACGGAAATGCAGCAACGGGAACTGGCGAGGATTGATGCACCGGTCTATTACACAGTAGGGAATCATGATTTTGATTATTTCAGAGCAAATTGCAGGACAAATGGTGCAATGTGTCTTCCTTTTGTTGAATATATGAGGCAGTTTCCTCAATGGCGCCTTCCTGACAGCATTTCAGACATGGCTTACAGAGTAGACTTCGATGAGTTTGTTGCCTACTTTCTGACTGATCATGCAGATCCGGAAGGGAGATGGTACACATCTCATGGCGAGATCCGTGGTAATGCACAAGCCTATCCTTACACGGCTGAGGATTATCGAAATCTGATGAATCAGATACGTGAAGAAGGAAAGTCGGTCATTACCTTTTCACACTATTCTTTTGCAGGCGGAAATCGTGCTGCCCCGCTGTTTGATCGATTTATGCCGCTTCCTGACAATCTTCGCATGCATTTCTATGGTCATGCACATATCGGAGACCATGTCTGGGCCGGGAAGGACTGCTATCGAAAAATCTCGTGTGTAGATGGACAGCCAATCATGCAGGTTGATGTCGCCTCGCTTGAAAGCGGACGGGGCTCTGCAATTCGTTCAGCCGTTGTTGAATGGTATGATACTCATGAAATTGGGGTTTTTTTCAGAAACCACTTGAGACACTGCTGGGATGATCTGCTTGTCGTACGGGAAGGCGAAGGTGAACGGACAGAATTGTATTGAAATTCAGAATATCAGTGTTAATTGCCAATGTAAATGCAACAAAGGGGGTTGCATTTACTTTGACAAACAGGAAAGTTGCATTTACTTCGGCGAATGATTTTGGCCAGTTGCTGCGACCATCAGAGACCCTGGAAGCTGAGTCTGACACACATCCGCAGGCCATCGACAGCAATCGGGGAGTATGCGTGTGCTTGTTCATGCACACATTAGAGAATGCCGAAAAAGAGCGCCGCAGCACATTGTGCTGCGGCATTGATGCGTTCATTACTTTTTGATGTAGAGATAATCACCGGTGCGGATAAGACGCGGATTGGTGATCTTGGGGTTCCACTTAAGGATTTCTTTGTAGCTCTTGATGCCGAACTTGTTGGCAATACGGATCAGGGTGTCATGAGCCTGAATCTTATAGATCGTATAGCCGGTCTTTGCAGCGGGCTTCTTGAAAGCACCACCGGAGATTTCGTTCATTTCGTCGAGGGTCAGTTCTGCGCCAAATTCGATATCGCCGATATCCATCATATTCTCAGTCATTGTCTTATCCTCCTGCTCTTTGAGCATTTTATCATTTTATCGAAAGCATTTCGCTTTCATCAGTTGATACGCACATCTTTACGGGATGGCAGTGGGTTTCTTACTTTTTGATGTAGAGATAATCACCGGTGCGGATGAGACGCGGGTTGGTGATCTTGGGGTTCCACTTGAGGATTTC
>Ga0129307_1001062_pt1 | contig 33468 bp, 32 predicted proteins | sample P1105metagenome_FD_94437 | JGI IMG/M metagenome (GOLD analysis project Ga0129307, IMG submission 94437) | Capybara group fecal microbial communities from Wisconsin, USA - P1105 metagenome | ecosystem: Host-associated > Mammals > Digestive system > Large intestine > Fecal | place: USA: Wisconsin...
AAGGAGCGTTCATCTATGGTTAAATTTGTAGTTAAAGAAGCCAAAGGCGGCGTTCGTTTTAATCGTAAGGCGGGCAACGGCGAGATCATAGGCGTCAGCGAAGTCTATACGACCGAATCCGCCTGCATGAACGGCATTGAGAGCGTAAGAAAGAATGCTGTTGAGGGCAAGCTGGAAGACCAGACCGTTGCCGATTTCGCGCCGGTCACCAACCCCAAGTTCGAAGTCTACAAAGACAAAGCCGGTGAATTCCGCTTCCGTCTGAAAGCCCGCAACGGTGAGATCATCCTTACCGGTGAAGGCTACAAAGCCAAAGCCTCCTGCCTGAACGGCATCGATTCCATCCGCCGCAACGCCCCGGATTCTCCCGTTGTCAAGGAATAAGGCAAGTCTTAGCACACCAATCCATCATAAAAGCGGCCGCAAGGCCGCTTTTATTGTGCTTTTTGAAAAGAAAAAGCTGGAACTAAAGCCGGGACGAGTGACCGCCCGGCGCAGTTTTCGAGATTATTTTGCATACGCCACATGCATGGTGAACTGCCCTGTGATCAGATGGTTTCCCGACTCATCATACACGTCTGCCTGCATGACGGCAAGGGTATGACCGGCTTTGATCACGCGTCCTTCCGCCTTAAGATGTCTGGCATCAGGGCTGGCAAAAAGAAAATTCACGTTGCTGCTTGCCGTTACGACATGCGCGCCCTCATGCACGCTGTGGGCGGCAAGGCCTGAGGCCACATCCGCAATGGCAAAGAGCAGGCCTCCGTGCGGGATGCCCCAGATGTTTTTGTGTTCCGGCTTCACGTCCACCTCGATCACGGAATGACCTTCCTCCAGGAAGGTCGCCATGATGCCGTTCTCCAGATTATAAGGGCAGGTATTGATCCGTTCGATCAGAAAGCGCTTCAATTCTTCGGTCATATTATCTCCTTAAGGAAGGAGCCCCGGGGCTGCCGGGGCTTTTTCTTTTCTCTGTTAAGGTCTCTGTTTCTGCATCAATACGCGGTGGTCATCGCGCCGTCGCAGAGGAAGGCCTGACCGGTCAGGGAACCGTTCGCATCGCTGAGCAGGAAGGCAGCCAGACGGCCGATCTCGTCCACGGTCTGGTAGCGGCGCTGAGGGAAGTCGGCGGAATCGCGCTTCGTGTACTCTTCTTCCGTAATGCCTTCCTTCTGGGCACGCATGGTGTTCAGATATTTGATGCGGTCAGTATAGATACGGCCGGGGCCGATGGTATTGATCAGGATGTTGTCCTTGCCGAGCTCGCGGGCCAGGGACTTGGAAAGGCCGACCACGCCCATGCGGAAGGTGTTGGAGATGATCAGGTTGTCCAGCGCCTGCTTGATGGAGGAGGAGGTGCTGTTCAGGATGCGGCCTTCACCGGCAGCGCGCATGTAAGGCAGAGCCGCGCGGATCGCCACGATGTAGCTGTGCAGGCACTTCTCATAGCCGTCAGCCCAGTCGGCCTCGGTCACGGCATCGAAGCTGCCGGCCTTGGGGCCGGGGCAAAGGTTGACCAGACCGTAGACGCTGCCCAGGTCCTTCGCAACATCATCGATCAGCTTCACGATGCTGTCCGGATCCAGAATATCGGAGATGTAGGTGTAAGGCTTATTGCCGGTTTCTTTTTCGATGTATTCGACGGCTGCATCCAGATCTTTCTTGAACGGCTCCGCCGTGGTGATCACGACCTTGGCGCCTTCACGGGCCAGTTCGGTGGCGATGCCGCGGCCGATGCCGGCAGCAGAGGATAAGCAGACGATAACTTTGTTCTTTAAGCCGAGTTCCATTTTGTGATCTCCTTGTGGGTTTATGGTTTTGGTTTATTTACGTACGTAGCCGGCAGTTTTTGCTCAGGCCTTTTCAGGGTGCTTCTTGAGGTCGACGACCGGGTTTACCAGCGGTTCCATGGAGAAGCCGTCGGGTCCGTAGATGCGGCATTCCGCAATATCGCCGTCCTGCAGGCCGAAGGCGCGCGGCGTGCCGGTGGACAGAACATCGCCGGCCAGCCAGCCCTGGATGCTGGAGTGCAGGGACACCAGACGGGCGGGGCGGTGGGTCATATTGGCGACCACGTTCTTCGCGTAGACTTCGCCGTTGTGCACGCTCTGGACTTCCAGCTTCAGCACATCCGGGACCTCATCGGGAGTGACGAGCTGAGGGCCGAAGGAGAAGAAGGTCGGGAAGTTCTTCACAATGCACAGATAGCGGGGATTGCCCTTCAGGAATTCGTTGCCCTTCAGGATGGATTCCTCGGTCATATCCAGAATGGTGGTGTAGCCGGCAACGGCATCCAGCCAGTTCTCTTCGCTCACATCGCGGCAGTCCTTGCCGAGGATGACGCCGAGCTCGGCTTCCGCCGTGGTCTTCAGCGCTTCCTTCATGGCAGGCATGTGGATCTCATCGCCGGGGCCGATCAGCGTATCGGCCATCTTGAAGAAGCTGCCCGGGAAGCCCTGAGGCGCCGCGCTGCCGATATCGCCGGCGTGGTCAACATAGTTCAGGCCGATGCCGAAGATCCTTCTTGGATTGCGGTACAGGGGCGCGTATTCAACTTTTTCATAAGGGACGGTACCGGAGAGCTTGGCAAGTTCTTCCTTGCCGCCTTCGTTGTACCAATTGGTCAGACCCTTCAGCTGATCCTCAACGATGAGGTCATACAGATTTTCTTTCCAGGCGGTGCCCTTTGCTGCATTCAGCGCATGGATGGGCAGGATGCCTTTCTCAGTAACGATGCCGGCGACTTCCGCGCCGCCCAGCTTGATGGTTGCCAGTCTCATGTGATTTCTCCTTTTCATATGATCGCTGCCCTTCGGAAGACTCTCCTTCAGGGGCTTGCGTATCGTTTGTTTTTACGATATCATTATAAGCACAGACGAATATCTTTGTAAAATACGAATTTCCTAATATGTTATACGTTTTTTCTTATAACAGGAGGGTGTGATGTTTCGCTATAAGGAATATATCTGCGCTGTGGCTGAGTTCCGCAGCATCTCCAAGGCTGCGCAGGCCTTGAACACCTCTCAGCCCTGGCTGAGCACCAAGGTGCGGGAGGTGGAGAAGCTTCTCGGCGTGCCGCTCTTTGACCGTTCGACCTCGCCCCTCGGCCTGACCGAGGCAGGTGCCTTTTATGTGGCGCAGGCAAAGAAAGTCATGGAGATCGAGGAGGAAAGCCGCGGGAGGCTCGAGCAGTTCCGCCGCGAACAGGCCGAGACCATCAATATCGGCAGCTCCATGTTCTTCAGCGGTTATCTTCTGCCCTACCTGCTACAGGATTTCCGTAAAGTCCATCCCGACCTGATCCTGAACTTCTCCGAGATCGAGCCCGGCACGCTCACCGACAAGCTTCTGCATGGGGAGCTTGACCTCGCCCTTGCCGTGGAAAAGCCCGAGCACCAGGGAATCATTACCCGTCCCTGGAAGAGGGAAGAGATCGTGCTTGCGGTGCCGGCACGCTATCAGATCAACCGTGAGCTTGCCGAATATGCCTACGATTTCGACGCCTTCCTGAAGCGTGGTGAGCCCGGCTGCCGCAAAAAGCCGGTGCCGCTCATCCGCTTTCTGAACATGCCCTTCCTGCTCCTCAATGAGCGGAACGACATCCATGCCCGCACAAAAAAGATCTGCGCGGACGCCGGCTTTTCTCCTAAAGTCAAGCTGGTCCTGACGCAGATGATGACGGCCTACTATCTTGTCTGCGAGGGGCAGGGCGTCACCCTGCTGCGCGACGCGATCCCGGAATACGTCGCCCCCAACGACAACGTGGTCTTCTATCAGCTGGATGATGAGAACGCCTTCCGCAGCATCTATCTTTCCTATCCGCAGAAAAAACTCCCGGCGATCCACCGGGAGCTGATCGACTATCTGGATTCGCGAGGGGGTGGCATCCTCTCATAAGGAGCTCTTCTCTCTGCGGTACTGCAGAGGCGGCATCCCGACCTTTTCCCGGAAGACCTTGGTATAATAGCTGGGGCTGGAAAAGCCGCAGCGGCCGGCGATCTCGGCCATGGTCATATGCGTGCCGGTCAGCAGCGGAATGCTCTGTGAGATCCTGTAGTTGATGATATGCGTCACGATCGACGTACCGTAGCTGCTCTGGAAGAGCCTGCTGCATTCGCCCTTGCTTAAGTGCACGTGGGCAGCCAGATCCTCGATCGTGATCGGCTCGGCAAAATGTTCATGAATATAGATCAGCATGGAGTGGGCTTCTTCCCGCTCCATTTTTACGGGCTTTGCGTTGTGTGTCTCGGAGATGATCAGCAGCATCTTCCAAAGGCGAAGGAGCAGGGAAAAGGCGTCCATCTCATAGCCGAAGCCCTCCTGCCTGATCACCTGAAACAGCAGAAGCATCTGGTCCAGAAAGAGCCGCTCCTCCGGGACTTCGGAGGAAAACGCGATCACCTGCATCTTCGGGCTGTTGACATAGGGCAGAAAGTACTTCTGCTCCACCACGCTGCCGTGATAAAGCGTGAGCAGCGAGGGCTTGATGTTGAGGCTCAGGAATCTGGCGGATTCCGGCGTGGTCGGCCTCGACATATGGGCGCAGTTCGTGTTGATGAAGATCCCGTCTCCTGCCCGCAGAATGAATTCATTGCCCATGCAGGTCATGATCATTTCCCCTTCCAGGATATAGGAAAACTGTACTTCTTCATGATAATGCCAGTCATTGAAGCCCCTTGGCTTGTCCTTCAGAAACGTCTCATGGACCGCAAGCGGAAACTCATAGGGCATGATGAATCTGGCTATCTGATTTTCGTCGACATAGAACATTTTTCGCTGCTCCTCATGATATTGCGCAGTATCGTTATAGTTTTTGAGATTTTTTTTATAGAATCACAAGTTTATTTATAGTATATTTATAACAGAACCGAGTACGTAAGTCCAGTACCTGTTGGTATTTTTCTTTACCTGACCCAAGCCACATCACGATCATTGCTTTTTCAAAATGAAAAAGTTCAAAAAGTATACCCTGAAAGAAAGGAGAAGAAGATGTACAAAGTTGACATGAACAGCGATCTCGGCGAAAGCTTCGGTGCCTACAAGATCGGCATGGATGCCGAGATCCTGGAATTCGTCTCATCGGCCAACGTCGCCTGCGGTTATCATGCCGGCGATCCGCTGGTCATGGAGGAAACGGTCCGCATCGCCAAAGGCGCCGGCGTTGCCGTGGGTGCGCACCCCGGCTATCCGGATCTGATGGGATTCGGCAGACGCAATATGGTCTGCACCCCGAAGGAAGCCAAAGCCTACGTGAAGTATCAGATCGGTGCCCTCCAGGCCTTCGCGCGGACGCACGGACTTACCCTCCAGCACTGCAAACCGCACGGCGCGCTGTACAACATGGCCGCCAAGGACAAAGCCCTGGCCATGGCCATTGCCGAAGCCATCTGTGATGTTGACGATCAGATCATCCTGCTCGGACTTGCGAACAGTCTGATGATCGAAGCCGGAAAAGAAGCCGGGCTTAAAGTCGCCAGCGAAGTCTTTGCCGACCGCGCCTATCAGGCGGACGGCACTTTGGTGCCTCGTAAACTCCCGGGAGCCGTGATCCATGACACGGAAGAAGCCATCACCCGCACGATCCGCATGGTGAAGGAAGGCTGTGTCACCGCCATTACCGGCGAGGAAGTTCCTCTCTCAGCAGACTCCATCTGCGTCCACGGCGACAATCCCTCTGCACTTGCCTTTGTAAAGAGCATCCGGGCGCGCCTGGAAGCCGAAGGCGTAAGCATCGTCCCGATCTCCGAGATCGTGTGACCCCTATCTCCCCTATGTCTCGTTCATCTCGCAAAAAGGAGTACAATCATGAGTGAACCGAAAAAAGATCCTGAGATCAAAACCGATCTGAATAAGCCGGCAGTACCGGCAAAAAACACCTCGATCATGCTGGGCGCGGCGCTGCTGATGGCAACTTCGGCTATCGGCCCCGGCTTCCTGACCCAGACCACCAACTTTACCGCCAAATACCTGTCGTCCTTTGCCTTCGTCATCGTGATGGTCATCATCATGGATATGATTGCCCAGACCAATATCTGGTCCGTCATCGCGGCCTCCGGCCTGCGCGGACCCGAGATCGCCAATAAGGTTCTTCCCGGCCTTGGCGTATTCCTGGTCGTTCTGGTCGTCATCGGCGGCCTGGCCTTCAACGTCGGCAACGTAGGCGGCGTGGCACTCGGCCTTGACGCCATGTTCGGACTGAATGAAAAAGTAGGCGCCGCACTTGCGGGCGCGCTGGCCATCTGCATCTTCCTGTCGAAGAGCGGCAAGAGCGTCGTTGACCGCGTGGCGCAGATCGCCGGCGGCGTCATCATCCTCGTCATGCTGTACGTCTGCATCATGTCCACGCCGCCTGTTGGCGATGCCGTGGTGCATATCTTCACGCCGGAAAAGCCGGCTGACATGGTTCCCGTCATGCTGACCCTGCTCGGCGGCTCCTGCGGCGGCTACATCACCTTCTCCGGCGCGCACCGGCTGCTGGACGCCGGCTACGGCGGACGGAAGGAAGACGTTGCCTACTTCCGCAGATCGGTCCGTACCGGCATCTGCGTATCTGGCACTGTCCGCATCCTGCTCTTCCTGGCTGTCCTGGGCGTCTGCACCGCCGGCGGCAAGGCCATCGCGGAAAATATCGCGACGGTCACCGGCGCGTCCAACCCCGCGGCTGCGGCATTTGAACTGGCCATCGGCTCCGCCGGCCGCTTCCTCTTCGGTCTCGGCCTGTTCGCCGCCGGCATCACCTCCGTTATCGGCGCTGCCTATACCTCCGTCACCTTCCTGTCGACCCTGCATCCCTTCATCAAGAAGAATGACCGTTGGTTCATCATCGGCTTCATCACCTTCTCGACCCTGCTCATGGTCGTCCTGGGCGGTGCGAAGCGCATGGTCATCCTGGCCGGCGCGGTCAACGGCCTGATCCTGCCGATCTCTCTGACCTGCGTGCTGCTCGGCGCGCACAAGAAGAATGTTGTCGGTGATTACAAGCACCCGCTCTGGCTCACGATCCCGGGTATCCTGGTTGCCGGCATCGCCTTCTATCTTGCGTTCACTGCCCTGCCCAACCTTGCCAATCTCTTCAAGTAATGCGGCCCCGCGCCCCTTTCCATCCTTCCTCGGGAAGGGGCGTTTTTTGAGGATGTGCCTATGAATAACGTTCGTTTCTTACTTACGGGAGATACCTCCCTTACCGTGGAATTCGGCAATGAGATCAACGAATCCATTAACCATGACATCCGGGCCTACAAGATCGCGCTGGAAAAAGCCGGCATCCCGGGCATCGTGGAAACGGTCCCGACCTACCGCTCGCTCATGGTGCACTATGACCCTTCCGTCATTCGTTACGGAGCGCTCCGGGAAAAGCTGGAGCAGCTCCTCGGCGAAATGGCTGCCATCGAGATCCCGCCGAGCCCCGTGCTGGAGATCCCTGTGCTTTATGGCGGGGAAATGGGGCCCGATCTGCCGTTCGTCGCAGAACATGCGGGAATGAGTGAGGAGGAAGTCGTCAGGATCCACTCTTCTGCCGAATATCTGATCTACATGCTGGGCTTTACCCCGGGCTTCACCTACCTCGGCGGTATGAGCGATAAGATCGCCGCGCCGCGCCTAAAGCAACCGCGCGTGAAGATCCCGGCCGGTTCCGTCGGCATTGCCGGCACGCAGACCGGCGTTTATCCCATCGACTCTCCCGGCGGCTGGCAGCTGATCGGCCGCACCCCTGTGAAAATGTACGATCCGGACCGCGAGGTGCCTATCCTTCCCGAAGCCGGGCAGTACATCAAGTTTTTCCCGGTCACGCAGGAAGAATATGACGCTATCCTTCGCGAAGTCGAGGCCGGGACCTACAGCGTGAAGACGCATGCGAGAAAGGAGGGGTGACATGTGTATCCGCGTTATCCAGCCCGGCGTTCAAACGACTGTGCAGGACCTCGGGCGCTTTGGCTATCAGCAGTTCGGCGTGCCCGTGGCCGGTGCCATGGATCCCCGCGGCATGAAGCTCGCGAATCTCCTGCTAGGGAATGATCCCGGTGAAGCGGTCCTGGAGATCACCATTATGGGGCCGCAGCTGGTCTTTGACGAGACCAATTACATTGCCCTGACCGGCGGCGACCTCGGCGCAAGCCTCGACGGAAAGCCGATGCCCCGCTATCAGGCGGTAAAGGTGCAGGCCGGCCAGACGCTTCGCTTCCTCGGCCTTCGAAACGGCTGCAGAGCGTATCTTGCCTTTGCCGGCGGGCTGGACATTCCGCCTGTCATGGGCAGCCGCTCCACCTATATGAAGGCGAAGATCGGCGGCTTTAAGGGCAGAAAGCTGGAGGCTGGCGATGAGCTTAGCTTCCGCGATCCGAAACCGGATCTTCTCTTCCCCGAGCGCAGGAAGCTCGGCGCGGACTTCGTTCCGCAGAAGCAGTATGACCTTCGCGTCATTCTCGGTCCGCAGGATGATCATTTCACCGAAGAAGGCCTGCAGACCTTCTTCCGGGAGGTCTATACCGTCAGCGCCGAATTTGACCGCATGGGCATCCGCCTTGACGGCGCCGTCATTGAACACAAAAACGGCGGCGACATCATCTCCGACGGCATTGCCTTCGGCGCGGTGCAGGTCCCCACGGCCGGCAAGCCCATCATCATGACGGCAGACCGGCAGACGACCGGCGGCTACACGAAGATCGCCACGGTCATCTCCGCCGACTTCCGCATTCTCGGCCAGCTGAGGGGCGGCGACAAGGTGCATTTCGTCCCCGTCACCGTGGAGCACGCGCAGACATCCATGATGCTGGAACAGAACTATTACAACATGATCACGGATTTCCTGAAACGGGACCGTGGACTCTGAATAAAAAGGAGGTACCCCATTGGCTTTTGACATTACCCCCTATATCAACATGAAACCCGCCGAGGTCAGAGCCCTGATCCGCGAAGGCAAGATCGATTTCCCGACCGCCGGCATGTGCGCAGGCTACGCGCAGGCCAATCTGGTGATCCTTCCTCCGGAATATGCCGCGGATTTTGAGGAATACACCAAGCTGAACCCCTTCCCCTGCCCCGTGCTGGAGATCATCAGAGGCAAAGAGCCGCTCACCCATGCGATGGGTGAGGGTGCGAACATCTGCACCGATATCCCGCGCTACCGCATCTATGAAAACGGCGTGTTCGTCAAGGAAGTCACCGACGCGTCCGAATACTGGAAAGAGGGCTATGTCGGCTTCCTGATCGGCTGCTCCTTCTCCTTTGAGGAAGCGCTGATGCGCGAAGGCATTGAAGTCCGCCATATTGCGCAGGGCAGAAACGTGCCCATGTACAAGATGCCTGCGTTCCCGACCAAACCTGCCGGGCCTTTCTCCGGTCCCATGGTCTGCTCCATGCGGCCGATGACGCCGGAAAACGCCTGGAAGGCCTATCAGATCACCTATAAGATGCCGAATGTGCATGGCGCGCCTATCCACATGGGACCGGCCGAAGCCGTGGGCATCAAGGATGTGATGAAGCCCGACTACGGCGAAGCGGTCGATATCTATCCGGGTGAGATCCCGGTCTTCTGGCCCTGCGGCGTAACGCCTCAGGCTGCCGTGGAGAACGCCAAGCCGCCCATCGTCATCACCCACGCCCCCGGACATATGTTCATCACCGACATCATCAATGCCGAACTGAACGACTATCTGGAGGAGCAGAAGAAGAAATAGAGCCGCACGGCGAAAGCACAAAAAGGCCCGTCTCCCTTGCCGGAGACGGGCTTGTTTGCTGTTTGTCACTTTGTTTGCTGCACAGCAAAATAGTGGATCAGAAAAATGACCAGCGGGAAAGCAGAAGGCCGGGGATCACCACGATCATGAAGAAGGCCCAGCTCACCAGCGTGAAGGTCCTGATAAAGGCTCCGCCCCTGCCGGGATATTCCCGCACATAGATGCGGTAATTGATCACCGAAGCCAGGGAGCCAATCAGCGAGCAGAGGCCTGCCGTATCCGCGCCGTAGATGAGCCCGGCAAAGTTTTCCGTGAACGGATAGAGCACGATGGAGGCCGGTACATTGGAAATGATCTGGCTCAGGCCTATAGCCCACCAGTATTCGCGCCCGGCCACGGCTTTCTGCAGCAGGGCTGCGATCTTTTCATTTGCGGCGATGGATCCCGAAAAAATGAAGAAGCACAGGAAGGTGATGATCAGGACGTAATCGACCTTCCCAAAGAGCCTGCGGTCAAAAAGAAAGACCGCGCCGAGAACGATGGCGAGCGCGGCATACCAGTATGCCGTACGGCTCACGATGGTCGCAAGGATCAGCAGAAAGAGGGCGCCGTAAAGCATGCGTTTTCCCTTCCTGGCCGGGTCCCAGGGTTCCTCCGCGCGCACGGCGGCAACCTCCTCGCGAGAGTCCTTCCGGTAGAGGAAATAGACAAAGAGCACCAGCAGGACCGCGGACATGAGGCACAGAGGCAGCATATGCAGCATGAAATGCCCTGCGCTGACCCCGGCCTGTCCGTAGAGAAACAGATTCTGCGGACTGCCGAAGGGCGTCAGCAGGCTTCCCCGGATGGCGGCGATATTCTCCATGGAGATCACAGGCAGGATGTATTTTTCCTTGCCGCCGCCGCGGAAGAGCCGGATGGTCAGCGGGACGAAGATGATCAGGGAAACGTCGTTCGTGACGAACATGGAACTGAAGAAGACCCCGAAGATCAGAAACAGAGACAGGTTCGTCATCCGTTTTAAGCCCGCGGCGAGGCTTGCCAGTGGCCGCAGGACATTTTCCTGCTTGAAGCCCTCCAGCACGCAGAGCATCATCAGAAGTGTCCCCAGCGTCCGCCAGTCGATCCCCTGAAGCAGCTGCTTTGTGGGCGGCGTGATGATCATGGCCGCCGCAGCCGCCAGAAGAGACAGGCTCAGCATCAGTTCTTTTTTGAAAAAAAGCAGAACTTTCTTCAAGATCTCAGGTACCCCTTTGCCTCTTCGGATAAGTTGCTCTCCGGCGCATGCCCGCACCGGCAGCGTTCAGCAGGGCTTAAACAGCCTTGCCCAGGGCGGATTCGATCGCTTTCGCGAGCTGATCCGGGCAGGACGTTGCCCTCGGGCCGCAGGTCGTTCCGGCGAGCGTCTTTGCCACGGTCTCCGCGTCCTGGCCTTCCACCAGACGCACGATCCCCTTATGGTTGCCGTCGCAGCCGCCGATGAACTCCACATTATGCAGCTTCTTTTCGTCATCGATCTCCAGATTGATGATCATGGCGCAGGTTCCTTTGCAGTGATACGTGTATTCCATTGTTTTGCTCCTTTATGTTTTGATGAGAGGTTCACATTCTTTCCGGTGCTTCAAAGCCAAGCAGGCCGATCAGCGTGCTGAGCACGCGTTTGGTCTCCGCAAGCAGGGCGATCCAGGAGGCCCTGCGCGCCTGATCCTCCTCCGCGAGGATCCGGTGGTCATGATAGAACGAATTAAAGGCGTTCGAGAGATCATACAGATACAGGCAGAGCTTGTGCGGCGCCTTCTCCGTATAAGCCGACAGAATCACTTCGCCGGCTCCGCAGAGGATACGCTGGAGCTCCTTTTCGCCCGCATCGGCTGCCGGCAGGATCGTATCCGGCAGAGCGTCTGCGGAACCCCCCTCTGCCGCATACTTGTTCAGAATGGACGCGATGCGGACGATGGTATAGAGGATATACGGCCCGGTGTTGCCTTCAAAGGAGGTGAAGCGGTCCATATCGAAGATGTAATCCTTCGTTGCCTGGTTGGACAGATCGCCGTATTTCAGTGCGGCAAGGCCGATGATCCGCGCGGTGCGGTGCTTTTCTTCTTCAGGCATGTCCGATCCGGCCATGCGCTCATAGACCGCCGCCGTCACATCCTCCAGCAGGTATTCCAGCCTCATCACGCCGCCGGAGCGAGTCTTGAAGGGCTTGCCGTCTTTGCCGTTCATGGTCCCGAAGCCCAGATGCGTCATGATCGTTTCCTCACCCACAAGCCCCGTCTTGCGCGCGGCACGGAAGACCTGCAGGAAGTGCATGGCCTGCCGTTTGTCCGTCACATAGAAGTACTCATCGGGATGGTAGTCCTGCTCGCGCTGCACGATCGTTGCCAGATCTGTCGTGGCATAGAGATAGGCGCCGTCTGATTTCTGAACGAGGCAGGGCGGGACCTCTTTGGTGTCGCTTTCCTCCGCGACCTCGATCACCATTGCGCCTTCGCTCTCCTTCAGCAGGCCTTTCTTTTTGAACTCCGCGAGCATGGCCGGAATGTAGGCCTGCGCATCGCTTTCGCCCTTCCAAAGGTCAAAGCTCACGTCCAGGTTGCCATAGTTCTTCTTTAAGTCTGCCACGGACACGTTCACGATGTGCCTGAACAGCGCATAATAGCCGGGATCGCCGTTCTGCAGGCGTCTGGTCGCCTCATGGGCCCTTGCCGCAAACTCCGCATCTTCCTTGGAGCGGGCACTTGCCGCAGGATAGATCTCTTCCAGATCGCTGATGGTAAAAGGCGCCTCAGCAGGGTAATCGCCCTTATGCGCCGCATCAAAGTAGGGCAGTCCGGGCTCTTTGTCCCTTAGGGCTTCAATGATCAGTCCCATCTGCAGGCCCCAGTCGCCCAGATGCACGTCGCCGATCGCGTGAAAGCCGAGGAAGCGGCAGATGCGCTTTAAGGATTCGCCGATGATCGCGGAGCGCAGGTGGCCGATGTGCAGCGGCTTGGCCACATTCGCCCCGCCGTAGTCCAGAATGATGGTCTTCCCCGCGCCGATGGGCTCCGCGCCGAGCATCGGATCATCTTTTCTGTTGTTCAGGTATGCCGCAACTGCCTCGGGCGAGAGGGTAAGATTGATGAAGCCGGGCCTCACCGCTTCTGCCTTCTCAAAAAGCGGATCGTCTTTCAGGCGCTCCGCGACCGCCTCAGCGATCTCCAGGGGATTTCTGTGCGCCTGCTTTGCCGCAGCCAGTGCGCCGTTGCTTTGATATTCACACAGATCGGGGCGGTTTGACAGATTGACCTTGCCGAATGCGGGATCCATCCCGCACGCCTCAAAAGCCTTCCCCGCCGCCTTCGTCATCTGCTGCAATAAAGTTTCCATTTCCTTGTTCCTTTTATTATTTTTCGCTTGCAATCCGGAAAAACTGTGCTATAATGTCCTATGCTGACATCAGCAAGGAAGCATAGCTCAGCTGGGATGAGCGTTCGCCTCACACGCGAGAGGTCATGGGTTCGAGCCCCATTGCTTCCACACTCCGCAGGTCTTCAGACCTGCTTTTTTTATGCTCTTTCTGCGGAGAGAACAGCGTTTCACCCTGCTTCTCCCAGTTTCGCCAGCTTCGCGGCCTGGTCCGCCGCGATCAGACTGTCGATCAGCTCCTGCAGATCGCCATTCATGATATCACCGATCTTGTACAGGGTCAAATGGATCCTGTGATCCGTAACGCGGCTCTGCGGGAAATTGTAGGTACGGATCTTCTCGCTCCTGTCACCCGTTCCGATCTGGCTGCGCCTTGCTTCCGCCTCCGCGCTGTGCTGCTTCTCCAGCTCCAGCTCGTAGAGCTTCGAGCGCAGCAGCCGGAACGCCTTCTCCTTGTTCTGCAGCTGCGATTTTTCCGTCTGGCTGTAGATCACGATCCCGGTAGGGTAATGCGTGAGTCTGACCGCGGAATCGGTGGTATTTACGCACTGACCGCCGTTGCCCGAGGCACGCATCACGTCGATACGGATGTCGTTTGGATCGATGACCACGTCCACCTCTTCTGCTTCGGGCATGACCGCGACCGTTGCCGTGGATGTATGGATGCGGCCGCCGGATTCGGTCTCCGGCACGCGCTGCACACGGTGCACGCCGCTCTCGTATTTCATCTTCGAGTAAGCGCCCTTGCCCGTGATCATGGCCACGACCTCCTTGAAGCCGCCGAGCCCGGTCTCGCTGACCGAGATCATCTCCACTTTCCAGCGGTTCGCTTCGGCATAGTGCACATACATGCGGTAGAGCTCCTGGGCAAAGAAGGCAGCCTCGTCACCGCCCGCGCCTGCCCGGATCTCCAGCATGATGTTCCGGTCATCGTTCGGGTCTTTCGGCAGCAGCAGGATCTTCAGCTGATGCTCCAGCTGTTTTTCCTGCTCCTCGGCCTCCTGCAGCTCTTCTTTAAGAAGCGTACGCAGCTCTTCGTCCTTTTCCTCTTCCAGCATGGACAGCGCATCCTTCTGGTCTGAGAGGGCCCTGCAGTATTTCCGGTAGGTCTCCACGAGCTCCTCCAGACTGCTCTGTTCCTTCATCAGCTTCCGGAAGCGGTTCTGATCAAGCGCTACGTCCGGGCTGGCAAGCTCCGCCTGTATCTCTTCAAAATGCTTGAGCACGTCTGCGCATTGTTCAAACATATTGTCTCCTTTTTCTGCGGCGTAATGCAAGGCCGCATATGGTTTTTTTCAGGGTCTTTCCGCGGAAAAGACCCGGTCGCGTCCTGCCAGATCCTTTTCCACGCGGCAGGATCTCCAGCCGGCTTCCTCAAAGATTGCGGTGACGTCCGCGCCCTGTTCGCAGCCGATCTCCAGCAGGATCTTCCCGCCCTGATTCAGATGCGCCGGAGATTCCTTTGCGAGCCTTCTGTAAAAGTCGAGGCCGTCCGCGCCGCCGTCAAGGGCGAGGAGCGGATCATGGTCGCGCACCTCAGGCTCCAGAGCGTCGATCTCCGCCGTAGGGATATAAGGCGGATTTGCGCAGATGATGTCGTAGCTTCTCCGGTTTAAGGACTTTTCGCTTTTTGTCTTTGCGCGGAAGAGATCGCCTTCGGCAAAGAGGATCTTTTCCTCCACGCCGTTTTTGGCGGCATTTTCCCGCGCGATGTTCACGGCCTCATGAGAGATATCCGATGCCGTAACCGAGGCAAACTCGCCTTCCTTTGCCAGGCAGACTGCCACCGCGCCGCTGCCGGTGCACAGCTCAAGCAGCGAAGGCGCGGCGGGAAAGCGCTTTGCTTCCCGCAGGACCGCTTCCACTAACGTCTCCGTATCCGGCCGCGGGATCAGGACGTCTTCGTCCACGATAAAGGGCAGGCCGCGAAACCACGCTTCTCCCAGGATATGCTGCAGCGGGATGCGGTTCGAGCGCACCCCGATATACGCGTCAAACATAAACAGAATGCCGTCCGGGACCTCTTCTTCCTTAACAAGCGGCAGATGGGTGAGATCCGGACCTCCTGCCGCTTCCAGCAGCGCCTTTGCGTCAAAGGCCGCACTTTCGATGCCGGCGGCTTCAAGGCGCCCGATCCCTTCTTTTAAGAGCGCGTCATATGTCATCTTACGACTCCTTTGCCGCTGCGTCCTCGGCAGCTGCGGTCTCTTTTTCTTCCGTTCCGGCTTCCTCAAACGTGATGCCGAGTTCCTTCTCCTGCCAGGCTTTCCAGTCAAACACGGCATTCACGGAAGCAATGCCGACCTCGATCATCTCATCCTCCGGTTCGCGGGTCGTGAAGCGCTTCTGCAGCCAGAGGCCGGGCCTGCTCATCACCTCCGCGATTCCGGAATCCGTGCTGCCCGCCCAGCGGATGATCTCATAGGAGATCCCCATGACAAGCGGCAGCATGATCAGGCGGGACACAAGCCGCTGCCACAGCACATCCTTCGGCAGGAAGATGCCCACGAATACGCTTACCAGCATGACGAAAAGCAGGAAGCTCGTGCCGCAGCGTCTGTGCAGCCTGGAACTTTCACGGACGTGTTCCACATCAAGCGGAAGCCCGTGTTCGATGCAGTTGATGCATTTATGCTCTGCGCCGTGGTACATGAACACGCGGCGGATATCCTTCATCTGCGAGATCGCCAGGATATAGATCAGGAAAATGACGACGCGAAGCACGCCCTCAAGCAGCGAGATCAGGAAGCGGCTTCCGATCACGGGACGAAGGAGGCTGACCAGGAACATCGGCAGCAGCATAAAGAGGCCTATGCAGAGCACGACCGCAAACAGGATGCTGACTAGCATCATCATGTTTTCAGACTTCTCCGAGGCGGGCTTTTTTTCCTTCCCGCTTTCCCCATTTTGATCTTTTGTCTCCTCTTCTTCAATAAAAGAGGCAGAATACTCCAAGGTCTTCATGCCCATGCTCAGGGAATCGACAAAGGAAAACACGCCGCGCACGAAGGGGATCTTTCTGCAGGTCTGTCCGAACGCGCTGCGCTCCGGGACCTTCTCTTTGCGGATGATGATCTCTCCCGACGCTTTTCTCACCGCTACGGCATAGTCGGCCTGATTGCGCATCATCACGCCCTCTAAGACCGCCTGGCCGCCGACACCGGAATATTTCATGCTGTTGCCTTTCTACTTGCCGCATTTTAATACAAAAAAAGACAAAAGGCCCTTAAGCTTTCTCCAAGCGAAAGCCGGGCCTTTTGTCTTGACGTTCAAGCTACTGGTTATTGGAACCCAGACCGTATTTCCGGTTGAATTTCTCAATACGTCCGCGAGCCTGCGCCGCCTTCTGCTGTCCGGTATAGAACGGATGGCACTTGGAGCAGATCTCAACGTGGATCTCAGGCTTCGTGGAACCGGTAATGAATTCGTTGCCGCAGTTGCAAGTTACCTTGCACTGATAGTACTTGGGCTGAATGCTCTCCTGCATGATTTTCACCTCTAAACTTAAATTCCGACTCAGGGATGGTGTGCCCTGCCCGTTTGAATGCCGTTATTTCCAAAAACAGCAATGGCTACTATAACACAGCCGAAAACGGATTGCAAGTGATTTTTTTAATTATAACCTCATCTGTTTGACGCGCAGGCAGAACTCCTCATTGGAGCGGGTATGGCGCATCAGATCCAGGACCGCCTCCAGGGCTTCCTCGCCCCGGCTCTGATTATTGATGGCCTGACGGATCTTCTCCGTGACCTCTCTCTCCTCTGCCGAAAGGAGCAGATCATCGCGGCGCGTGCCGGACTTCAGGATATCGATCGCCGGGAAGATGCGGCGTTCGGAAAGTCTGCGGTCCAGAACCAGCTCCATGTTGCCGGTGCCCTTGAATTCTTCGAAGATGATGTCGTCCATGCGGCTGCCGGTCTCCACGAGCGCCGTAGCCAGAATGGTCAGGCTGCCGCCTTCACGGATATTCCGCGCGGCGCCGAAGAATTTCTTCGGCATATACAGCGCCGCAGGATCAAGACCGCCGGACAGCGTCCGTCCGCTCGGGGTCACCGTAAGGTTGTAAGCCCGCGACAGTCTTGTGATGGAATCCAGCAGGATCATGACGTCCCGTCCGTGCTCCACCAGTCGCTGTGCCCGGCCGAGCACCATTTCGGCCACGCGTTTGTGATGATCCGGCATCTCGTCAAAGGTCGAATAGATCACTTCCACGTTATCTCCGACGATCGACTCTTTGATGTCCGTTACCTCCTCGGGACGTTCATCGATCAGCAGGATCAGGATGTGGATATCCGGATGATTCTTCTGGACCGCCCAGGCGATCTGCTTTAAGAGGGTGGTCTTGCCGGCCTTCGGCTGGGAAACGATCATACCGCGCTGGCCCTTGCCGATGGGTGCCATCAGGTCCATGATCCGCATGGCATAGGCATTCGTTTCGGTCTCCAGATGGATCCTCTCCTCCGGGAAGATGGGGGTCAGGTCTTCAAACTTCGTCCGCTTGGCCGCCGCGTCCGGTGTCTCGTCATTGATCGATTCGATATAGAGCAGCGCCGCGAATTTCTCCGAGCCGGTCTTTGCCTTGGTAATGCCCCGGATCACGTCGCCGGTCTTCATCCCGAAGCGGTGGATCTGCGAAGGAGACACATAGACATCGTTTTCCCCGGGCAGGAAGTTTTCGCTGCGGATAAAGCCGAAGCCGTCCGGCAGCACTTCCAGAACGCCATGTGCGGGATCGCCGGTCGGAACGCCCTGCGGAAGCTCATCTTTTTTCCCGGGCCGTCCGGCGGGCTGAGTCTGCACTTCCTCAGAAAAGGATTTTTCCTCGCTCAGAGTGACCGGTTCCTGGGGCAGCGCTTCAGACCTTTGTTCCAGACGTTCAGGCTGCGGGAAAGCGGAAAAGGTCCGTCCGGCGCTCGCTTCCCGGATGCGCTCCGGCCGTGCGGGCGTTTTGTCGATCTTCTCACTGCGTTCATAATCATCCGGCTTTTCTGTCTGCACCAGATAAGAGGCGGAATAGGTTCCAAAGCCCCCGCGTCCCGTAAAACGGTTCGAGCTTCCGTTGTTTGCCGTGTTGCCGGTCCCGATGCGGCGCGGCCGGGCTGCCGTCCCTTCCTCGGGTTCGGAGATCTTGCTGTTGTCCTCCGGCGCGTCATTGACCGGCTGTGACAGGGTGCGGGCTTTCAGCTCGGCAGCTTCCGCACTTGCCGAGGCAGCCTCCGGTCTGCTGAAATTTTTGGAGATGCTGGTCCAGCGGGAACGGGGCCGTCCGCCCACCGTCGGCTCGGCAGCGGCAGGATTTTCCGCAGGCTGCGCTTCGGCAGATACCGGCTGCACGCTTTCTGCAGGCTCCTCCGTACTGGCAGCGGATTCCATCGTTTCCGGATCGATCCCTTTCAGGCGCAGCGCCTTTTCAATGCGCTCCGCTCCGACTTTATTCATCAGTTCCACCATCTGCGGCTTGCGGAAGGTGCTTGTTCCTTTAATGCCCAGAATTTTAGCCCACTCCTTGAGGGTCGGCAGTGCCTGATCTTCAATTACGATACTCATCAGTATACTCCTTAAGCAGACGGCATGACCGTCCTGAATTGTGTAATAAAGCAAAGGGGGAATGACAAAAGACGAGAAAGGCACAGATGAGAGGACGTCCCTGAGGGACATCTGAAAAGTAACGGGCCTTAACTCGTGCCAATCATAGCATAACGAGCCGAAATTGCAAGCGTTTTTCTTGCAATCATCACCATTTTTTGATAAAATTATCGGGAAATATTTTTGTGGGGGAAGATGATGATCAACGATCCTCAGGTATTATACAAGCTCATGGTCCTCTATATGCTGCGTCAGGCTTCGCTGCCGCTCAGCAATGAACAGATCTCCGAATTTTTCCTGACCAAGGAATATACCAATTATCTTTCGCTGCAGCAGGTCATCGGCGAATTATATGACGCGCATCTGATCAAATCCTCTTCCGTACGCAGCCAGACGCGCTGCGAGATCACGAAAGAAGGGGAAGAGGCGCTCGGCTATTTCGGCAAGGATATTCCGGATCCGGTGAAGGAGGATATCCACCATTTCATCAGCGAGAACAATATGCGTCTGCGCAATGAGATGGGGATCACGGCAGACTATCAGAAACTGCCTCAGTCTACCGAATTTGAGGTGACCTGCGAGATCCGGGAAGGAAAGGGCACGCTGATGAAGCTCTCTCTGGCCGTGCCGGATGAGGAGCAGGCGCAGGCGATCTGCGGAAAATGGCAGAGCGTGAGCCAGAAAGTCTATTCCCTGATCATGGATGAGCTTTTGGGAGAATAAGCAGGCAGATCCGCCGGACAGAGTGACAAGAAGACTTAGGCTCCGTGTTCCGTACCGTTTCTTAACGAATACACGCAGCCGCAGTAGTCCTGGCGGTACATGCCGTATGCAGAGGTGATCTCACAGGAACGGAGAAATCCGTTCCTTTTTTTAAAGTCAGTGGGCAGCCAGCACAGATCGCCCTGCCCTGTTTCCCGCACCAGCGCAGCCTCTTCTTCTCCGATCGCGTTCAGGACTCTGCTGTCTTTTAAGGGGCTTAAGGTAAGCGTCGTGGTGAAATACGCAAAGCCGCCTTCCGCCGCGGCCCGGGCGGTCTTTTTCAGCCTCAGCCTGTAGCAGATATGGCAGCGCTCACCACGCTCGGGATCCCTCTCATGTCCTTTCACCGCGGCATAAAACTCCTGCGGGTCATAATCCGCATCCAGGAAGCTCACCGGGTGACGGAAAGGGAAGCGTCTGATAAACTCGATCTGTTCCGCCTTCCGGAATCGGTATTCTTCTTCCGGATAAATGTTCGGATTATAATAAAAGACCGTGACCGAAAAGACCTCCGAGAGGCGCTCCAGGCAGACCGTGCTGCACGGCGCGCAGCAGGAATGCAGAAGAAGGCGGGGGACTTCGTCCTTCCCGCCAAGCTCCTGCATAATATTCTGCATTTCTTTGTCAAAGTTTCGATTCATCCGGTGCTCAACCATTGCCGCCCATGGCGGCGCCGCCTTTCTCTCCGTCAGGAGTAAGTCACTTCTCCTCTTCTTCCTGCGGTTCGAATTTGTCCGCCAGCTCATTGATCGCCTTTGTCATCTTCTCGATCTCTTTGTTGCTGTGGTCGCGCATGGCGGTCACGATGCGCTGCAGACGCTTGATGGCCGAATTAAGCGCGTCAAACAGGCTGCGCGATTTGACCTGCTGCTCCGTATCTTCTTCCACATACTGCCCTTTGGTCGCCACGGTGACCTCTCCGCTTAAGAGATCAAACACCGTGCCGCTGTAAGGTCCGAAGGTCTCATAGCCGAAGTTTTCCCGCAGATAGGCGGCAAATTCGTTTACGGAATCATCCTCGCCGTGGTTCACAAAGACCATCTTCGGTTTTTGCTTCATGCCGTTCAGCCAGGCCGCAAGATCGTCCCGGTCTGCATGGCCGCTGGTGTTTTCCAGCGTAACGATCTCCGCCTTGACGGCAATGTCTTCCCCGAACAGCTTGACCGATTCCGCGCCGTCCTGCAGGGTCCGTCCGAGCGTTCCCGCTGTCTGATAGCCCGCAAACACGATCGTGGACTCCGGCCGCCAGAGATTATGCTTTAAGTGATGGCGAATGCGTCCCGCCTCGCACATGCCGCTTGCGGAAAGGATCACTTTCGGGTCCGGGTCCGAGTTGATGGCGATCGATTCATCCGAGGTGACCGACACATTCAAACCGTCAAAGAAGATCGGGTTCTGCCCCTGCTCGAGGATCGCCCGCACCTCGTCGGAAAAGTATTCCTGCGGAGTCTGCAGGAAGATATTGGTCGCTTCCACTGCCATCGGGCTGTCCACGAAGACCCGGAAATCCGGCAGGCTCGGGACCATGTTTTTTGCCTTGATCTCCCGCAGGAAGAACAGCAGTTCCTGGGTTCTGCCCACGGCAAAGGAGGGAATAACTACGTTTCCGCCGCGTTTGAAGGTGCGGTCCAGCACCTCCGCCAGCTGATTCATATAGATGGTCGGCCCCGCCGATTTTTCATGCAGACGGTTCCCGTAGGTGGATTCGATGACCACATAATCGGCCTTGTCGACCGGCTGCGGGTCCGCAATGAGCGGGCGGCCGGGATTGCCGATATCGCCGGAAAAGACGATCTTCCGGCTCTGCCTGCCTTCCTTCAGCCAGATCTCGATGCAGGCTGCCCCCAGCAGATGTCCCACGTTATGGAAGCAGATCTCGCAGTTTTCTTCCACCCTTACACGGCGGTCGTACGGCAGCGGAATAAAGAGCTTGATCACCTCTTTGGCGTCATCCATGCTGTAGATCGGTCCTGTCTCTTCCTTGCCGGCACGTTTGTTCTTGCGGTTTTTCCATTCTGCCTCCTGCTCCTGGATGTTCGCACAGTCCAGCAGCATGATCGCGCAGAGATTCGCGGTCGCTTCGGTGGCATATACACTGCCGCGGAAACCGCGCTTATACAAAAGCGGCAGATTGCCCGAATGATCCACATGCGCGTGCGTCAGAAAGACGGCTTCGATCTCCGAGGCATTCACCGGAATATCCTCAAGGTCCTGATTCACAAAGATATCCTTGCCCTGCTCCATGCCGCAGTCGACCAGGAATTTATGTTTGCCCGCCTCCAGATAGGTCATGGATCCGGTCACTTCATGGGTCGCTCCTAAAAAAACTGCTCTCATCGCGGTACTCCTTCTCACGTAAAACGACTGATTGGATGAAAGACACCGTGTGTCTCTACGGTGCATCATGATCGATCCGCATATTCCTGATTCTATTGTACAAAAAAAAGGCGGGAAATGCAATGCACTCCCGCCTGATCAGATAAAATCATTTGACCGCTTATCTCACCTTATTGCGAACTTCCTCTTTCAGCTGCCTGGTGAAGTCTGCGATCTTCACATCATGCGTCTCCTCGCCGGCGCGATTGCGGATCGAGAGGGTCTCGCTGTCTGCTTCCTTCTGACCGACGATGACCATATACGGCACCTTCTGCTGCTGCGCTTCACGGATCTTGTAGCCGATCTTTTCCCCGCGGCGGTCCAGTTCCACGCGCAGTCCGGCGTTTTCCAGCGCTTCATTGACCTGCTCGGCATAGTCCAGGAACTTGTCCGAGATCGGCAGGACCTTGACCTGCACCGGCGCGAGCCAGAGCGGGAAGTTGCCCATGGTCTCTTCGATCAGGTAGGCCATGAAGCGATCGAGTGATCCCAGGATCGCCCGGTGCAGGACCACCGGCGTGCGTTCCTGATTGTCCTTGTCGATGTAGACCAGATTGAAGCGGGCCGGCAGGCAGAAGTCCAGCTGGCAGGTGGACAGGGTGTATTCGGGACCGACGGCGGGCTTCACGTTCACGTCCAGCTTCGGACCGTAGAAGGCGGCCTCACCGATCTCTTCGGTATAATCCAGATGCAGATCGTTCAGCACCTCACGCAGGGCGTTTTCCGCGGTGTTCCACATCTCATCATCATCGTGGTATTTTTCCTTATCGGCCGGATCGCGCAGCGACAGCACGCAGCGGTAGTCGGTAATGCCGAAGTCCTTATAGGTGTCGAAGATCAGATCCACGACCTTGCTGAACTCGTCCTTGATCTGCTCGGGCGTCACGAAAAGGTGGGCGTCGTTCTGGCAGAAGTGACGGCCGCGCTCGATGCCTTTCAGCGTGCCGGAGGCCTCATAGCGGAAATCGTGCGCGATCTCGCCGATGCGGACGGGAAGGTTCCGGTAGGAATGCGGCTGATTCGCGTAGATGCGCATATGATGCGGACAGTTCATGGGACGAAGCACATAGACTTCATCTTCCACTTCCATGGCCGGGAACATGTTCTTCTGATAATGATCCCAGTGACCGGAAGTCTTGTACAGATCCACCGTACCGATGCAGGGAGTGAGCACGTGCTGATAGCCCTGCTTCAGTTCCTTGTCGCGGATGTAGTTTTCCAGGATGCGCCAGATGGTATAGCCCTTCGGCAGGAACATGGGCATGCCCTTGCCGACCAGCTCGTCCGTCATGAAGAGGCCGAGCTCGCGGCCGAGCTTCCGGTGGTCGCGCTTCTTCGCTTCTTCCAGTTTCTGCAGGTATTCCTCCAGCTCGTCCTTCTTTGCGAAAGCCGTCGCGTAGATACGGGTCAGCATTTTATTCTTCTCGCTGCCGCGCCAGTAGGCGCCCGCAAGATTCAGGAGCTTGAAGGCCTTGCCGACCTTGCCGGTGCTCGCAAGGTGCGGGCCGGCGCAGAGATCGGTGAAATCGCCCTGTTTGTAGAAGCTGATGGCGGCATCTTCCGGAAGATCCGTGATCAGTTCCACCTTATACGGTTCCTCCACGCTCTTTGCCCAGGCGATCGCTTCTTCGCGGGGCAGTTCAAAGCGTTCAAGGGGAAGATCCTGCTTGATGATCTTCTTCATCTCGTCTTCGATCTTTGCCAGATCTTCGGTGGAAATGGGTTCGGCAAAGTCGATATCATAGTAAAAGCCTTCCGCGATGGACGGACCGATAGCCAGCTTGGCGGACGGATACAGATGCTTGACAGCCTGGGCCATCACGTGGCTTGCGGTATGACGCAGTGCGGCAAGGCCCTGCGGATCCTTTGCGGTATAGATGCTGAGCGATGCATCCTCGCCGATCACGGTGCGGATATCTTTATCTTCGCCGTTGATGCAGGCAAGGCAGGCCATTCTGCCGAGGCCTTCGGAAATGTCGCACGCGATCTCAAGCGCGCTCATCGGGCGGTCATACTCCCGCACCGAACCATCTTTCAGTGTGATTTTCATATTTTTCTCCTTTCTCTGGGAGGCATAAAAAAGTCCCTGACGGAAACTTTTTCAAGTCTCTGTCAGGGACGAGTCATTCACCCGCGGTTCCACCCTGTTTCCCCCTTAAAGGGGCTCTTCTTTTGACGGATCACGGCGTCACCCGGGCCGGATTAGGGCCGCTCAGAGATGGTCTTCAGACGGGGCTCCGTAAAACGCTTCCAGCATACGCGTTTCTCTCTGGACGGCGGCTTCCGCCTTACTCTTCTCCTCAACGCTTTAAGAGTGTATTCAGTTATGCGGGTATCATAGCATATTTTATGAACTTGTCAAGGGAAAAATGATTGTCAACCTTTTTCTGTTTTCAGGTTGACATTTTGTCTCTGCCGTGTTATCGTTTGTGCAGATCTGAAAGCCGGCGGGGCAAGTTCTCCCCCGCTTGCGCTTTTAACAAGGAGAAAGACCATGAGTGTCTCAAAGACCAAACCTTTTCTGAAGACCCTTGACCTGGCCTATATTGCCATCGGCGCGGTCCTGATCGCCATCTGTTCCTGGATCAGTATTCCCACTACGGTCCCCTTTACCCTGCAGACCTTCGCGGTCTTCTTTGTGCTGTCACTCCTTGGCGGAAAGCGCGGAACCATTTCCGTTCTGATCTACATTCTGCTCGGCGCCGTAGGGCTGCCGGTCTTTGCCCAGTTTACCGCCGGGCTCGGGATCCTGCTCGGCATGACCGGCGGGTATATCGTCGGCTTCATTTTCATCGGCCTCATCTACTGGCTTGCCGTATCGCTCTTCGGAAAGAAGCTGTGGGTCCAGATCGTCTCCCTGCTGCTCGGTCTTGCCATCTGCTATGCCTTCGGGACCTTCTGGTTCATGACAGTATATGCGAAACAGAGCGGCGCCATCGGTCTGGCTACCGCTCTCTCCTGGTGTGTGATCCCGTTTATTCTTCCCGATCTTGCCAAGCTGGGACTTGCTCTTGTGCTCTCCCGCCGCCTGACGCCGGTCCTTAAGCTGAACCGGTAAAATGATCGTGCGCCTTATGCGTTCTCGCCCAGAAAGGCTTCGATCAGTGCAGCGATCATGCGGTTTTTCCTGATCCCCGCAAGCTGTATGCCTATCCCGATAATATATGCGGAAATTTCTCCGGTCTCAAGGTCTGCGATGATCTCTGTCAGGACACCGCAGACTTTTTGCTGCCCGATAAAGATCCGGTTGGTCGCCTTATCCAGCCGTGTTTCTTTTCCGCTTTCCCCGGCGATCACGGCGGACACCGTCCTGCCGATATCCGCCGCCTTAAGGCGCGGCTCTTCCCTCTGCGGTTCCTTGATCAGGCTCAGATAGATGCCGCCTTCCGGAGAGTGATATTCCGTTTTTCCGTGCCCCGTTCCTGCGCTCTGACGTCTCGCGATGATCACGCTCTTGCCCGTCATGCCGCTGATCACATTCAGCTTGGCGGTCAGATTCGTCGATTCCAGCTCATCAAAGACCACGATCCGCTCTGCCAGATCTTTATGGCTCAGGCAGACCGCGATCCCTTCGGCAGAGATCACATCGCTTCCTTCCGCGAGCCGGTATCCCCTCTTCGGAGCCGAATCGATCTCGTAGCCCGCGCGGCGAAGCTCTTCCACTGCCTTCCAGACCGCCGTCCGCGAAACATGGGCTGCCTCCGAGATCGCGTGACCGGAGACGTACGTATTCTTCTTCTGTTCCAGGATCGATAACACGACTTCTTTTGTTTTCATGATCCGCACCTTATCTTTTCCCTGTTTCTGCCTTGATTATACGCTTTCATGCAGGGAAAGCACAAGTCCCTTCCACGAAAAAAGGACGCAGACCGCGTCCTTTACCAGGCCTCTCAGCGCATCTCTTCCTTGACTTCCCGTCTGGCTTCGCGGTCCGCATCGCGCTTTGCGATGGTCTCGCGCTTATCGTAGAGCTTCTTGCCTTTGGCCAGCCCGATCTCCACCTTCACCAGCTGCCCCTTAAAGTAGACTTTTAAGGGAACGATGGTATAGCCCTTGACCTTGACCTGCGAAGACAGCTTGCGGATCTCGTAGTCGTGCAGCAGAAGCCTCCGCACGCGCAGCGGATCACGGTTGAAGATATTTCCCTTCTCATAGGGGCTGATATGCATGCCGACGATAAACAGCTCACCGCCTTTTTCATCGATATAGGACTCCTTCAGACTGCACTTGCCCATGCGGAGAGACTTGACCTCCGTTCCGACAAGGGAAATGCCCGCCTCATAGGTATCGTCAATGAAATAGTCGTGATAGGCTTTTTTATTCTGCGCGATCAGCCTGATCTCTGTGCCTTTCGCCATAATCTTTTCCTCCTGTAGACAGAAAGAAGGTGCATGGCTTGCCATGCACCTTCTTCACCGCGGCACTTACTGCAGAATATTGATGGCCAGCGCAAAGACCAGGAATACCGCAAGGCAGATCCGGGTATACTTTTTCAGCTGACCCTCCTTCGTGCGTCCCGCGTTACGGACTGCATAGCTGTCGGTAAAGCCGCCTGCGATGCTGCTGGAAAGACCTCTTTCATCGCCTTCCTGAAGCATCACCAGAACGATCAAGGCAATACTGTCGATCACCAGTAATATGGATAAAATTGTGATAACAACCTGCATAACAAGCAACCTCCTCAAAGATGTGCCCGTATAGTGTACCATTCCGTTTTCCGAAATGCAAGTGTTTTTTTTAATTTGATCAAACAGCTTTTGTCCCTGCACGCCGCTGCGGCAGCATCTTTACAGAAGGCTTTATCCTCTGATCTCAATGCCCAGGCGATATTTCAGGTTGCCCAGGATCTTCTTGATCATGCGGGCTTCGTCTTCCGCGCTGACCGCCTCGGATCCCTGACTGATGGAGATCTTGAACGACATGCTCTTTCGTCCCGGTCCCACCTGAATGCCGCGGTAGATGTCAAAGAGTTCTATCTTCGTCACCTGCGGGCAGGCTTTGCGGATCTCGTCCTCGATCTCGCCGCAGGTCGTTTCTTCCTTCACGACCAGAGACAGATCGCGCGTGACATCCGGCAGCTCCGGAATGGGTCTGTACCTTAGCTGCGCCGGGATGTGAGCCGCAAGTTTCTCATAATCCAGCTCACCCAGGAATATCTTATATTTTTCCTTGCTGTCCTTCGGAAGATCCAGTTCTTTCGTCATCTGATTGGAAAGTTTTCCAAAACAGCCGATCCTCTCGCCTTCGCAGAGCACATAGGCGGCAATGCCGGGATGAAGATACGGCACGTCCTCCGCGCGCTCATACGAAAAGCGAAGTCCCATATCTTCCGCCAGACCTTCCAGGGCGCCCTTTACGGAGAAGAAATCCTCATCCGCGCCGAACACGGCAAGCCCGAGATGCTGTTTTTCCTCCGGAAGCTGCGTCATGGGGATCTCTCTGGGGAAATAGACGTTTGCCAGCTCGAACAGGCGTCCCTCGTCATTATCCTTCTTCAGATTGCCCACGACTGCCTTCAGCAGGCAGGGCGCAAGAATCGTCCGCATGATGGTATAGTTCGCGTTGATGGGGTTGACGATGCGCACCGCGTTCCGCTCCGGGGCATCCTTCGCGAAATGGAAGGCATCCAGATCTTCATCGGCGTAGAAGCTCATGGTCATGGCCTCGTTGAAGCCCTGCGCACAGAGCGAGTTCTTCACGCGGTCCGCCAGCTTCTGCTCCGGACGGCGGCCGCCGTTGGTCACAGTCGAGGCAGTCAGGAAAGTAGGCGTGATATGCCCAAAGCCGTACATACGGATGATCTCTTCCGCAAGGTCCGGTTCGCCCACCTCAATATCTTCACGGAAGCGCGGCGCGGTGACCGTGAGCAGATCGCCCTCCTTCCGTACGGCAAACTGAAGCCTGCTCAGGATATCGAGCGCCGTCTCCTCCGGCACCTCGATGCCCAGAATGGCATTGATGCGGGACAGAGAGGCGGTGAAGGTCTTTCCTTCCTTCGGCTGGCCGGCATCGCAGTCGTAGCGGTCCGGGGCTATGTCGCCGCAGTCCAGTTCGTCGATCAGATGCAGGGCGCGGTCCATACCGAGCTCTACGGTATACTCGCAGATTCCCTTTTCGAAATGGCTCGAGGAGTCCGTATTCTGTCCCAGGCTTCTGGCGGTCTTCCGCACGCTGTCGCGCGCGAATTTGGCCGCTTCAAAGAGCAGTTCCCGGGTGTTTTCCGTGATCTCACTGTTCAGGCCGCCCATCACGCCAGCCAGTGCCACGGGCTTTTCGCCGTCGCAGATGACCAGATTCTCCGGCCCGAGTCTGAATTCCTTGCCATCCAGGGTGGTGATGCCTTCATTTTCTTTCGCGCGCCGCACGATGATCTCGCTGCTTTCCAGTGTCTCGCGGTCAAAGGCGTGCATGGGCTGCCCGATCTCCAGCATGACATAATTCGTGATGTCCACGATATTGCTGATGCTGCGCAGACCGCAAAGCGCAAGGCGTCTTCTCATCCAGCGGGGGCTCTGCGCAATGCGCAGATTCCGCACCTGGTGGCCCAGATAGCGCGGGCAGAGATCCGGCGCCTCCACATGAATGGAAAAGCCGGGAACGGAAGCGCCGCGCACCTTCCAGTCTGTGGCCGGCATCTTCAGCGGCTTATTCAGGATAGCCGCCACCTCGCGCGCCATGCCGAGGATGGACTGGCAGTCCGGACGGTTCGCCGTGATGGAGATATCAAAAATGACTTCATCAAGGCCGACGACAGGAGCGATGTCCGCGCCGGGCACGGTATCCTTCGGCAGATCCAGCAGACCGTAGTATTCCGCGCCGGGGAATAGGTCGTCATTCAGGCCCAGCTCCTCGCCGGAGCAGAGCATGCCTGCGGACGGGATCCCGCGCAGCGGCTTTGCCTTGATGGTCACGCCGCCGGGCAGTGTGGAGCCGTCCAGCGCCGCCGGGGTATGCATGCCCACATAGACATTATCCGCGCCGGTGCAGATCTGGATATCCTTTCCGTACTCTCCGCAGTCCACCTTGCACAGGTGCAGATGCGTTCCCTCAATGGGTTCACACTCTGTGACAGCGCCAACCACTACGCGGCTGATCTCGGCATCAAGGCGGATCAGTTCCTCCACTTCGAAGCCGCAGCCAAAGAGTTTTTCCTCAAGTTCCTCCACCGAAACATCGATATCAACATATTCTTTTAACCAGCTGAAAGGGACTTTCATGGCATTTTCCTCCTTTTAGTCTTTGAACTGCCGCAGAAAGCGCAGGTCGTTGTCGAAAAACAGGCCGATATTGCCGATACCGTACTTCAGCATAGCGATCCGCTCAATGCCGATCCCGAAGGCAAAGCCGGAATACTTCTCCGGATCGATGCCGCAGGATTCCAATACGCTGTGGTGCACGATACCGCTGCCCAGGATCTCGATCCAGCCAGTATGCTTGCAGAGACTGCAGCCCTTGCCGCCGCACTGGAAGCAGGAAACGTCCACTTCGGCGCTCGGTTCGGTGAAGGGGAAGTAACTCGGACGAAGTCTGGTCTTGACCTGCGGTCCGAAGATCTTACGGACAAATTCGTCCAGCATGCCCTGCAGATCGCCCAGGGTGATGTGTTCATCCACCACCAGGCCTTCCATCTGATGGAACATGGGGCTGTGAGTCGCATCCGAGTCGGAGCGGAACACGCGGCCGGGCACCAGGACCTTAAGCGGCGGCTTCACCTCATCCATATAGCGGATCTGACCGGCGCTTGTCTGCGTGCGGAGCACGATGTCCTCCGCCACATAGAAGGTATCCTGCATATCGCGCGCCGGATGATTCTTCGGCACGTTCAGGCGGGTGAAGTTGTGGTCGTCGTCTTCGATCTCGGGACTTTCATAGATGGCAAAGCCCATGCCCGCGAAAACGTCGATGATCTCGTTCTTGGTCACCGTGATGGGGTGAAGATTTCCCGCCGGGCGCTTTCTGGCCGGCAGCGTGATATCGACGCGTTCCGCGCGATTCCTCGCTTCCATCTCCAGCGCTTCCAGCGCGGCCGCCCGCGCTTCATAGCGGGCCTGCGCCAGATTCTTGAATTCATTGATCACCTTGCCCATGGCGGGGCGCTCTTCCGGCGAAAGCTTGCCGAGACCTTTCATCATCTCGGCGACTCTGCCCTTCTTGCCCAGATAGTCCTGCCAGACTGCTGCCAGTTCTTCTTTGTTCTGCGCTCTGCTCAGGGCCTCTTCGATCCTGGCCTGCAGCTCGTTTACTCGTTCGTCCATACTTCACCTCTGAAAAAAAAATAACAGCCCGGTCCCTGATGAGGGACGAAGCTGCATCTCCGCGGTACCACCCTGATTCCGCCCGCAGCTGACCGCGCATTCACGCGGCGCCGGACGGCACTCTTTAGCCGGTAACGGGGCTTGGCCGGCCCGTACTACTGCGGAGCAGAAGCTCCGGTTCGAGGGGCTGCTCGGGAGTGAATTTGCAGGACTTTTGCCGGAAGAGCTTTCAGCCGGTGACTCTTCTCTCTGTGCGGAAAAGGCTCCTGCACCGTCTCCGTCATCGCATTTGAGTTACAAAGGTGTTTTTATCACGACGCACGGGTTTTGTCAAGAAAAAAGGCTTTTCTTTGCCACTAAAAATGCTATGATAGGAATGAACAGCGGCCCGCCGAAAAACGCCGCCTTAAGGATGCACGCTCATGATCAGTTTCCGACCGAAAAAGCTGCGGGATCTTAACCGCCACCTCTTTGCTGAAACGACCTTCGACACGTTTCTGGTGCCGGAGGCACATTTTGTCACGGCTTTCCGGAGCGATTTCAGCAATCCCGCTCCTTCTTCCGCCGCAAAAGAAGAGTCCGGAACAAGCGAAGATGGCCCTGCCGTCCCTGCGCCCTGCATCAGCTGGAAGGAACTGCGGCCCATCGCGCTGCAGCTGGTGCGCGGCACGCAGGCGCCGAAAAGCTTTTCCGTGGTCCTAAAGCTTCCAGATGAGAAAGCAGCATCTCTTCTCTCCTCTGCGGGCACCGGCGAGGACCCTTCCGCCGTCAGCGGCCTCTATCTGAACCTGCGCTACGCCCGGGAGGAGCTGATCGTTACCACCGGCTGTACGTTAAAAACCTTCTCCCTGGACAGAACCTGGGAGAAGGTCTGGGATAAATGGGTGGAAGCGTTTTTTGAAAAGATTGGGCTGATCTGACAAAGCAGATCAGCTTTTTTCTCATCCGCCGGGAAGTTTATGCGTCCGCTGCGCAGCCGGGCAGGTCGGCAATGAATTCCACGCCGCCCTCGGTGTTTCTCGCCGCGCAGGTCCCACCAAGGTTGTCCATGGCCGCTTTCACGATGGAAAGGCCGATGCCGCTTCCGCCGTAGGCACGGGTCCGTGCCTTATCGACCTTGTAAAACTTGTCCCACAGCTTTTCCATGGAAGCCTCCGGGATCGCCTCGCCGGTATTGAACACAGTGATCCGGACGCCGTCTCCGATCTTTTCTCCGCTCACGCGTACCGTTCCCTCAGCGCTCACATGATGGAACGCGTTGCTTAAATAATTCTGCAGCACCTGCTCCCAGAGATAATCATCCGAAATCACGGGAAGCGTTTCGGGCACTTCCACCTGCAGTGAGATATTCTCCTTCTGGCTGCGCAGCAGAAACACATTCGCCTCACCGCGCAGCATCTCCGCCAGATCAAATCTTTCCCGGACTCTCGTTTTTCCTTCGGATTCCAGTTCATCCAAACTCAGCAGCTGCATCACCAGGCGGTTCATTTTTCCCGCCTCATCCATAATGACCGTGCAGTAGCGGTCACGCATGTCCGGATCCTCGCTGATGCCTTCCTTAAGGCCCTCTGCGTATCCCTGGATCACCGCGATCGGCGTTTTCAGTTCATGCGAAATATTCGAAAGCAGCTCTCTTCTCTGCCGCGCGGTCTCATCTTTTTCCGAAATATCCTTCGCCAGCTTTGCATTGGCGTCCTTCAGGTTTGCGATCGCTGTCTCGAGCTTGGTGGCCATCTCGTTCATGTTGTCGCCGAGCGTCTGGATCTCATCGCCCCGATCCCCGGTGTAGCGTTCAGAAAAGTCCATATCCGCCATTTTCCGGCTTAATGACGTCATCTGCTTGATCGGCTTTGTCAGGCTGCCGGAGATCAGATACATGATGATACCCCCGACCACCGCGGTCACCAGACCGACCCGGAGCATCAGTTTATTGTAGATCTCCGCCGTCTCTGTGATCTCCGCGATCGCGACGCTCAGTACATAGTAATACCCGTTCGCCCCAAAGGACAGCGGGCTCTGAAGGGGGCTGCCTCCAGGCCGCGTCTCGTCTCTTTTATCCGGCGGCGCAGCTTCTCCCTCCGGTTTGGACGCCGGCTCGCTGCCAGGCGCGGTCACAGCGTCAGCAGATACGGCATCCGCGACCACAAAACCCACACAGTCGATCTGATCGGTCCCGGTAAAGGAGTCCTTGATCAGATACGTACTGTAGTCTTCTCCTTCGGCATAGAGTTTGATCATATCCTGGTTCTGCTTCCCGCGCATGAAATCAAACAGCCGTCCTGGGCCGCCGACCTGTTCCAGACTGTTGCTGAAAACGATCACCGGCATACCGCCGCTCATCTTCATGATCATCGCGTCCACGCCGGCCGCCTCGCACATCGTCGTGAGCGAGAGTTCGGCGTCATCGAGCGTCTCCGCGCTTCCGCACTTTTCAATAAAACCCAGCACAGAAAGCCGGATCTCCTCGATTCGGTCCAGTTTCTGATTTAAATAAAAGCGTGGGACCAGCAGCCGGTTGACGGCAAGCTGCGAGCCCATCAGGACTACCAGGATAGCCACAAGGGCCAGGGCGTATTTCGTCCGCACAGACAGTTTCTTCATCTCATGCCTCGAACTTGTACCCTACGCCCCAGACGGTCTTGATGCACTCTCCCTTTGCACCGATCTTGCTGCGCAGCGTCTTCACATGCGTATCGATCGTCCGGGCATCTCCGTAATAATTGTAATTCCACACATGATTCAGGATCGCTTCACGGGAAAGCGCCGTTCCCGGGTTCTCCATAAAATAAGTGAGCAGTTCAAACTCTTTCAGGGAAAGCTCCACCTTGATGCCGTCTGCGTAGACCTCCCGGCTGATCTTGTTCAGCGTAAGCCCGGGAGCCTCAAGGATATCCGCCGCCGTCTCTTCCTTTTTCTTCAGGATGGACTTCACCCGTGCCACCAGGACCCTGGGGCTGAAGGGTTTGGTCACGTATTCATCCACACCAAGGCGGAAGCCCTTCAGTTCATCCTGCTCTTCGGAGAGTGCCGTCAGCATGATGACCGGCACCTGGCTGTAGCGTCTGATCTCCTCCAGCACCTGCCAGCCGTTTAGCTTCGGCATCATCACGTCCAGAATGATCACATCCAGATCTTTATGTTCAAAAAACAGCGTCAGCGCCTCTTCGCCGTCTGACGCTTCCACAGTCTGTATTCCTTCGCGCACCAGAAAATCCCGCATCAGGCTGCGGATCCTCTCTTCATCGTCAACGATCATGACCTTTTCTTTACCCATTTTTCACGTATAATCCAATCATCAGAGATGATGGTTGGATTTTTCCTTTCTCCCGGATTACCCGGGTAATTCATTTCATTCTCTGATATACTATCTGCGGCGCTGTGGATCTGTTTCTATTTTATT
>Ga0129307_1001063_pt1 | contig 33459 bp, 31 predicted proteins | sample P1105metagenome_FD_94437 | JGI IMG/M metagenome (GOLD analysis project Ga0129307, IMG submission 94437) | Capybara group fecal microbial communities from Wisconsin, USA - P1105 metagenome | ecosystem: Host-associated > Mammals > Digestive system > Large intestine > Fecal | place: USA: Wisconsin...
ATAGTAAAACAAGTCTCTTTATCCATATTTAGTTTATACCATATGAATTCAAACCCTGCAAATAAAACGCTCGCCCGCCTAACTCACGACTGAAGTCACGAGTGTGCGGCGGGAGAACATCAATTCAGCTTACTGCACACGCCGTCCACTTGAAGTTGCGGACAGGCACCAGGCTCCCACAGTGCGGGCACCGGGCTGACATGTAGGCATTGACCGGCGCACCGCAGTTCGGGCAGTGCTGGCTGTCAATGCGCAGCACCTTGCCTGTCTTTTCGTCGATGCCGCGGGCAAACACCCACGTTCTGCTTTCAAATGTTTCCTGCGACGGGCTGCCTTCCACAACCTTTCCGCGTGCATCCGTGGCATAGAGCACGGCGCGCGTCTGCGTACGGACATGGACATAGGCTTCCCCGTTCTCGATCTCAAAACCGAGCATTTCCGTGCGGAGCACCACCGGGCGCACAACATTGAACTTCCGCCCGTTCCGCGCCCAGTCCGCAGCCTGACGGCGGAACTCCTCGAGCAGTTCTTCCGTGACATAGGGCTTGAGCGGTGCCATATCCCCGTCCCCAAATCCGAACAGGAGCTGGATGGTGAGGTTGGAAACACGTGCCTGCATGTCCGGCACCGAGAAGGACGGATCATAATTGCACAGTTCCGACATCGGCCGGAGTCCTTCATCCCCGCCTTCCGCCATCACATGATAAGGTGTCATCCAGTTCAAAGCCATACCGATCTGTTCCTTTCTGCATGTCACAGTGTCTTCTGGGACATTGCCTGAATCGAGCTGAGCTGCCATCCGGCACCCGGTGCCGTCAGCGGTGCACCGCACATCGGGCAGACCGCACCGGCATTGATCTCCACTTCACACCCGCAGTTCGGACAGTGCTGAATCTGGGCTGTCTCTGTCTTGGGCCGCCTGAGCACCCAGGCATAGCGCATTTCCTTCACCGCACTCTTCGAGCCGGAGACAACCTTGCCTGCATCGTTTTCATTCCATGCACGGATCTCAGCGGTGATTTCCACGGCAAGCATCCATTCATGATCGTTTTCATTCCAGCCGCGCTCCTGTGCACTCACGCTGCGCACCTCGCAGTGTGCATGCTCGCCGCGCTCGGTCTTCTGCCTGAGCTGACGATCATACTGCGCATAGGCTTCCGGCGTGAAATCGGCCTGCAGCGGGGAAAGATCACCCTGTTCCCATGCATCCTGCATTCTTCTGTACAGATTACAGCAGTCTTCCCGCACAGACTCTGCATTGAAACCCGGGATCGGTGAATAGTCATCGCGCAGCTTGAAGCCCCAGGTGTACGTTTTCGTTCCGCCGGAACCCCTGCTCCTCGATTTCGAGCCGCTGCCAAAGTTTTCCGAAATCCAGCCGACTACGCCCACGCCGATCACCACAATGGAAATGATGGTAAACACCTTGTCCATCGGCCCGTCACTGCTGGAAGAACCTGAGACGCTGTAGTCCCAGTCACTGTCCGACGATCCCCAGTCGGAGCTGCCCCAGTCTGACCCGCCGAAATCCGAACCTCCGGAAAAATCCCCGAAGTCCGCATGCCCCGGCAGCAGAAACGCCAGGAGGCTCACCACCAGGAGCATGAGAAGAACCCAGGACATATGTTTCTTCATATTTTCTGTCCCCTTGTGCTGTTTTCTCATGTATTATACCCAATTCAGCTCCATCCCGCAATCCGCTGTGCAGGCGCCTCCCCTCCCGGGCTGCTCATCCCGGACACGCAAAACCCGCCCCTGCAGAGCAGGAGGCGGGCAGTTCCCGGGTGAAAACGGGGTTAACTGTTCAGAACCGGTTCACCGTTGACAAACACCTGCAGGGCCCTTGCCTGGATATCATGCAGCGGATTGCCCACAAAGACGGCAATATCCGCATCCTTTCCCGGCTCGAGGGAACCCACGCGGTCCTGCACCCCGGCAACGATCGCGGGATTGATCGTGATGGCACGCCACGCCTCCGTCTCGGGGAGTCCCTCCCGGACAGCCAGGCCGGCACACAGGGGCAGATAGTACAGCGGAATCACCGGCGCGTCGGTGATGATGCATACCGGCAGCCCTGCCCGGTTGAGGATGGCCGGGGTCTCAAAGGTCTTGTTCTTGAGCTCAAACTTGCTCTTGTTGCCCAGGGACGGTCCGACCAGCACCGGATACCCCTTTTTCGCCAGCACGTCCGCGATCAGATGACCGTCCGTGCAGTGGTCGAGGGTCAGGCGGATATTGAATTCCTCCGCAATGCGGATGGCGGTGAGCATATCGTCCGCGCGGTGGGCATGGCACTTGAGCGGAATCTCGCGGCGGATGACCGGCAGCATGGCTTCCAGCTTGGCGTCATAGGGGCGCTTTTTGGTGCTGTCCTTTTCCGCTTCCTCGATTTCTTCCTGATAGCGCCTGGTCTTTTCCAGGGTCTCCCGGAGCAGTGCCGCGACGCCCATGCGGGTCACCGGCGCCTTGCGTCCCTGCTGGCCGTAGCAGCCCTTGGGGTTTTCGCCGAACGCCGCCTTCATGGCCGCGGGATCCTTCAGGATCATGTCATCCACGACTTTGCCGTACAGCTTGATGGCCGCAAAGGTGCCGCCGATCACGTTGGCGGATCCCGGACCTGTCACGGCGGATGTCACGCCGCCCTGCAGGGCCAGCGTGAACGCCTCGTCCTGGGGATTGATGCCGTCAATCCCGCGCATGTTCGGCGTCACCGGGTCTGACATTTCATTGTAGTCGGCGCCTTCCCAGCGGATGGCCTCTTCATCCAGGCCGATGTGGGTATGCGCATCCATGAGGCCGGGAGTAATCAGGCAGCCCTCTGCATGATAGACTTCCGTGCCCTCGGGCACTTCCAGGTTTGTGCCGACCGCGACGATCTTTCCATTGTCAATCAGGACCTGTCCATTGGGCAGATCGGGACCGGAGATGGGCTTGACTGTGCCGCCCTGAATCAACAGCATATGCATAACCTCCCATGTGGTTTTTCGGAATAGTATGAGGATACCTGTTCCGGTCGCGAAAAGCAAGAGTCCGGATCAGTTTCCCCGCCCGATGCTGTGTTTATCCGTTCTTTGTGCGGAGCAGATCGCTCAGGTGCCGGCTGTAAAAGAAATCGTGCACCATGCTGTCATACTCAGTCCACATGGGCAGCGTCTCGCATTCCTGCCGTCTCGGGCATTCGTTCTTCTCCCCGGCCAGACAGGCTACAGAGCAGAGCGTCCCCTCCATGAGGTCGAGGATTTCCCCCACCGTGTATTCTTCCGGTTTTCTGCAGAGCCTGTATCCGCCGCCCTTCCCGCTCGCCCCGGTCAGAAGTCCGGCACTGACGAGATCCTTCACGATAATCTCGAGGTACTTTTTGGAAATATCCTGCCGCTCGGCAATGTCCTTGAGCGGAATAAAGCTGCCCTGGTCGTGCTCGGCCAGATCGATCATCAGACGGATCGCATATCGCCCTCTGGTTGAAATCATGCGGATGCCTCCTTTATTCATCCTATTATACAGTAGGTAAATAGGCAAGTCAATCCGCAGTTTTCATTTTTTCCATCCTCGTCCATCCACAGCCGAAAAGACAGCCGGGAACCCCACCATTCCCGGCTGTCCCTGTTCGTCCGCCGCTGCAGTCCGCCGTCGGACAGCAGCGTGTTGTTTACTTGTATTCAATTGCCAGCGATGCAATCAGCGTTCTGTTGCCGATGGGCACCGTGCCTGTATGATGGATTTCCATGTCTCCAAACCCGCTGTCGGACACCTGTGCCTCAAGCCGGACAGTGGACGGCACGCCTTTTTTCACGGCCATTGACGGCAGTTCTTCCCAGGTTGTGGCCGCCTGTGCGGTGAGCACCCCGCGGTCAAAGGCCACCTGCACATGGCACTCCGGCATAAAGGCACAGGACATGACCGCTTTGCCAATCACACGGCTCACGCCGTCTTCCAGGCGTCTCAGGGAGAATTCGCATCCATTGGCAAAGTACGGCCGCCTCTCAATCCGCAGTCCGTATCCGGTCTTTGCAGCGGCATCATACTTGATGAGCAGCTCGACATACTGTCCGTTTGCACTCCCGAAGCCTTCCCCGGTATCCTTGTCCGGACACAGCGTTACATCCAGCCGCATGGCCCCTGTGTACAGTCCTTTCAGGTATCTCAGACAGGCCCCGCGCGCGCTGGCGACAAGCCCCCAGCATCTCTTCGCGCCGTCCCGGCCCCTGCCGTAACGCCAGGCATCCTCCACAGCACCAGCCTGCCAGTCGGCCACATGATCCGTCTCATCCCCTGCATAGGAAGGACGGTATGCGCTGATATGGAACTGCCCCGTGACAGGACGCTGCGCACACACAGGGAACGAGCGGAAATCATCCAGGCGGATCTCCTGCTGTTCCGTCATGTCTTCAGTCACCGCAGTCCCTTCCGAGTCAAACCAGCGCTCTGCGCAGCTGCCATAGGTCTGCGGCTGAACCCGTGCCGCCACTGTGCTGCCCTTGTCACCTGCCCGCAGGGGATACACAAGGCACGGCGGCTCACCCGGTGCATTTTCCGCGAGTACAAAGCCATCCTCCTGTCTGTACCAGACCACGCGCGATATGTCTGTCTGTGAGCCTGCGGGCATCTGCTTTCCTTCCTGCTCCAGCTGATAGGCAAGATAAAGCCTCTGCCCTTCACGTGTCACCGTGATTCCGGAGATGTCCACCTGCGATGTCACAGCAGGAAGCACCATAAAATGCTTTACTGCAGCGACACCGCCTTTTTCCACCCGAACCCAGCAGCACACCGGTACGTCCTCTTCCGACTGTGCGCAGATCACCAGACGCTTCCCCCGGATTTCCCACCGGACGTCTGCATCCGCCGTGACAGAGAGATCCCGAAGACTTTCCAGCGTGCCTTCCGGCAGGATTTCAACGGTCAGTTCTTCTTCCTCTCCCGCACGGATTGTATCCTTTCCATGAAGACGCAGACATGACGGACGGTCGGAGACGCACGCCCCGGCAAAGATGCGGTGCACCGGATCCCAGCCGTCTGCCCCGCCCAGCATGTTCCGCACAGAGAATGCTTCCTCATTTTCCCCGGTGATCGGCGTCGTCGTATACGGGGCTTCCGGACTGAAACAGACCGGCTCTCCGTTGAGTGTCAGTGCGCGTGCATAGCACCTTCCGTCCCGTTTGGTTTCCAGTTCCCACTCCAGATGGCGGACATTTCCCTCAAAACTGCAGTGATCGAGCATCAGCTGTTCGCCGAACTTGGTCAGATACACCGTGTCAAAGTCCGGAAGCGACACCGTAAAGCGGCAGTTCCGGTACACCGTTCCCTGGCGGCCCGCCATGTACATCGGGCAGGTATCGTGGATCAGGATGCGGCAGTCCTCATACACCGCAGCCGCTCCGCCGCCGATAAAGTCTTTTGTACCTTCAATGAGCGTGTTATGCATATACAGGCGCTTGAGGCGAAAGGACAGTGTGTCGAGCATGCCCACGATCCGGCAGTTTTCCACCGTCCAGCAGTCATAGTTGCCCTTGCTGGCCAGCGCATAGGCCTGCGTGATCACTTCGGATGCCATCGGCCTGTTCTTCGAGGGATCGCGCGGATACACAAGGTCGAGATTCAGGTAATTGCCCACCGTCAGGTTCTCCAGGTGCAGGCCGTCGCCATTGACAATCATGGTCTGCGCCGGTGAGTTTGCACCGCCGTCGGCCGGGAAACTGTTCACCATATGCCCGCGTGCATCCGCGATCACCGTATCCTCCGGTCCTTCTCCAAGGCCCCGGATCGTCAGCCAGTTTCTGTTCACGACAAGGCCGCACTTCGTCTGCGTGCCGCCCGTCCAGTAGACATCCGGCTTCAGGTCAATGACTGAGGGGGATTCCCATGTCCCGTCCTCAATGGCATCTGCTGCCTCCTGAATGGTCCTGTACATGAAGGCTTCAGGCTGTGACTTTTCAAGTGCCGGATCCACCAGCATATGTTTGCGGTTCAGCATGATTTGATTCCTCCCCCTGTTCTCTGTGCTTCCATATACCCTGTCGGCGTGACCCCGGTATATTTCTTGAATGCCTGGGCAAAGTACTGTGCATTGGAACAGCCTACCTGTTCCGCAATCTCATAGATTTTCGCATCCCATGCCCTCTCCCGCATCAGTTCCTTGGCGTGCTCCATGCGTGTACGGATCAGTGCCTGAGAAAATTTCTCTCCGGTCTCCCTGAGAAACTCCCGGCTCACATAATCCGTGTTCATGAACAGCTTCTGTTCGGCAATCGTCTTGAGCGAGAGCTCAGGGTCTGCGTAATCTTCCTCCACCCAGCGAAGGATTCTGGCCACAAACCGGCGTGTTCCCGACGCATGTCCATCCTTCTCGTACACGCTTGTCAGGCAGTTCATAAGAAAGTCCGCTACTTCCTCCCGGGTTTTCATGCCCGCCAGCTTGTTCCCGAACGGCGGCAGGTTCCCGGCGTCTTCCGGTGTGATGCCCTGTACGCGGCACAGAATGCCGAACGCATAAATCTTGGCCTGTTCCGCACCGGGCAGGGAGCGCACCAGCGCATGAATCCGGGCCCTGCCCTCCGATGTTGTGACATCCGGGTCCGGAGACTCGGGCACGCTGTTCCCCTGGGCAAGCATGCCCGCATAGGCACTCTGCGCCTGTCTGGTCTGGCGGATTCCCTCCACATCCTTCATGGCGGTCTTCATCGCATCCATAATCCGCTCCTGCGAGCACGGCTTGAGCAGATAATAGCGCACGCCATATTCCATGGCAGTCCGTGCATAGTCAAAATCCGCATACCCCGAGAGGATAATGAATACCGTGTCCGGACTGAAAGCGCGCGTTCTGCGGATCAGTTCCAGGCCCGAGAGCGCGGGCATCCGGATATCCGTCAGCACAATGTCCGGGCTTTCATCAAGGAAGGCATGATAGGCACTCATTCCGTCCCCGTATGCGCCGCAGAGGGCCAGCCCCATTTTCTCCCAGGGAATGGATACCTCCACCGAATGGAGAATCACAGGCTCATCATCGGCCAGCAGGACCTTGATCACGCGTTTCCCTCCTTCATCGGCAGCCGCACTGTGACGGCCGCCGTCTCTTCACATTCTTCATTCTGTGCATTGGCAAAGGACAGTCCGTAGCCCTCCCCGTAGAGCAGCTGAATCCGGGTCTGAATATTGACAAGGGCAATCCCGTGACTCTGAGGCTTCAGCTCACCGCTTTCCAGACGGCTGAGCAGGTTGTCCGGAAAACTGCTCGCTTCATTCATGACCGTGAGCAGTATGTCTCCGCCCTCACGCGCAGCCTTCAGACAGACCCTGCAGGGCACAGCCGAGTTTTCCACGCCGTAGCGCACAGCGTTTTCCAGAAGCGGCTGAAGGCACATGAAAGGGACTGCCTGCATGAGAAGCTGTTCATCGATTTCCTTCTTATACACAAGCCGCTCCCCGAAGCGCTGACGCTGGATTTCCATGTAGCTGTCTGTCAGTTCCAGTTCCTCGCGCAGGGGGACTGTCTCCTTCCGCTTTGAGAGCGACGCGCGCAGAAGAGAACCCAGGGCATCGGTAATCGTGCAGATATTGTCCTGACCGGCCACTTTTGCATCCCAGTAGATGAGATCCAGGGTGTTGTAGAGAAAATGCGGATTGAGCTGTTCCACAAGCGACTGGATCTGTGCATCCCGCAGAAGCAGCTGATTGGTATAGTTTTCATCAATGAGCTGCCTGAGTTTGCGCACCATGCGGTCAAACGCCTGGTGCAGGTACCCGATCTCATCCCTGCGCGCGCTGTAGTCGGTTTCCGTCTCCATGGGTTCAAGATGATTGGCCTCCACGCGTTCCATCTTCTGCTGGAGCACGGAGAAATGTTTCGTAAAGGCCACTGCAAACGCTGAGGCTCCGGCAAACATGGCGACCGTCACGCAGGCCATGACGATGAGGATCACAAGGAAAATTCTGCGCATGGGACCGGTCAGCTCATCGTATGAGACCAGGAGCGAACATCTCCAGGAAGAAGGCAGCTGCCGGGACAGAACGACATAGGATGCTCCGCGCCCTGCCCGAATCCGTTCAAAAGCGCCATCCGGCACATTCGCCGCCGTCTGATAGAGCGCCGCATTCTGTCCTCCGGACGGATAGAGAATCATCCCGCTTTCCGGGTCTGAAATGACCAGGGGCGTATCGTGGGAAAGAAAGTCATGTCCGCTGAGCATATCAGCTGCAATCCGGTCCAGCCGTATCCTGTAGATCACATACCCCATGGTTTTCAGGCTCATATTGCGGATTTCACGAACACTCCTGGCCAGAAGCACTGTCTCAGGATCTGCATGACTCACCAGCCATACCGCGCCGCCCTCATGCGCATCCGCCGTCCGGATCACCTGCTCCAGATCTTCCCGTGATTCCGTATACGAGGTTCTCCCCCGCGTCGACACCGCGCCATCCGAAACCAGTGTGACGGAAGAAATATAGGGACTGTTTCCCGCGTACTGCAGCACCAGATCATTCATGCTGCTCCAGAGACTGACTTTTCTGGATGCCGTCTGTGCATCCAGATAGTCCCGCATCTCAGACTGAAGCGTGTGGTCTGTCACAAGGTGATACGTCTCCTGTTCCATCTCCTCCATGGAGACCGTCAGATAGAAGGAAATCATGTACAGAAGATCCGATGTCTGGTGCTGAAGATCCTCCGTATAGTGATTCCTGACCTGCACGAAAAATGCCGTGCTCACGGAAAAAAAGATCAGCAGGATCAGGGCATAGATCAGAATCAGACGGGAACGGATGGAAATCCGGGACAGCGCAGCTGCCAGACGTTCCCTTCCGTGCATCTTTCTTTTCATATGCGCTCACCTCGTTTCTGAAACCATACGGCCTTCTGTAAAATCGATTATATCCCAATTTTTCAGCATTGTAATGGAGGATGTTGTCTAAAAACCGCCATATCATACAAATTAGTCGGTTTTTCAATCAATCAAGTCGGTAAAAACAATTTACCCGCTCCCCTCAGCGGGCTAAGATAAAATCAGCTTTTTGAAAAGGCCTGTGCGTCCTGCACAGGATCGACATGATGAGGAGGATGTTTTCCATGAAAAAAATGCTTTCACTCGTTCTTGCCCTTGCGCTGCTTCTGAGCGTGATGGCGCTTCCCGCTTCGGCCGAGACTGTCAAGGAAGTCAACGGCGGTGAACCCTGCACGATCCGCATCGCCTGGTGGGGCAATCAGACCCGCAACGATCTGACCACAAAGGTGCTGGATATGTACCACGAACTGCATCCCAATGTCACCTTCGAGACGGAGCCCACCAGCTGGGACGGCTACTGGGACAAGCTGGCCACCCAGGCCGCAACATCTTCCATGCCTGACATCTTCCAGCAGGATTACGGCAAGGTCGGTTCCTTCTTCGCCCAGAACCTCATGATGGACCTGACCCCCTATGTGGAAAACGGCACCATCGACACCAGCCGCATTTCCACTGCCGTGCTCGAGAGCGGCAGCATGGACGGCAAACTCTATGCCCTGTGCCTCGGCCTGAACTCCCCCTGCCTGTTCTATGACAAGGAAACCTTCGCCGCAGCCGGCATTGAAGCCCCCCTGCAGCTGACATGGGACCAGTTCTTCTCCATCTCCAAGGAAATCTATGAGAAGACCGGCGTGCAGACCTACATCGATTCCATGGTGCTCGGCATGCTCTTCCGCGGCATCGGCACCAGTGAATATGCCGCAGACGGCACGAAGTTCGGCGTGGAAGATGACACCGTCTTCAAGACCTATTTCCAGATGATTGCTGATGCCGCCAAGGAACCCTGGCATGTCTCTCCCGAACTGCTCGTTGAAAAGAACCCCACTGTGACCGAAACCATGCCGATCATCGACAAGACCACCTGGGATTCCTTCTCCAACTCCAACCAGCTCACCACCATCTCCTCCACCGCCGGTCGTGAACTGGGCATGATGATGTGGCCTGTGATGGCTGACGACACCACCCAGGTGCAGTATCTCAAGAGCAGCCAGTTCTTCTGCGGCTCCACCACCACCAAGTATCCCGATGTGGTTGCCGACTTCATCAACTTCTTTGTCACCAGCGTTGATGCCAACCTTGTTCTCAAGGGCGAGCGCGGTGTGCCGGTTGACTCCGCTGTCCTGGCCGCTCTGAGCGAAGGCCTCAACGAGACCGATCAGATCATGTACAGCTTCATCGATGAAGTCAATAAGGTTGCCACTCCCATGGACCGTCCGACCCCGAACGGCTCCACCCAGATCGGCACCCTCGTCGATGACCTGACCGAACAGGTTCGCTACGGCGAGATTTCTCCTGAAGACGCCGCCGCTCAGGTCTTTGCCGAAGGCAGCGAAATTCTCGCAGAAAACGCACAGTAACTGACTCAGCAGAGCCTTGCATGAGGATGCGGGAAACCGCATCCTCTGCTTCATTCCAGCCCTTTCGGGCAGCTTTCGGGGAGGAATCCATATGACCGCCATGCCGCAGCCCCGGCGTGCCAAACGCAAAAAGCCCGCCAGTCTTTCGGAATTTCTCTGCAGGGAATCCGTAGCAGGCTATATGTTTATCAGTCTGTTCATCATCGGCTTCCTGGTCTTCACCATCATCCCGATGATCGCCTCCCTGTATCTGTCCTTCACCAATTACAATATTCTCGGAGACGCCAAGTGGATCGGCATTGCCAACTATGTCAAGATGTTCACGCGCGACTCCAAATATCTCAAGAGTCTGTCTGTCACCTTCTTTTATGCGTTTGTCTCCGTCCCGCTGAAACTGCTCATGGCCCTGATTGTCGCCATGATCATGACGCGCCAGAGCCGCGTGACCGGCCTTTACCGCTCGGTGTACTACCTGCCCTCCATCATCGGCGGCAGCGTAGCGGTCGCGGTGATGTGGAAGCAGCTGTTTGCCTCCGACGGCGTCATCAATTCCGTGCTTCAGGCGCTGAGCATCAACAGCACCAAGTCCTGGATCGGAAGCCGTGATTCCGCCATCTGGGTCCTGATTCTTTTGACGGTATGGCAGTTCGGTTCATCCATGCTGATATTCCTGGCCGGACTCAAGCAGATTCCAAAGACGTACTATGAGGCGGCAACGATGGACGGCGCCGGCAAAGTCCGGGGATTCTTTTCCATCACCCTGCCGCTTCTGACCCCGACCATCTTCTTTAACCTCGTCATGCAGACCATCAACGGATTCATGGTCTTCAACTCCGGATACATCATCACCCAGGGCAAACCGCTCAACTCGACCCTCTTTTATGCGCTGTATCTCTATCAGAAAGCGTTCACCGATTATGATATGGGCTACGCCTGCGCCATGGCCTGGGTGCTGCTGGTCATCATCGGTCTGATGACCGCCCTGCTCTTCTCCTCATCCAGAAGATGGGTGTTCTATCAGGGAGCGAGGTGAGAAGATGGCACACATGGGCATGAAAAAACAGAGGATGATCTCCTCCGTTGTCTATCATCTGCTGGTTGCCGCGTTCGGCTTTATCATGATCTATCCGCTTCTCTGGATGATCATGAGCTCCTTCAAGGAGTCAAGCACCATTTTCCGTGAAGCGCACCGACTGATTCCCGAGTCCTTTCACTTTGAAAACTATACCAATGGCTGGCGCGGATTCGGCGGATACACCTTCGGGACCTTCTTCAAGAACTCTTTCATCATCTCCGTGACCGCCTCCATCGGTGCTGTGCTCTCCTCGGCCATCATCGCCTTCGGCTTTGCCCGTCTGCGCTTTCCCGGGAGAAACATCTGGTTTACCTGTGTCATGATGACCATGATGCTTCCCTTCCAGGTCGTCATGATCCCTCAGTTTCTGATCTTCAAGAAGCTCAACTGGATCAACACCATGCTGCCCATCACCGTCCCGTATTTCTTCGGACAGGCATTCTTCATTTTCCAGAACATGCAGTTTATCCGCGGCATCCCCATGGAACTGGATGAATCTGCACGAATTGACGGCTGCAGCTATTACGGCATCTTCCTGTGGATTATCCTGCCGCTGATCAAGCCGTCCATCATCACCACATCCATCTTCTCCTTCATGTGGCGCTGGGATGACTTCTTCGGTGCCCTGCTGTACCTGAATTCGCCCTCCAAGTATACCCTGTCCATCGCCCTGAAAATGTTTTCGGATCCCTCTGCCCAGTCTGACTGGGGTGCCATGTTCGCCATGTCCACCCTTTCCATCATCCCGATTCTTGTCATTTTCCTGATCTTCCAGAAGAATCTGACGGACGGCATCGCGACAGAGGGCCTCAAGGAATAATCTCCGGCTGAATGTACATCAAGTGGCGGATCCCGCGGTCCGCCGCTTTTTCTGTACCTTGATGCGCTGTTCATCGCCTTGCAGACGAAAGCGAAGATTTTTCTTTCTTGTTTTACCTATTGACATAGTAGGTGAATAGTCTTATAATCCGGCTGTGCCTGTACGAAAGGAGCTGTTGACTGTGATCTACGCAGATAACGCAGCCACAACCCGGATGAGCGAAACAGCGATCCGGACCATGACCACACTGCTTGAAGAAACCTGGGGCAACCCGTCTAGCCTGTATGAACACGGACAGAAAGCAAAGACTGTCCTGGAAAACGCCCGCGCTGACATTGCAGCGGCCATCGGGGCCGATGCGCGTGAAATCACCTTTACCTCCGGCGGAAGCGAGGCGGACAATCAGGCGATCCGCACGGCGGCCGAAATCGGCCGGACCAAAGGAAAAATGCATATCATCTCCACCGCTTTTGAACATCACGCGGTGCTGCATACCCTGGAAAGACTGAAAAAGGAAGGCTTTGAGATCACCCTCCTGGACGTGCATGAAAACGGGCTGGTCGTGCCTTCCGAAGTGGAAGCGGCCATCCGCGAGGACACCTGTCTGGTCACTGTCATGTATGCCAACAATGAAATCGGCACGATTCAGCCGATCCGTGAGATCGGGGCAATCTGCCGGAAAAAGAACGTCCTGTTCCACACCGATGCCGTTCAGGCCATCGGGCATATTCCGGTCAACGTCATCGAGGACCACATTGATCTCCTCTCCTCCTCCGCCCATAAGTTCCACGGTCCCAAGGGCGTCGGCTTCCTGTACGCAAAGCGCGGCATCCGCCTCACGCCGCTCATTGAGGGCGGAGCCCAGGAGCGCGGCCGGCGTGCCGGCACGGAAAATGTGCCCGGCATCGGCGCCATGGCCGCAGCCCTGAAAGAGTCCATCGAAAAAATGCCGGAAAACACGGCACACCTTCTCCGCATGCGGGACCGGCTCATCGCCGGGCTCTCGGAGATCCCGCACTGCGCACTCAACGGGGACGCGGAAAAACGCCTGCCCGGCAATGTCAGTTTCTGTTTTGAAGGCATCGAGGGCGAATCGCTGCTGCTCATGCTCGACGACATGGGCATTCAGGCTTCCTCCGGCAGTGCCTGTACCTCCGGTTCTCTCGATCCGAGTCATGTGCTTCTGGCCATCGGCCGCGTGCATGATGTCGCGCACGGTTCTCTCCGCCTGAGCCTCGGGGAAGACATTACTGAGGAGCAGGTGGATGAAATCATTCGCTCGGTGAAGGAAGTCGTCACCAGTCTTCGCGGTTTCTCCCCGGTCTGGAGAGACCTGACAGACGGCAAAAAGCCGTTTATTCTGTAAGGGAGGCCTGAACATGGCATTATACAGTGAAAAAGTCATGGACCATTTCCGCAATCCCCGCAATGTCGGCGTCATCGAGGATGCAGACGGCATCGGGGAAGTCGGCAACGCCAAGTGCGGCGATATCATGCGAATGTACCTGAAAATTGAGGACGATGTGGTCAAAGACGTCAAGTTTGAAACCTTCGGCTGTGCCAGCGCAATTGCTTCCAGCTCCATGGCCACGGAACTCATCAAGGGCCAGCCGGTGAGCGAAGTCAAACAGCTGACCAACAAAGCCGTCGCGGAAGCCCTCGACGGTCTGCCCGATTACAAGATGCACTGCTCTGTGCTCGCTGAGGAAGCCATTCAGTCTGCACTGGAGGATTACCATAAGAAAACCGGAAAACCGGTCTGATCCATTCCACTGAAAAATCTGAAAACAAGGAGGTGCCGTCCATGTTCCATACTGTCTCCCTTCCCATGAGATGCTTCATGTGCTGTTGTCATTTCATCCTCCCCCGGGCTGACAGTGCATGGACGGCCGCCTCTGTCTGCCCCTGCAGAGCGTGCTGTTGAGATGCTGGCACACTTCGGCATCCGCATGTCTCTGTGCCCGGGACGCTTTTCAGCCGCCCGGGCATTTTGTATTGAAAAAAGCGCATCCGCAGGAAAGCAGATGCGTCATGATATTCTCTATATGAAAGGAAGGATTCTCTCATGTCAGCCATTTACAAAGGAACACTCGGACTCATCGGAAACACCCCGCTGGTTGAAACCGTCAACCTGGAAAAGGAACTGGGACTTGAAGCCACCGTGCTCGTCAAGCTCGAGTACTTCAATCCCGCCGGCAGCGTCAAGGACCGGATCGCCAAAGCCATGATTGAAGATGCCGAGGCAAAAGGTCTTCTGCGGGAAGGCTCTGTCATCATTGAACCGACGTCCGGCAACACGGGTATCGGCCTGGCTGCCATTGCAGCCGCCAAAGGCTACCGCATCATTCTCACCATGCCGGAAACCATGAGCGTGGAGCGCAGGAACATCCTGAAAGCCTACGGCGCGGAGCTCGTGCTCACGGAAGGCGCCAAAGGCATGAAGGGCGCCATTGCCAAAGCGGAAGAACTCGCCGCGGAAATCCCCGGCAGCTTTATCCCGGGACAGTTCGTGAACCCGGCCAATCCCGCTGTCCATAAGGCGACGACCGGTCCCGAGATCTGGAAGGATACGGACGGAAAGGTCGACATCTTCATCGCCGGTGTCGGCACCGGCGGCACCGTGACCGGCGTGGGTGAATACCTGAAGGAACAGAACCCGGATGTCCGTGTGGTTGCCGTCGAGCCTGCGGATTCCCCCGTCCTGTCGGAAGGCAAAGCCGGTCCCCATAAAATCCAGGGCATCGGCGCCGGGTTTGTGCCGGACGTCCTGAACACCAAAGTCTATGATGAAGTGTTCCGCGCGGCAGCCCCGGACGCGTTTGCCGCCGCCAAAGAGCTGGCACGCAAAGAAGGCATCTCGGTGGGCATTTCCTCCGGCGCCGCGCTGCATGCCGCCATCACGCTGGCCAAACGTCCTGAAAACAAAGGAAAAGTAATCGTGGCCCTGCTCCCTGACAGCGGCGACCGCTACTATTCCACGCCCCTGTTTACTGAATAACCGTGCAACTGCAAAAAGCAGCCGGATCAGGTTCCGACTGCTTTTTGCGTGGAAAAGGAGAATTCATTACAGCGCACGCAGTTCATCCCTGCGGGAGATGAGTGTTGTGCAGAATTTCTCCATGCCTTTTTCATAGTTGCGTTTTTTCCAGAGTGCCTCAAACTCAGGCAGCATGCTGTCCACTTCATCGGCCAGCTCATGCGCTTCCGCCCGTGAAGTGTCCGGGTGCAGCTTGACTTTGCACAGTTCACTGCCAAAGCGGATCAGGCGCGAGGCCAGGCGGATCTCCCGCTTCCAGGTTTCGTCGAAGTCCAGTTTTTCGATGTCCGCCATGACCCTGCGCACATAGTCCGTGACATTGTCGAAATAGAAATCATCCCCGCTGTCCCGGATATCAAACAGGTGCGCATACTTCGTCTGGCTCACCGGCAGATTGATTTCCTTCGCACTCATCGTGCACACATGCACGCGCTCGGGCTCGAGGAGATAATAGTTGGCCATGCGGTAGAGCAGCCGGGATACATGGACGCCTCCGAAGAACCAGTCGTCCACGAACCGCTCCGCATCACGGATAAAATACGCCTTGAAGCTCTCCCCGTCCTGCTTTGGGCCGGGATTCCAGCCATACTGCCCGGCCAGGGCAATGGGATTCATGCTCCACACCCAGCTCTGCGCATGCCCGCCGTCTCCCCAGTCGGTCAGCAGCAGGCCCTCCGCCCCGTACTCCGAGGCCAGCTCCCCGCAGGTGCGGATGTTGAAGGTGGTCACATCCATGCGGCCCGCGAGACTGCCATGGGTATTGGTGGAGGGGCATACATAATAGCGGACACCCGCATTGCGGTAGGCAATGCAGTGGTCGGTCATCCGCTGGGACTGGATCAGCTCGTATCCCCATTCCAGGGCCACCGCATCCCTGGGCACCATGGAATAGCTCTGCGGATAGTTGTAGATCATGTCCGCCCAGAACATGACTTTCTTGCCGTACGTGCTGCGGATGTGATCGCTGAGTTTGTTGAGCCACTCCATAAAGACCACATCTTTGCCCTTTTCCCGGCAGTATGCCTCAATCTGATATTTCCCCAGCCCGTACGCCTCATCCAGGCCGATGTTCACATACTCACTGGAAAAGCAGGGCAGCAGCGATGCATACAGATTGCAGATAAACCGGAAGCTTTCCGGGAGCAGCGGATTGAGCGTGGAGGGCACTTCATCCCCTTCATACAGTCCCAGGTGATGGAAGGCCGGCTTTTTCAGCCAGGTATACATATGCCCGAAGGAATTCTGGTTCGGGACAAGATCCATAAAGCGCTCCCGGCAATAGGCATCCAGTTCACGGATATCTTCAGGCGTCAGGCAGTCAAAATCCGCCGTCTCTTCGGGATACGCCGCATATTTGAAGCAGTCTCCCTCCATATACAGCTGGAATTCATTGTATTTGAGGGCCGCAAGAAAATCGATCATGGTTTTTATCGTTTCCACGCGCGGCATCTTTCCGCGGCTGATATCCAGCATATAACCGCGTCTCTTCAGTTCCGGCCGGTCATGAATCCGCACACGCGGAATCTGCCCGCCGGTGGTTTTCAGCATCTGCTGCAGGGTTGTCACGGCCCGGAACAGGCCTTCATCACAGGAAACGGACAGCACCACGGCCTCTTCACCGACATCAATGCGGTATTCTTCGCGCTCCAGCGCGGCATCCTTTTCGAGGCGGATTCCGCTCTCCCCGTCCCGAACCCGGCGGAAGAGTGTCACAAGGTCTGCGTCGTATTCCATGACAGGAAGGACCAGTATGCCTTCCAGGTTTTCAATACTTCTCGGCTGCGGAAAAAGAAACATCATCCATGCCTCCTGCTGATTCGGTTGGTACCCGGTCATCCCGGGAAAGACAGAGACTGTGTCCCTGCCTGAAAACGGCGTATCCGGGATGATTATACAACCTTCCGCTGCCCTTTGTCATCTGCGGAGACCTGCCCTTGCACGAAGAAAAAACGCTGTCCCGGCAATCCGGAACAGCGTGTATCATGTTCTGTTGTATTACTGCCTGACCATGTAGTCGTTGGCAACATAGCCTGTGGCACCGGTGGTGGGATCCACAACCCTGCTCCAGGTCCGGCCTTCTGCAACAACCTGCAGTACGTCACCGGCTGTCAGGCGGCGGATGGACTTGTACACCTTGTTGGGCTTCGTGCGCAGTCCAACGCTCTTGTCAGTCTTGTCGTTCAGGGCCAGCGCGGTCACGTTGTACGGGGTGACATCCACAAAGTTGTCGTCGCGCTCGGTGATTTCATACTTGCCCGGCTTCTTGTCGAAGAGGAACTGGGTCTTCACAAAGCCGCCCTTTTTGTGTCCCTTGACGTTCACAAACGCCCAGCCGGCAGGAGCAGATACCTTGTTCTGCACTTCCACCCGGGTGCCGCATTCGATGCGGTAGAGCACACGGCCGTTGGCCGATTCACGGACATTCAGTGTCTTTCCGTTGGAGCAGTTGACCCACATGGTGGTGGTCTCGGCACCTTCTGCACCGGAGAAAACGGGAATCATAAGTCCTACAAGAGTCAGAATGGCAAGCACGATGCTGATCAGTTTCTTCATAAGGGTCAACCTTCCTTTCAATCTCAAAGCCTGCTTTGCAGGTCGTTGTCTTTCTTTCTGCCCGGCGTTTTCCGCCCGGCACTTATTGATACGCAGGCCATGAACATCCGGCAGTCCGCAGGAAAAATATTTTTCACGCCTTTTTCACGCCTTTTTTTCATACAAAAAGTTGTTGACCGCCCTGCCGGGCGATCAACAACCTGACTTCTGAAACCATGAGATCCCGTTGCAGACGCTGGACAGGCATCCGCTTTATTTCGGATCGCGCACGGGGCAGCCGAACACGCCGGCGAACACCTCACAGAGGTCCCTGTTGATGATTGCGAAAACAACTTTCTGAAACCGTCCCCTGAACGCAGGCTCCTCCAGTGCCTGCCGGAAAAGCTGCGCGACATGTCTCGGCGGATTTCGGAACGCACCGCAGCCCAGCGCGCCAAGTACCAGCTGCGTGACATGGTTGTCGGCGGCAATGCCCAGAATCGTGCGGATTTTGTTCAGCGTAGCCTGTGCCATCTCCGGCGTCAGGCGTTCCTCTCCGTCCTCCAGCACAAGCGGCGGATGGTTCAGCCCCGCCACGGCGATGAAATTCGTCTGCCAGGGTTCATCCAGCAGAGGATAGCCTTCGCTTTCCTTCCCACGGAAAACAGTCACACCCTCAGACCAGACGCCGCCGAAATTCCGGTCCATCGGATACTGCTTTTCTGCCTTTGGCAGACCGTACTGGGGTGCATATGCTGCGAAGGGGTAGAGCGTGAGGAAGTAATCCGAGCGGAGAAAACAGGATTCCTCCTGTGCGCCGCTGCCGGAATATACGCCGCCGCCCGGGTTCTGCCGGTTGGCAAGGTTCAGGACAGCTGTTTTTCCGCTGTCCGTCCGCTGCAGCTCCTGCGCGGCATCCAGACAGTCCCACTGCCAGACCCCGATCTCCGTATCCAGCTGGTTTTCCGGCGGCGGAAGCTGCATCTCAGCGGAATACATTTTCGAATGCCGCATCATCTCATAGGCGTCCCACGGAATCTCCACCGTTCTGCCGCTGCGGGAGATGTATCTGCCCCGCTGCACGACCTCCAGATGGGACTGATAGTATTCAGCCCTGTATCGATGCTGAAGAAATCTGTTACGGCTGTCCCAGATAGGCTGAAACATGTTGTGCCACTTTTCGGCGTCCCAGACGGCAGGCTCCATTTGCGCCGCACCGGACGAAAGGGGGCCGGACAGCACTTCCATCAGACGCAGCAGGTACATCAGATGGTCATACGTATCGTATGCTTCAGTATTTATGCGCTCCAGGACCACCAGGGAATGCAGGCCTGCGATCAGCTCCTCGCAGGACGGGAGATCCCCGGCATTCCGGATTTGCTGCCCGTCCCTGCGTCTTCCGAAATACAACATGGCCTTTGTCAGATAGTACTTATCCCTGATGTACATGTCCCTCAGGATCCGCAGATTGTCCGCGACGGGAGAATCCGTCCGGTTCCACGCACCGAACGAGTCGATGAAGCCGTCATTGCACCGGTAGCCCTGCGGGGTCACCGTGATGATTTCTCCCGCCACACAGATCAGCAGCAGAATGGCCGCCGCTTTGTACTCAGGATCCGTGCGTGTCTCCCACATCTCATGAAACGTCAGCGCATACACGCCGCGCAGGGGCTGGGAGCGGACAGAATCCGGAAAACCCTGCATGTGGCCGGAGGCATCCAGGCCCATTCCTTTCTCAAGATTGCTGATGATCACTGATGCATTGAATTCCATCCCGCATACCTGCCTTTCTTCACTTCACGGAGAACCGAAAACGGTGCCTCACAGCATCACGCGTCCGGCTCCCCGAAACCCCCGTGTATTTCCCGCTCGAATGATTGCGGATCTTTGTTTTCCTGCAAAGTATATGAAAACCCCTCCGTTGTGTCAATGAACTGTATCAGATACCGGGGAAGGATGTTCGTTCCCGAAGGAGAAGGAGCGCAGCGTCCGAGCCTTCCGGGGACGGGTCCGGCCGGGCACCCTGCATGGCAGGATGCCTCAGGAAATATGAGACAGAGGGGAACCGGAAAAGGATTCGCAGCTTTTCCTGCCCGCAAAACCAAAGCGAGCCGCCCCGGTCCATTCCGGGACAGCTCGCTGTATCTTCAACGGTCTGTTTTACTGCATGACCATATATGCATTGGCTACGTAACCGGTTTCTCCGGTTGTGGGATCGACAACACGGCTCCATGTATTGCCGCGTGCAATCACCTGCAGCGTGTCACCGGCTGCAAGGCGGCGGATGGCTCTGGATGTCTTATTGGGGGATACGCGAAGGCCGACGCTCTGTTCCGTCCGGCTGTTGAGCGCTTTGGCTTTCACCGTGTAGGGTGTCACCGGCACGAAATTGTCAGAACGTTCCGTGATCTCATATTTCCCGGGCTTGCTGGACACAAGGAACTTGGTCATCACAAACCCGCCATTGGTATGTCCGTCAACCCGGACATAAGCCCAGCCTGCCGGTGCTGCCACGGTGGGCATGATTTCCACCTGGGTTCCGCACGCGATGCGGTAAGCGATCTTTCCGTTGGGGGTTTCACGCACATTCAGTCGTTTGCCGTCTTCACAGTTGACGTATCTGATGTTTCCTTCTGCGCCGGCAAACACGGGAATCATAAGTCCCATGAGCGTCATTACCACCAGCATAATGCTGATGAGTTTCTTCAAAATGGAATGCCATCCTTTCTATCGTAAAGCCTGCATTGCAGGACGTATCTGTCTTCAGGCCGGTTTTTCCTGCCGGCATGAATTGATACGCACGATCAGAAAGGATGGCAGTATCACAAAAAGCTTTCAGCAGAACTGTGCCGGCTTTCTGCCGGACCTGTCTGGTTATTTCCCAAAGTAGCGGCTGATTTCCTGCATTCTTCCGCTCTGCAGAACATGGAAGGGACAGCGCCCGTCACAGTGTCCGCAGGCAATGCAGTCGCCGGCTGTCTTTTCCAGTGTAAGATAATGCTCTTTCGCCAGGGCATCCCCTGCCTTTGCCAGATCATAGTACTTGTTGATCAGGCCGATATCCAGCCCGGCAGGACAGGGCCTGCAGTGATTGCAGTACACGCACTTGCCGCTCGCCTCCGGCGGGGCAAACGTGCCGATCACACTGTAATCCAGCGTCTCTTCCGGCTGATCAAAATAGGCCAGCGCCTTCTTTACGTCCTCCACGCCTGCGGCCCCGCACAGCGCAGTGAGCACGCCCGGCTTGTCGAGCACATAGCGGATGCACTGATACGGCGTCAGCGCCTGTCCAAACGGCGACTGTGCTGCGGAAAGCAGCTGCCCGCCGCAGAAGGGTTTCATGACCGAAATGCCAATGCCGTCCCGCTCGCACCGCCGGTAGACTTCAGCGCGCTCCGTGACGCCGCCGTGGGCGAACTCGCCTTTTCCGTAATCATAGGCCGGGTTCACAGAGAACATGAGCATATCCACGTCCGCATCGTCCAGAATCCTGTGGATCACAGACGGCGTGTGGGAGGAAAGCCCGATATGCCGGACCGTACCGGCCGCTTTCAGTTCCATCAGGTAATCCAGGATGCCATTCTTCCTGTAGGTTTCCCAGTCGGATTCCTCATCCTGGCAGTGGATGAACCCGTAATCAATGTAATCGGTCTTCAGTTCCCTGAGCTGCCAGTCAACAGAACGCCTGACTGTGTCCAGTTTCAGCGACCAGCCGTACGCGCCTTTGGTATAATCCGCGCCGAAATGAATCTGATACAGCACCTGGCTCCGGACATCCGAAAGCGCTTCACCCCACAGCGGAAACGCCTTTCCGTCGCCTGCAGCCAGATCAAAGTAATTGATCCCGCCTTCAAAGGCACACCGCAGCGCTTCCACGCCTTCTTTCCGGTCTGCTTCATAGAGATAGGCAGAACCCAGCCCGATCACACTGATTCTGTCCCCTGTCCGCCGATTTATTCTGTACTGCATGCTTCATCCTCTTCTTTCTGTGTTCTGTTGTCCTCCGCGTTGATTGTACCGCGTTTGCGCAGAAACCGCCAGAATGACCGGAAGAGATTGCAGGAAAACTGTCCGGCGGGGACGAACTGTTACCTGCAGAAAAGAGACTGGAGGCACTGCATATGAAAAAAGCCACAGCATTCCTTTTGATCCTGCTCCTGACAGCGCTGGTTTCAGCATCCGCGGAGGAAACCGGCGGGGCTTCTTTTGATCTTCCGGGCAGCATTGTCCGCTTCGGACACTTTGAACAGGACAATCACCTCGAGAACGGCCCTGAGGAGATTGAATGGATGGTGCTGGACACTGTCAACGGGCAAAGCCTTCTGCTGAGCCTGCATGCGCTGGACACCCGGCCCTTCAATGAAACCTACGGGGATATCACCTGGGAGGAATGCACGCTCCGCGCATGGCTCAACGGCGAGTTCTATGCAGACGCCTTCAGCGAAACAGAAAAGCAGGCGGTTGTTCTCAACCAGACAGATAACGGTCCCGATTCGTGCTGCAGCAAGTACGGCATTTCCGGAGGCAATGATACCGAGGATCATGTGTTTCTCCTCAGCTATACGCAGGCTGCCACCTACTTTAAGGATGATGTTTCCCGTCAGTGCACGCCGACCCCGTATGCGCTCGCCCGCGGCGCACACAATGTCCGCCATGCCGGACGGCTCTGCAGCCTGTGGTGGTTCCGCTCCCCCGGCAACGAGAAGTACCGGGTTTCGTGCTCCTACTCAGGCGGCGCGCTCAACTATACCTATGCCAGCAAAAAGATTGCCACCGTGCGTCCGGTCATACTGGTCGACACGGCACTTCTGAATCCCTGAGGACCCAATCCGGAATCCCATTCAAAAGAAAAGCGAAGCACACCGCTCCGCTTTTTTTGATGAACAGACAGGATGGCTCATCCCCTGGGATCCTTCAGGAAGCAGGGAACCTCCGTGCACGGGGCATTATAGGCATACCGCGCCGCATCCCCGCCGATCCCGTTGTACCAGTTGCCCGTCACTTCGTTGATCACATGCAGGCCGCCCTGCGTCTCTTCCATTTCAAAGAGAAGAATGCGCTTACGGCTGTGCACATTGGGACAGTGGCAGGACATCATCAGCTGGCCTGAGAAAGTGTAGAACAGCATGCCGTGTCCGCCGTCGAGGGCATACAGGGGCTCCTTCTGCTGTTTCCAGGGTCCCAGAATCCTTCCGGTCTCGCTGACGGCATAGGAAATGGCATAGCTTCCGTTGGGCGTGAAATCCGACCAGAGCATCAGCAGTTTTCCTCCGGGCAGGCGGTGCAGGAACGGACCGTCTGTCACGCCGCTCGGACCCACCCACGGGCCGTCCGATGCACGGAACAGGATCACCGGGTCCCCGATCGCTTCCCCGAGATCCATGGACAGGCGGACCGCGCAGATCTGTCCGTCCCCGACCTGCAGCCATTCATGGCAGAATACCAGCCATGGGTCGCCCTGGGGATCGACATAGAGCGTGCCGTCCAGGCACTGCCAGCCTTCCGGCGTGACAGGATCCTTCCGGACCGTTTGAAACGGTCCTTTCGGACTGTCTGCAACCAGGCACTGACAGCGGCGGTAGGTTCCTTCCGCACGGAACGAGCTGATCAGGTAATACCGGCCCTGCCAGATGTGGCACTCCGGTGCCCAGTAATCCAGGTCTGCCCAGAAGTCACCCTTTTCAAAACACACCTGGGGTTTCGACCAGTGGATCAGGTCCGCGCTCTCAAGAACATAGAAGTATCCGCGGCCCGAAGGCACATCCGGGAAGCGTTCACTGTCCACAAACTGTACGTAGGTGTAATACTTCCTGCTCACCGGGTCCGCAAGAATGCATGGGTCGCTGATATGCACATCCCGCACATGATAGGGATACTGATTCAGGTCTGCCAGATCATCCGAACATTTGAACATCGGGGCATCCTCCTTGTTTTTTCTTCTCTGGTAAGACCTATTATATAGGACATACCGCAAAGGATGCCAGAGTCAACCACGTGTTTTTGACAAAATCCGTCTGTTTTTTTACTGCCCTTCCGCACACGAAAAAAGTGGAGACCGACCCGATTGAGTCGTATCTCCACCTCTGTTTTTCTCAAGGATTTAGCCGAGGGGACGTACAGCGACGATTTTTGCAAACAGCATGGTGGCATAGCCGGATGTATTCATGGCTGCGGCCTTTGCCTCATCCGTCACGAGCTCCAGCGTCATGCGTGCGCCAGTCGTCGGATACCCGGTGCCTTCTGCCGGAAGCTGAGCATACACGGCATACACCTGACCGTTGGCCAGGATGTTGGCACGGGACTGGTTCTCAGCAAGACCCAGACCCAGGTAGTAATTGCCTTCCTCATCCTTCACACAGCTGTACACGAAGAAGCCGGTCAGAGGGGTGCCGTCAGGGTTGATCGTGGTCACGGTGTAGAAGCCCTTGTAGGAATTGATGGCATTCATGAGGTCGTCGCCTTCCAGCGCAGTCCCGTAGTAGTCCACAACCGATGCAGTGGTCACCGTGTCGACAGCCTGTTCTGCAAAGCAGGCAGGAGCAAGCAGGCAGAGTGTCATAAGAATAGCCAAAAAGCGTTTCATGGGGTATCACCTTGTCCTTTCTGTATGGTTTATTGAATTATACCAATTGGTTTTTGCCCGTTCAATACACGCATGCCGAAAAAACACGAAAAGACCCGGATACACCCAAAAGGCGCTGCCCGTACCGCACAGCGGTATCAGGACAGCGCCCGTTATATCCAAGGTCATTCCTTACTTTCTGACCGTTTCTTCGCTGGCAGTCTTCCGTTTTCCCGGTCTGCATCCACCTGTTGTCCATCGCCGGCTGCCAGACGGCGTATGGTTTTTATTTCCTGTTTGGTGGGATTCCGCAGACCGCTTACTGCTATCTATCTTCAACCTGCATCGCAGGATTATCTGGATAATTGGTCTATCTATATTCAACCTGCATTGCAGGATCATCTGGATTGTTGGGCCAGGCTCATTGCGCCTGGCATGTATTGATACGGAGGGATTCAGGGGATGGCAGTCAAAATCCCGAATTTTTGCAGCCTTTTTTTCGACTGTTTTTCCCGGTATCTGTCCAAACGATAAAATTCCACCCTCTCTCTCGACGATCCCATGGAAACCATGTATAATCTGCACTCGAAAAGCAACCTGAAATGCAAGTGGGGAGGTCATTGTCTTGACAGACAGAGCTGCACGCGCTTTGACGGGGTTCCCGTCGATGGATAAGCCATGGCTGAAGTATTATAAACCTCATGCGGAGGAAGAAGTCCTGAATGCTCCCACGGATCAGACGGTCTGGGATGTCATCGAAAAAAGTCTGTATGAGCATATTGATATTCCTGCGATTGAATATTTTGGCAAAGTGATATCCAGAAAAACCTTTATTGATCATGTCTATCTGTGGGCAAAGGTATTCAGGAAGCTGGGCGTAAAAGAGGATGAGGTTGTCGCCTATTACGGTCCGTTTATGCCGGATACCTGTTATATGATCTTTGCACTGAATATGCTGGGTGCATGTCCTTATTTTCTTAAGCTTGCAATTACGCCTGAAGCCCTAGCGGAAGAAACAAAGGAATGCCGCCTTGCCATCGTTTTTGACCAGATGTGGGATAAGGTGTCCGGCGAGTTTTCAAAGGACAGATTTGAAAAAGTGATCATTGCGAAAATCACAGACGCGATGCCTTCCCCCAAAAAACAGATCGTTTCTGTTTTGTCCGGAGCAAAAGGCGGGGTAAGGATTCCAAAGGGACAAAAATACATTTCTGTGCCGGAGGCCAGAAAGCTTGCTGGTGGTGATCCGGGAGATGGAAAGGTCCCGTTTACACCGGGCAGGAAGGCATTTATTACATCCTCCAGCGGGACGACATTAGGGGGAATTGTCAAAGGCGTCGTCGCGACAAACGAAAGCGCGGTCACTCAACTATATATGGCCGCCGTGTCAGGGTGCCAGTATTTTCCCGGCGAAAGATGTCTGAATCATTTTCCTCCGACTGCAGCCACTTCCCTGAACATTCTGTTCATGCTGCCGCTGTTCAGAGGAATGACCGTCGTCATGGATCCCAGAGTGTCTGAGAAGGATTTTTACAATCAGGTGACAAAATATCACGCAAGCGTCATATGCACCACCGGAAGCGCATGGGAAGCCTTTTTCAACAGGGTCGCCCGGAATATGGAAAAGGGCATGAAATATGATTTTTCTTATGCCAAATCCTGGGTCGTAGGGGGGGAAGGAACCAGTGTCACCTGCTTTCAGCGGTGGCAGAAGCTGATGAGGAAAGCGGGATCGGACAGAGGCGTGGCCAGTGCATACGGAGCTTCTGAAGTCTTTGCTTCAGCCTGTTCTGAGTTTGCGAATGTGCGCTATGATTTCAGTAAGCCCATTATGAGTGTCGGCATTCCTTTTGTCGGAATCACTGCAGGCGTGTTTGACAGCAAAGGGAATGAATGTTCCTACAATCAGCGCGGCGAATTATGGATCAAAAGCCGTTCTGCAATGAAAGAGTATTACAGAAAACCCGATCTTACATCCAGAACCATGATCGACGGCTGGATCCATACAGGCGATCTGGCAGAAATCGATGAGAACGGGTTTGTCTATATCTGGGGCAGAAAGGACGACACGGTGAAACTGCCCGACGGCAGAGAAATCTACCTGTTTGATATAGAACACAGGATCAAGGAGAAACCTTACATTGATGATGCAGCCGTCCTGCAGCTTCCCGGCAGTCACGGGGAAATCAATGTTGTGGTGCATATCGCCTGGGATCAGTCAGCGAAGGAAAGCGATGCCGCGGATCATCTGGAGGAATTGAACCAGGAGATCCTGAAATATGAACCGGGCGTCAGGGTCTGTGCTTACGCCATTCATGACGGCATGCTTCCCTATTCTCCCACAACCCTGAAGAGAGACAGGCATAAGATGGCAGCTCAGCGGGACGGACTTGTCCGGATTGCAGACGGAAAACCTGTCAGTGTCAGCTTGTCATAAAGGATTCCATCCTGATCTGTGTTGCGCACGTCAGCCTTTCTGCACACCAAAAAGGAGCGGTCCAGGATACCCTTTTCAGGGCATCTCAGGACCGCTCCTTTGCATTGAGCATCGATTACAGTTTGCTGACACAGAGATTGGTCACATATCCGGTTCTTCCGGTGGACAGATCCACCACGCGGCTCCAGTTGATGCCGCGGGCCACAACCTTCAGCAGGTCGCCTTCCGTCAGCTGACGGATCGTCTTTGCATTCACACTGGGAGTTTCACGCAGAGCCGTCAGTTCCGTGCCCAGTTCTGCAAGATGACGGGCAGCAGCCCTGAAGGGGCTCACTTTGGTAAACGCGGCTTTGCGTTCGGTGATCTCATACTTTCCGGGTTCCTGGGTGAACAGGAACTGGGTCATGACATATCCGCCGGAGGTATGACCCGGCACCCGCACAAAGGTCCAGCCCTTGGGGCAGGGAACCACAGGGTCCACTTCCAGTGCACTTCCGCACACAACGCGGTACATCACTTTTCCGTTCGGCGCTCTGCGCACATTCAGGCTCTTGCCGTTTTCACAGTTCACATACATGGTATTGCCTTCAGCGCCGGCAAACACAGGGATCATCAGACCCACAAGGGTCATTACAATCAGTACAATACTGATGACTTTCTTCATCATTTCAGTTTCCTTTCTTTTTTTCAAGCCTGCTTCGCAGGTCGTTCTTATCTTCTTTCTGCCGGTGTTTCTCACCGGCACCTGTTTATACGCAGCTTTCCGCCCTTCGGCATGCGCCTGCCTGCTTTTTCCGTTTTCCGATTTCCGTTTTTTCACTCTTCCGGAACCCCGTCCCTTTCCCTCACTCCCGGTCCATGTTATACTCATCTCCATCCAGAAAGCCACAGAATGGACGTGATCCCATGATTCTTGATTCCTTTGACCCTCAGGGTGAACCGGTCATCTCCCCCGCCGCCTTTTTCGGGGACCAGCGCCGCATCTGCGATGCAGCCATTGCGACTTTTTCCCATGAAATCTATGCATCCGTCCTGGATTCCTTTGAAAACAAACAGATCGGTGAGCTCAGCGCGTGCAATCGCGTCCGCCCGATTCATCTGATCACGGCAAACGGCATGCAGATCGCTTTCTATCTTTCCGAAATCGGCGCGGCGCTGTCCGCCACCGACCTCATCGAGGTGAACTGGAAAACAGGCGCATCCCATTTCATCGCCTTCGGTTCAGCCGGCCTGCTAAACCGCGAGGCTGCCGAGGGGAAATATGTCATTCCCACCGAAGCCTACCGTGATGAAGGCATGTCCTATCATTACGCCCCGCCCGCAGACTACGTCACCATCCGGAATGCGGGTTTTCTGAAAGACCTGTTCCGCTCCCTCCGCCTTCCCTTTGTCAGCGGCAGAGTCTGGACGACAGATGCCCTGTATCGGGAAACACGGGAAATGGTCCGCAGAAGGAAGAGCGAGGGCTGCCTTGCCGTTGAAATGGAACTGGCCGGCATGCAGGCAGTCTGTGATTTTCATGGTTTCCAGCTCTATCATTTTGTCCAGACTGGCGATGTGGTGGATCAGGCAGACTATACGCCTGACGGCCTGCAGGAGGCCAACCACGAATTGGACAAATTCCATATCGCCCTGAAGATTGCAGAGAAGATCCTCAAGCCGGACACAACCCAAATGTAAGACGCCGACGAATCTGCATAAAAACAAAAATGAGCTGTCCCGTACCCGCTCAGGGGATGGGACAGCTCATTCTCATTGCAACCAGAGGATGGTTTTACTGTCGGACCATATAATCATTGGCAACATATCCGGTTGCGCCAGTCGCAGGATCAACCACCCTGCTCCAGGTCCGGCCGCTTGCGACTACCTGCAGCACATCACCGGCTGCCAGACGGCGGATGGACCTTGCCGTCTTGTTGGGGGATACCCGCAGTCCGACGCTGCGTTCGGTCTTGTTGTTCAGGGCACGGGCGACAACGTTATAGGGGGTCACGGCGATGAAGTTGTCATCGCGCTCAGTGATTTCATACTTGCCGGGCTTGCTTGCAACCAGGAACTTGGTCATCACGAAACCGCTTTTGTGGTTCTTCACCGTGATGTAGGCCCAGCCTGCCGGGGCAGATACAGACGTCTGAATTTCAACCTGCGTGCCGCACTCAAGACGATAGAGGACTTTGCCATTGGCGCTTTCACGAACATTCAGGGTCTTGCCGTTGGCGCAGTTGACCCACATGGTCACATTCTCAGTGGTTTCCGCTCCCGCAAATACGGGGATCATCAGTCCAACAAGTGTCATAATAGCAAGCACAATGCTGATCAGTTTCTTCATAAAGGGTCAACCTTCCTTTCAATCGTAAGCCTGCTGTGCAGGTTGTTTTCATCGTGTATGCCCGGCGTTTTCCGCCCGGCACATGTTGATACGCACCATTTGAAAGGCCGGCAGTTTTTTCCGGAAAATTCCGCAGATTTTTTTGACACCGCTCCTGAAGCGCCTGCCGGGGCTTTGACAGGCACACGACATTTCTGTACAATCAGGGTATCAGACAGCGGCCGTTTTCCGCAGATGAAGAAAACAGAATACTGCATCGTTTCATTATATATGGACCGGATCAACGATCGGGAGGAGGACTCGCATGAAACATCTGATCGCTCTTCTGATAATCCTTCTGCTGCTTCCCGCAGCCGGGACTGCCCAGGAAGTGTCTGAAGAGGTCAAAACCGTCGGCGAAGGGATTCTGTTTGAGGAAGTCACGGATTTCTATTACACCGTGGACGCCTCAACCGTCCCGCCCTACTATCAGCGCTACCGCCTGTATACAGAGGACGGCACGCATTTCTTCTATCATGAGACCCGGGAGGGAGGAGGCTGGCCGCAGACCGAGGAAAACATCACCCGTTCCGGCACGAAAGAGCTGGGAGAGGCCCAGTGGGATGCGCTGTGCGAACTGCTTCGCGGCGGCGAGGCCCGGGTACGCCAGGAGTATCTTACGGATGGGGATGCCGGACCATGGATGTATATTTATTGGAAGGGCGGCGAGGAGGAAGGCAGGGAATTTTTCTTTGCATCCCGTGAAAAGGAAGTGCTGTTTGAAGAACTGTGTGAGGAACTGAGTACGGAGCAGGCGCTCAGGATCCGTGTGTCCGACGGGACGCATACCATCCTCTATCTGCTCAACGACAGCCCTCCAGCCCGGAGTCTGTACAGCATGCTCCCCATCGATGCGCCGGTGGAAAACTACGGACGCAACGAAAAAATCTTCTATCCGGAGCAGACGGTTGACATTTCCGGCGGCATTGAGGGGGACGGCAAGGCGGGAGCCCTGGCCCTGTTCTCTCCCTGGGGCAATGTGGTCATGTTCTATGAATCCTTTGATGCCTATCCCGGGCTCTATCTGCTCGGGCACGCACTCGAAGGCACAGATGAAATCGAAGCATTGTCGGGCATGGTGCATATCGAAGCCGCCGACGACAGCGCTGCGGGGACTTCCCCGTGAGCTCTTCCGGATGCGGACCCGCAGCTGAAATTCAGGAATGTAAAAAACGTGAACGTGAAATTGAACGTGAAATTTTTTTCTCAACCAACTGCCACCGGGCAGAAAAGTACGTATCATATCATGTAAGGCAGTTCGTACTGCCCAAAAGACAAGCATTTTGAGAGGAGTATAAGATTATGAAACTGATCAATAAAAACAAAATCATTGCAATGGCCGCAGCTGCAGCCATGTCTGTTACCATGATCGGCGCTTCCCTGGCCGATACCATCCAGCCCCTCCCGGTCAGGACCGATATCCAGCATCTGGAAGACCACTTCGTCACGACCAATATCGATTACAAGGGCAACGGCATCATGACGCTGACACTTCTGGAAAATGAACAGTTCTCCGCTGACGCTGTCAAGGCGATCAAGGCGGGTGACGTCATTGTCTCTGACGGCGCTGAAACCACAGTTGAGACCCTGGAGTGGGACGGACCCGATCTGTTCATCAACCGCGGAACCGAAAAAGAAATGCTCCTGACGGATGCCAGCCACGGCGTCTTTGAACGCGTCATGGAAAATGACCGTGTGCCCAAGCTGACCATCGGCACCCTGGAACAGGAAATCGAACCCTATATGATCATGCTTGACTGGGTGGATCCCAAGACCGGCGAAGTCCTGGATGATATTGCTGTGCGCAGCGGCGACGAACTGAAAGCCCTGCTCGAGAGCAATGATGGTCCGAGCTTTGCTGTGGAAAATGTCCGCATGCTCTTTGACAACGGAAATCAGCCCTGCCTGATCTGGCGCTATTACTCCCCTGCTCAGTAAGTACCTGTTTGCAGGCGACACGCTCGCTGCCATCCAGATGAAGTTCGATACCGAAGATTACGGCGTGAGCTATGAGGCCATCAAAGCGAACATCGTAAAGCAGTACGGTGAGTCCACCCCCCTCGATCTGAACGCTCTGGGCGACGCGATTTATGCGGTGGATGATGACGGCCGCCTGGAAGGCCGTACTGAAGCCTGGATGATCGATTCCATGGCTGTCGTCCTGGAACATGACCATGATGACGTCGACGTCACCTTCGTGGACCTGTCCCAGAATGCCCTCAAGTAAGCCCCGGTGTGCAGCAGCCCTAGGCTCACTGTGCACTTCAGGAGGTCTCCCTTTCACGGTTCCCATGCCTTTCAAGGCACCGTGAGCAGCGCGGCTTTGCCCGCGCTGTTTTTGTGTCTGACCGGAATTGATCCCCGGACGGCCTTGACAGAAACATAACAGAGATATAGACTACTTGATGCAACCGCACAGGCTGCCCTGCTTCCAGAGAAGCAGATTCGCCCTTTGTCACCACGCCGACCCGAAGTCGGCTTCTCTTTTGACCCACAGTTAAGTTTACCTAACTCCTTGTGAAGGAGATACTGCCCATGAAAAAACAGATCTTTACGCTCGAAAAAGACGGTTTCATCGGCGCCTATTACGGCGGTCCCGAGGAGAGCAGAAAAGCCGTCATCCTGATGCTGGGCGACTCCTCCGTGGATTATATGGCCCGCTGCGGCGCAGCATGGATGATCGAAAACGGATGCCACGCCCTATGCATGTCTGCCGGCAAAAAGGATTACGGCCATCACAATCTTCCCCTTGAGCGTTTCGGGAAAGCCATTGCTTTCCTGAAAGGGCTGGGGATGGAAAAGATCGGGATCGCCGGCGCTTCCACCACCGGCATGCTTGCGCTGACCGCAGCCTCGTACTACCCCGACATTACGCTCACCATTGCCATGTCGCCGTCCGACTTCATCATGGAAGGGTTTTACAGGGACGGAAAAGACGGCATGGCCGAGCGTCCCGGGGATCATGAGTCCACGGTTTCCTGGCAGGGCAAACCGCTCCCCTACCTCCCCTATGCCTACCGTCATCCGGAATACTGGCAGAAAATTGTCGAGGCCTCCAAAGCAGGCGGTGACCGGATCGCCTCCAGACCGATGTTTGACGAATCGGAAAGACGTCATCCGCTTCAGGAAGAGGAAAAAATCAAAGTGGAGCAGATCCAGGGAAAGATCCTCTTCATTGGAGCCGAAGACGATGTGCTGTGGGATACCTGCCGGTATATCCGGCGCATGGAGGAAAGACTGAACCGGCTGCCCCATGCCTGCACCTGGGAGGCCTTGCTCTATGAGCACGGAACCCACTTCGTATTTCCTGAATCCCTGCTCCGGCGAATGCTTCCTGTTGGATCCGGGCTCCTGGTCAAAATGATGTTCCGTGCCGGGAGAGAACATCCGCAGGCCTGCCGGGAGACCCGGATCGATATTGACAGACACCTCAGGGCAGCGCTGAAAGCATGGTAAAACCGCCCTTCAGCATCCCGGGTGCCGCTCAGGCAGAAAAGGAAGGTATTGCATGAAGGCATACATCCCCGAAAAACTGGTCGCAGTCAGCCGCTATCAGCGGTATTTTCCCACCCTGCCCGCTGATATCCGGCAGGAAGTCCTGGAGAGAATCGCAGAGCTGATCGCTGAAGAGAGGCAGTACTGCGACCGGGGCAATTACAGCCACATGGCACAGATCCTGACGTCCATCGCACTGTATGAAGTCTGGCAGAAGCATGGAAAAAGTGAAGAGGAAGCCTATGCCGTTGTTTCGCAGGAAATGTGGGATTTCCTGGATCCTTCCGCCATGCAGAAGCTGGCCAGGAAGCGCTTTTTCCTTCCGCTGATGAAAAAGATCGTGCCCTTCGGCTTCAAAAAAGGTTCCGGCGCCGGATGGCGCTATACCTGGCACAGGGATGATCCGAAGGATGAATTCCACTTTGAGTGCAATGAATGCCTTTACGCCAGGATTCTCGCGCCGCGCGGCCTTCTGAAGCTCGGCGCGATGTGCTGCCATGCGGATATCATCAACTACGGCAGCCTTCCCTACACCGATTTCATCCGCACAAAGACCCTCTGTCAGGGCGGGGATGCGTGCGACTTCCGCTTTGTCCGCCATGCAACCGATGCTGGCGACGGCTGGGAGAGAACGAAAAGCATTTAAGGAGAGACAGAAGACGTCAATTACCCACGACTGAAGTCGCGGGCTTGTGAAAACGAGTCCGGAGTTGACTAGCCAAAGATCTGCGGGATCTACGTTGAGAGAGTCATAACACCCATGGACATATCACCTAATCTGC
>Ga0129307_1001064_pt1 | contig 33411 bp, 23 predicted proteins | sample P1105metagenome_FD_94437 | JGI IMG/M metagenome (GOLD analysis project Ga0129307, IMG submission 94437) | Capybara group fecal microbial communities from Wisconsin, USA - P1105 metagenome | ecosystem: Host-associated > Mammals > Digestive system > Large intestine > Fecal | place: USA: Wisconsin...
CAAGATGAGATATCTCTTAAGACCCCTCGAAGACTACGAGGTTGATAGGCTCTGGGTGTAAGCATGGTAACATGTTAAGCTGAGGAGTACTAATAGGTCGTGAGCTTTTCCTAGAATTTAGGTTAAGATACGTTTCTTGATAAAAAATATATTGACTGTATGAAGTTTTGAAGGTACAATGTACCTTGCACTCGACATTACGAGTTTGGCCCAGTGGCTCAGTTGGTTAGAGCGCCGCCCTGTCACGGCGGAGGTCACGGGTTCGAGTCCCGTTTGGGTCGATAATTGAATAATTTGGGGTCTTAGCTCAGCTGGGAGAGCATCTGCCTTACAAGCAGAGGGTCACAGGTTCGAGCCCTGTAGGCCCCATAAGAATATGCCGATATGGCTCAATTGGCAGAGCAGCTGATTTGTAATCAGCAGGTTTTCGGTTCGAGTCCGAATATCGGCTTTTCTTTTATGGAAGGTTTCCCGAGTGGCCAAAGGGGGCAGACTGTAAATCTGTTAGCGACGCTTTCGGTGGTTCGAATCCACCACCTTCCATTTTTAATTTAATAACGCGGGGTGGAGCAGTCTGGAAGCTCGTCGGGCTCATAACCCGAAGGTCATAGGTTCAAATCCTATCCCCGCTACACGCTTTATTAAATTAGTAATTGTATAGACATTTGCCCAGATAGCTCAGTTGGTAGAGCAGAGGACTGAAAATCCTCGTGTCGCTGGTTCGATTCCGGCTCTGGGCACTTTTTTATTTCTTAGATATTTTTTTCGGTAGCTATAACATTTGACTGTTATAGCTTTTTTTATACAGCAATATGACGTTTTTGTTTGGGCAATGTGCACATTGAATTAAACTCATGCTTGTGATAATGTGATAGAGTTGGTGTTTATAAACGAAAAGGGGAGAGAGTTATGAAAGGTAAGCAAAGAAAGTTTTTATCTATTGTACTGGCTGCCGCGCTCGTTGTGGCGGTTATTTTTTCGTCTTTTGCTTCATTTGAAGTAAAAGCAGCAGATCCAGGTGATCCTTATACTATAATAGGATACAATCAGAATGGTATTGTAAAAGATAAGGATGGTAATACCATATCAGGACGTGCTTATTGTCTTGATGCAAAGTCCAATACTCCAAATGCCGCGTATACATATTATAGATATAAGTTATCAGATAATATCTCATATACGAAGGATTATGATCTTGCTACTAAAACATTTCCTGATAATGTAAAGAATCGTCTTGTTAAGCTTTTGGTTGGAAAACAGCAGATTCTCAATTATCTTAGTAGCGTAAGTTGGGATGCTGAGTATGAGTGGTATAAGCAGTACACTGATTATGATAATCAGGATTCGACTACCCAGACAGATATTGAGGAAACTTTTGAGAAGAGTTGGAAAGATCTGTTTTGTGATACAAGTGGTACTACTATGCAAAAATTAGTATGGCTTTGTGTACACGATGATTCTGAATGGCCTGCATTTATTAATGATAATGTCGATGATACGGCTAATGGTAAACATCCAGATAATTATTATTACACAGAAGAAGGTATAAAGCCATTTTATTACGTTTCATCTGATGACTGGAATGATCCTCATTCTTTATGGAATGTTTTCTATGTAACAGCTATTCAGTATATCGATAGCCTTCCTGATTACAGAACACAGGGCTGGGATGCATATATTTATATGACATCTGATTCTGGAGCTCAGAACATGCTGGGAACTGCATTTCAGGATACTACAGATGTAAATATTTCAAAGGTTGATATTACTAGTAAGCAGGAGCTTGATGGTGCACACCTTCAGGTTATTGATTCTGCTGGAACTATAGTTGATGAGTGGGACAGCCAGGCAGGTGTGGTTCATACAGTTAAGGATCTTGTTAGAACTACTTACACTCTTCGTGAGACAGTTGCTCCTACTGGTTATGCTATCACTTCTGATATTACATTTACTATTGATCTTAAGGGTAATGTTACATCAACAGCGCCTATTAATGATCAGGGAACAATCCTTGTTGAGGATTCCCTCATTACAGTTGATGTTACTAAAGTAGATGAAAGTGGAGCAGGACTTAGCGGTGCAAGCTTCGAAGTGTATGATGATGCAGGCAAGAAGGTTGACGGCTGGGATTCTGACACACAGGCTCACAGAATTAATGGTCTTACTGCCGGAACTAATTATGTACTGAAGGAGACAGCGAGTCCATTTGGTTATTCGATAGACGAGGCGAGCATAACATTTAGCGTTGATCAGTACGGCGTTGTTTCACTTGCCAAGGATTATAAGGGCGTTGCAGTCAGCAGCGATAAGAAGGGAATTGTTGTTACAAACAGACAGAATGCGGTTTATATCAGCAAGCGTCAGGTCGGCGGATCTGGTGAACTTGCAGGTGCGACTCTGCAGGTGATCGCAAAGAGTGACCTGAATTCTGATGGAAAGATAAAGGCAGGCGCTACTCCAGTTGATGAGTGGGTTAGTGGAACTGCTGAGCACAAGGTTGTAAATATTGAGACTGGAACAGACTATGTGCTTCGCGAGACAGTTGCTCCAGCGGGCTTCGGAAGAATTTCCAGCGATATAACATTTAGCGTTGATAAGGACGGAAATGTGACTACAAGTGATGCTAAGGTCGAAAATGGTATCATTTTAGTCGAAGACAGCATTAATACTGTAACTATCTCTAAGCAGGATGCTACTAATAAGGAAGAACTTGAGGGTGCTACTCTTACTCTGACTGGTAAAGCTGATTGGGAGAATATGGTTCTGCCAAGATTTGCAGCTGATGATGAGCATAATATAGAAAAGATTACTTCTGATTCAGGCGAAGTTACAGGAATCAAATGGACTTCTACAAAGAATAAGCTTTCTATAGAAGGACTAAACTTAGATACAGCGTATACTCTTCATGAGGAAGGTGCTCCAGCTGGATATGATTACGCTGAGGATATTACATTTAGACTTGAAGCAGGACCAAATGGAACTGTTATCATGGTTTATGACTCTGAAAGTGGTCAGTACAAAGAAAAGTCTGGTGTTGTTATGCTGGATGAAGTAAAGACGAAGGATACAACAACAGGAACAGCGCAGACTATACCTAATAAAGAGAATACTACTGAACAGAAGACAGAACAGCCTACTACAGAGCAGCCAACCACAGAGGTAAAGCAGCCAACTACTGAAGTAAAGCAGCCAACCACTGAGGCAAAGCAGCCAACTACTGAAGTTAAAGAGCCAACTCCTCAGACAAATCCTGGTCCAGGAACAGGAGTAAGAACTGGTGATTCAGTAATGGTAATACCATATATTGTTATTATGATTGCTTCTTTATCTATGGTAGTAACTATATTTGCTATTAAGAAGAAGGAAACGAAAAAAGAAGATGTTGAATAATAGCTATTTAATTAGTTATTTATTTAATAAATTGCTTGCATTTAGGGGTTTCATGTGTTATCTTAGAACTCTGTGATGTAAGAATCCTTGTTTCCATCTGCACTTAAGACTGACATGGGTGGAAACCGGAAAAGACCATAAGGAGGTGCAAAATATGAACAAGTATGAGATCGCGTTAGTACTTAGCTCAAAGGTTGATGATGACGTTAGAACTGCTACACTTGAAAGAGTAAAGAATCGTGTAACAAAGTCTGGCAGCACAATCAGCGATATCGATGAGAAGGGTAAGCAGAGACTCGCATACGAGATTCAGGACATGCTTGAGGGTTATTACTACTTCATCCATTTTGAAGGCCCAGAAAATGCTCCTGCATTCATCGAGAGACATCTGCGTATCTACGATAACGTCCTCAGATTCCTCATAGTTAAGCAGGACGCTTAGTTAGAATCAGGAGGGTTAACATGAATAAGGTTATACTTATGGGACGTCTCACAAGAGATCCCGATGTTAGATATTCAAATGGACAGGGTGGAGATCAGCTCTGTATAGCAAGATATACACTTGCTGTTGATAGAAGATTTCAGAGAAACGGTGGGGATGATCAGCAGAATGCCGACTTTATCTCATGCGTAGCATTTGGTAGAAGCGGTGAGTTCGCTGAGAAGTACCTGCATCAGGGCACAAAGGTTGTTGTGTCTGGACGCATTCAGACAGGTTCCTACACAAACAAGGAAGGCCAGAAGGTCTATACTACAGAGGTTGTTGTAGAGGATCAGGAATTTGCTGAGAGTAAGAGGGCAGCCGACGAATCACAGGGAGGCTATCAGCCACAGTCAGCTCCAGCAACTAGCGATGCTAGCGCTGAAGGCTTCATGAACATACCAGACGGAACAAAGGATGATCTCCCATTTAAGAAATAGTTAATTGGAGGTAATTGTAATGCCATACGGTAATAAAGATGGCGGAGCAGCGCCAATGAGAAGAAGACCTATGCATAGAAGAAGAAAGGTCTGCGTATTCTGCTCAGATGAGAATCAGAAGATTGATTACAAAGATGCTAATCTGCTTAGAAAGTACATCTCCGAGAGAGGAAAGATCCTTCCTCGTCGTATTACTGGTACATGTGCTAAGCATCAGAGAGAGCTTACAACAGCTATCAAGAGAGCTAGACAGGTAGCACTTATTCCATACGTAATCGAGTAATCACTGATTAATATGTGAATTTCTAAATGAGTCGATTTGGCTTTGAGCCGAATTGACTCATTTTTTTGATTTAGAAACATTTTTGATGCAAGTTTACTTTATAGTGTGGTGTATAGGAAAAGTAAAAGGGGTATTTTAATGAGTAGATTTAAAAGACTTGCTGTGATGACCGCATTTGGAACGGTTGCTCTAGGCATGGGTTTGAATACTATCCCAGCTCAGGCGGCAGAACTTAACGGTATTACAAATACTCAGTTGGTTGTGGCTGCAACGAATGCGACTACAACGGATGCAGATCAGAATGATGCTGAGAAAACTGAAGAAAATGGCGAAAAGAAAGAGCTGAGTGGCTGGGTTTATAATCAGGCTTACGAAGGATATGCTTACTACAAGGACAATTCTCCAGTAAGAGGCTGGAACACTATAGAGGGTAGAAAGTATTTCTTCGATACTAACGGTATCCTGATGGAAGGCTTCCAGACAATTGGTTCAACACTTTATTATCTTGGTGATTTCGATGCTGAGGCAGAAGAACAGACTGACGAGACTGGATTTGTGTATGTAAATTCTAAGTATTATTACGTGGACGAGGACCTGAAGGTGGCAGTTGGTCGCGTGAATGTTGACGGTGGCGATTACATTTTTGATGAAGACGGTGCTATGCTTACTGGATGGCAGCAGATCGAAGATAAATGGTATCACCTGGGAAAAACTCCTGAAGATAAGGGCGTGAACAAGAACTGCTACGTGGATGGATATTATCTGCGCACAGATGGTTCAAGAGATGAGACAATTATAGGCGACTGGTACAAGGGCGACTGGGGTTGGTGGTTCGAGAACAGCAACGGCTGGTATCCTACAGACCAGTGGTTGAGCGTAGATGGAACCTGGTATTATTTCGGCGAAGATGGATATATGATCAGATCCTCCTGGAAAGAAATTAACGGGCTTTATTACTATTTCAACTTCGACGGAAGTCTTCAGGAAAAGGCAGTGACACCAAGCGGTGAGCCAACTGGACAGTGGATTGATGGCTACTATGTTGATCATAATGGTGTCTGGACTGGCGACAGTGCATATTGGGAGTGGGATGGCTACGGCTACAAGCTCTGGTCATCAGATGATTCCTGGCATGCAACTAATACTACAGAAATCATTGATAATGAGTACATAAGATTTGATAGTCAGGGATATGCATACTCAGGCGGAGTTAGATGTTATAATGTTCCTCCAATGGGTGGTGCTCCTTCAGAATCTAAGAACAAAGTAATTCAGTACGCAGCTGCTTCACTGGGCTTCCCATATGTTTATGGCGGAAGCACTATGGCAGGTACAGATTGTTCAGGATTTGTAATGCTGTCATATCAGAGTGAGGGCTACAGTCTTCCTCACAACGCTGGCGCACAGTTTGCTACATTTGCGGCAAATGAGGTGTGGATGTCTGAGGTTCAGCCGGGAGACCTGCTGTTCTACTACAGCGGCGATGTTGAGAATGATTATGGCACAGGAATCGGCCATGTAGCTATGTATATCGGTAACGGTCAGACTCTTGAAGCAGGCGACACAACCTGCGGAAATCGCTGGCTTGCAGACAAGGCTGCATACGTTACAAAGTAATAGAATAGACGTTTAAGAAATACATTATGGGGATGTTAGAGCGTGAGGCGCTTTGACATCCCCATTTTAACATATTGAAAGTATAAAAAAGGTTTATTTGTTTAGGCTTATGTGGTATTATGTAAGTTGTGTTTTTGCGTCATGCTTCGATAGATAGAAGGGCGTTGAGATATCATTTGACTTGATTAAAAAAGAGGTTGGACAACAAGATGAAATTCACGAAAATGCATGGCATTGGAAATGATTATGTATATGTAAATGCAATCGAGGAAACTGTTGAGAATCCGTCTGAATTGGCGATCCGCGTGAGCGACCGACATTTCGGAATAGGCTCGGATGGGCTTATTTTGATACGCGCCAGTGAAAAGGCGGATTTTATGATGGATATGTACAACCTGGATGGTTCCCGCGGAAAGATGTGCGGAAATGGTATCAGATGCGTTGGTAAGTACGTGTACGACCATGGGCTCACCGACAAGAAGATCATTACCATCGAGACTCTTTCAGGCATCAAGACTCTGAATCTTTTTACCAAGAGAGTTGAGGATGTTGAGGGATACCAGGGCGTTTCAAATAATGGCAAGGTTGTGTATGCGGTTACCGTTAACATGGGTTCGCCAATCTTTGAACCTGACCAGGTGCCAGTTAAGCTGGCTGAGGGTTATTCGCCTTCAAGGCTTGGAAGCCTCATCGATGTGAATCCTGTGAAGCATCCAGCACTGAATCCTGATCAGAAGGTTGTGACAAACATGGGAATGTCATTTGAAATGAGAGGTACCGGATCTAGACCGCAGGATAAGAGTCTATTCTATTATGGAACATGTCTCTCTATGGGAAATCCACACTGCGTTATCTTTATCAATGACGCGAGAGAGGATTCACTGGGACGCAGAGTCCTGGATCTGGATGTAAATGATGATGGCTCTTCAGTTGGAATCGATGTTTTCGATGTGAAGGCTGCCGGAAGTCTTGTTGAGAAATCAAAATATTTCCCTGAGCAGGTTAACACTGAGTTTGTTGAGGTTGTTGACAGAACCCACGTAAATATGCGTGTTTGGGAGCGCGGCTCTGGCGAGACTATGGCCTGCGGAACAGGCGCCTGCGCTACAGCAGTTGCATGTATGCTGAACGGAAAGGTTGACGATGAAGTGACAGTTACACTTCTGGGCGGAGATCTGAAGATCCGCTGGGACCGTGAGGAGAACAGCGTGTTCATGACTGGACCTGCCACCACAGTTTTTGAGGGTGAGATATAACATTTTTTTTGAGAGGTAAAAATTATGATTAAGGTTAATGAAGATTATTTAAAGCTGCCGGGAAGTTATCTATTCTCGACTATTGCAAAGAAGGTTGCTGCATTTGCTGATGCAAATCCAGATAAGAAGATCATTCGTCTTGGTATCGGCGACGTTACTCAGCCACTTTGCCCAACTGTTATCAAGGCACTTCACAGTGCAGTTGATGAGATGGCAAGCGCTGACACATTTAAGGGATATGCTCCAGATCTTGGATATGAGTTTCTTAGAAAGACTATCGTTGAGAAGGCATTTGCCCCTTTAGGTGCTGAGGTTTATGCAGATGAAGTTTTCGTCAGCGACGGTGCAAAGTCTGACTCAGGAAACATTCAGGAGATTTTTGCTCGCGATGTTAAGATCGCTGTTTGCGACCCTGTATATCCTGTGTATGTTGATACAAATGTTATGGCGGGAAGAACTGGTTCTTACGACGCTGCTACTGGTCTTTGGAGCGATGTTTGCTACATGCCATGTACTGCTGAGAACGGCTACGCACCTGAGATTCCAGGCGAGGACGGAGTTCTCTGTGCAAGTGGCGAGAAGGTAGTGCCAGATGTTATCTACCTATGCTTCCCTAACAACCCAACAGGTGCAACAATCACAAAGCCTGAACTTCAGAAATGGGTTGACTACGCAAATAAAGTAAACGCAGTTATCATTTACGATGCTGCTTACGAAGCATATATTTCTGAGGCTGATGTGCCTCACAGTATCTACGAGTGCGAGGGCGCAAGAACATGTGCAATCGAGATACGTTCATTCTCAAAGAATGCTGGATTCACAGGAACTCGTCTTGGATACACAATCATTCCTAAGGATATTAAGGACGCTGAGGGCAACACTCTTCACAGCCTTTGGGCTAGACGTCACGGAACAAAGTTCAACGGCGCACCTTACATTATCCAGAAGGCTGGCGAGGCTGTATTCTCTGAAGAAGGACAGCGCGAGACTAACGAGCAGATCGCATACTACATGAAGAATGCGAAGTACATATTAGAGGGACTTAAGGCTGCTGGATACACAGTTAGCGGTGGTGTGAATGCTCCATACATCTGGCTGAAGACACCAGACAACATGACAAGCTGGGAGTTCTTCGACTTCCTGCTTGAGAAGGCTAACGTTGTTGGTACACCAGGTAGCGGATTCGGACCAAGCGGAGAAGGCCATTTCCGTCTGACTGCATTTGGTAGCTACGAGAACACAGTTGAGGCTATTGATAGAATCAAGAAACTTTAGGGATGAGTCAAAAGGGCGAGAGAGCCAAAGTGACTCATTATTACAGGGAGGATAGATATGAAAGTTGTTATGTTGGCCGGCGGGTACGGCACAAGAATTAGCGAAGAAAGTCATCTGAAGCCAAAGCCAATGATCGAGATCGGCGGCAAGCCAATCCTTTGGCATATCATGAAGGAGTATTCCTTCTATGGGTTCAATGAATTTATCATTTGCGCTGGTTACAAGCAGCACGTGATCAAAGAGTGGTTCGCTAATTATTATCTTCACAACTCAGATATAACATTTGACTTTACTAGCGAAAATAAGATGACAGTACATAACAACGTGGCTGAGCCTTGGAAGGTTACAATCGTTGACACAGGTCTTAACACAATGACTGGCGGACGTCTGAAGAGAGTTCAGGAGTACGTTGGCAACGAGACCTTCATGCTGACATACGGCGACGGCGTGTGCGACATCAATCTTCAGAGACTGCTGGAGTTCCACAAGAGCCATGGCAAGCTGGCAACTATCACAGCTGTTAAGATCAGCCAGAGATTTGGTATCCTGGACATCACAAATGACGGCGTGATCACAAGCTTCCGCGAGAAGGATAAGGAGGACAGCTCACGTATCAATGGTGGATACATGGTTCTTGAACCAGGCGTGTTCGACTATCTTGAGGATGACAAGACTGTCTTTGAGCAGGGACCTATGAAGGCGCTTGCTGCTGACGGACAGCTGATGGCGTATGAGTTTGATGGCTACTGGCAGTGCATGGACACTAAGCGTGAGATGGATAAGCTGAACGAACTCATTGAGAAGAACGAAGCGCCATGGATGGCTTGGAACGGCACTCGATTTACGAAGTAAATCGAATGTCCGAACGAAGTGAGGATGCATTCTGCGAGCGAATAGCGAAGCAGAATATAGACTGTGCGAAGCACAGAATATCACACTGCAGAGCAGTGTGGCACAACGCCATTAATATATTATTGATAGAGAGATAAATATGACTAAGAATGATTTAGAGTTCTACAAAGGAAAGAAGGTCCTGATCACAGGACACACCGGCTTTAAGGGCAGCTGGCTTTGCCAGATCCTGATTGGTGCAGGTGCAGAGGTGACTGGCTATTCGCTGGAACCACCTACAAATCCAAGTCTTTTTGAGGAGGCTGGAATTGCAGCTAAGATCAATCATGTTGTGGGCGACATCCGCGACCGTGAGAAGCTGATGCAGGTCTTCGAAGAAGTACAGCCTGAGATAGTTTTACATCTGGCTGCACAGCCAATCGTAAGAGAGTCTTACAAGGACCCAGTTGGTACCTATGAGACAAATGTTATGGGTACAGTAAATATCTGCGAGGCAGTTCGTCAGAACCCTTGCGTTAAGTCTTTCCTGAATGTAACGACTGATAAGGTTTACAAGAATAATGAGTGGTGCTGGGGCTACCGTGAGAATGAGCCACTGGATGGTTATGATCCATACTCAAACTCAAAGTCTTGTTCCGAGCTTGTAACACATAGTTATATAAATTCATTTTACTGCGACATGGATGTGGCTGTATCAACAGCCCGCGCAGGTAACGTTATCGGTGGCGGTGATTTCGCACCTGACCGAATCATTCCTGACTGTGTACGTGCTGCAGAGAATAAAACCGGAGAAATCGTTGTTCGTAATCCTTACTCAACTAGACCATATCAGCATGTGCTTGAGCCACTGAATATCTACCTTACAATTGCTAAGGCGCAGTACGAGGATAAGGCGAAGGCAGGCTTCTACAACGTAGGTCCAGATGATGCCGATTGTGTGACGACTGGTGATATAGTTACTAAGTTCTGCGATGCTTGGAATGACGAGTCAGAAGCCAACACTTTCGGTAAGGTTTCATGGGTAAATCGTCACGATGGTGGCCCTCACGAGGCTAACTTCCTGAAGCTGGATTGCTCACTGATCAAGCAGGTATTCGGATGGAAGCCAGTGTGGAACATTGATAAGGCAATCGAGATGGTTGTTCGTTTCTCACAGAAGAGAATCCTGGAGCCAGACAAAGTGGCTGAGGAGATGGACCTGGAGATCAACGAGTTCTTCTCTTAAGATGAGAAATAACATTTGACTATAGAAAGATAAAATATCTTTAAATAATAAACAAAACGAGGAAAAACAGAATGGGTAAATGGAATAGCGAGGCTGAGGCCCGCGAAGAGATTAAGGGTCTTGTGGCCCAGTACTATGAGCAGTTTAAAAAGCCTGAGCAGGAGAAGCCATTTGAAGAGGGCGACAGAATCTCCTATGCCAGCCGTGTATATGATGAGAAGGAAATGCTTTCTCTTACGGATGCGACTTTGGATTTCTGGCTTACTACTGGTAGATTTTCAGACGAGTTCGAGAAGAACTTTGCTGAGTGGATCGGCGTTAGATTTGCAAACCTTGTAAACAGCGGTTCTTCAGCTAACCTGCTTGCATTTATGGCTCTTACATCACCACTTCTTGGTGAGAGACAGGTGCTTCCTGGTGACGAGGTCATCACAGTTGCTGCAGGTTTCCCTACAACAGTTGCACCAATCCTTCAGTACGGTGCAGTGCCTGTATTCGTGGACGTGAAGCTTCCTGAATACAACATCGACCCAGCGCTTCTTGAGGCAGCAGTATCGGATAAGACAAAAGCTGTTATGATCGCACATACGCTGGGAAATCCATTTGACCTTAAAGCCGTTAAGGCATTCTGTGACAAACATAATCTCTGGCTCGTTGAGGATAACTGCGACGCGCTGGGAACTAAGTACACAATCGATGGCGTGACCAAGTTCTCTGGAACATGGGGCGACATCGGAACAAGCAGTTTCTACCCACCACACCACATGACTATGGGCGAGGGTGGCTGCGTCTATACAGATGATCCGCTGCTGAATCGTATCGTGAAGAGTCTTAGAGACTGGGGACGCGACTGCGTATGTCCATCAGGTCACGATAATATCTGCGGACACAGATTCGATGGCCAGTTCGGCCAGCTGCCACAGGGCTACGACCACAAATACGTTTACAGCCACCTTGGCTACAACCTGAAGGTGACTGACATGCAGGCCGCAGTTGGTGTTGAGCAGCTTAAGAAATTCCCTACATTTATTGAGAAGAGAAAGGCTAACTGGAAGTATCTCCGCGAGGCACTTTCAGACCTTGAAGATAAGTTACTGCTTCCTGAGGCAACTGAGAATTCTGAGCCATCATGGTTTGGTTTCCTCATCAGCGTAAAGCCTGAGTCAGGACTTAAGCGTAACGATGTGACAAGATACATCGAGGATCACAACGTGCAGACAAGACTTCTGTTCAGCGGAAATCTTACACTGCATCCTTGCTTTGATCAGATCCGCGGAACAGATAAGTACCGCGTTTCAGGCGGTCTTGATGTGACAAATTACATCATGAACAACACATTCTGGATCGGTGTATATCCAGGAATGACAGAAGAGAAACTGGCTTATATGTCAAAGGTAATTCACGAAGCTGTAAATTTATAAAAAAAGTGCAAGAGGGGACAGACCTCGGTGCAATGGGGACGGACCCTGCTGCACCAAAAGAAGGAATGATATGAAAGATGCGATAATTACTGGAGCTAGTGGAATGATCGGTTACCACGTTGCGAAGGAACTGCTCCAGAGAGGAATAAATGTGACGGCTATCGTCCGTCCTATGTCGGAAAAACTGAGAAACCTGGAGTGGGCTGAGGCTGAGGCCGGAGCTGCTGCACTACTGGGACCAGATAAAACTGCTGAGGTTGGAAAGATGCGTATCGTGGAGTGCAATCTCTACGAGTTGCCAAGCCTTAGAGATAAGCTGGGCTGGGAGCATGACGCCTTCTTCCATTTTGGCTGGGGATACACATTTGGAACCGGTCGAAATGAGGCTTCAAAGCAGGCTGAGAATATTAAGGCGACTCTTGACGCAGTTCACCTCGCTTATGAAGCTGGGTGTAAGTCATTTATCGGTGCTGGTTCACAGGCTGAGTTCGGTATCGTGACCGGAAGTCTTTCGGACGAGCTGCCAAAGGATCCTATCACTGGTTACGGAATCGCTAAGCTGGCTGCTTGCAGACTTGCAGGTCTGGAGTGCAGACACCTGGGCATGAAGTTCAACTGGGCCAGAATCCTGAGCTGCTACGGCGAGGGCGACAATGACTATACTATGGTTATGTCTGCAATCCGAGCCATGCTTCGTGGTGAGAGAATGCAGTTTACTCCTGCTGAGCAGGTTTGGGATTACATTTACGCTGAAGATACAGCGAAGGCATTCGTTGAGATCGTTGAGAAGGGTGTTGACCAGAAGGCATACACCGTTGGTTCAGGCGAGAAGAGACTGCTGAAGGATTACATCTATGCAATCCGCGATGCAATCGATCCAACTCTGGATGTAGGAATCGGTGAGCGTGACTACAACCCAGATCAGGTGATGTACCTGGTTGCTGATACCACTGAGCTGGTTGCCGACACAGGCTACAAGCCTAGCACCACATTTGAAGACGGTATCAAGAAGACCATCGAATGGGCACGTGCTAACAAGTAAAAAAGTGCAAGAGGGGACAGACCTCGGTGCAACGGGGACGGACCCCACTGCACCTTAGGAGTGAAAATGAAGAAGAATGTTAGTGTTTTAATACCTTGCTATAACGAGGAGGAGAATGTGGTTCCTATGTCCAATGCCATAAAGGACATGTTTGAGAAGAACCTGCCACAGTATGACTATGAGCTTCTCTTTATCGATAACGATTCGTCGGACAACACACGTCCGCTGCTGAGGGAAATCTGTGCTAGAAATAAGCACGTGAAGGCAATCTTCAACGCGAAGAATTTCGGCCAGTTTAACTCGCCATATCACGGCATGCTTCAGACAACTGGAGACTGCGTAATCTCTATGGTATGCGACTTTCAGGATCCTGTGGAGCTGATTCCAAAGTATCTTGCAGCCTGGGAAGAGGGCTTCAAGATTGTTATCGGAATCAAGACTGCCAGCAAGGAAAATAAACTGATGTACGCACTCCGCTCTATGTACTATAGCTTCGTTAAGAAGTTCTCAGACGTAGAGCAGATACAGCATTTTACGGGTTCGGGACTTTATGACAGGGAGTTCATAGAAGTGCTTCGAAATCTAAATGATCCGACCCCATTCTTACGTGGAATCGTTGCGGAGCTTGGCTTCCAGCGTAAGGAGATTGAGTACGAGCAGCCTAAGCGTAGAGCTGGAAAAACTCACAACAACTTCTATACATTATATGATGCAGCTATGCTGTCCATCACTTCATATACAAAAATCGGACTCAGACTTTGCACGTTCCTTGGAGTGTTCATCGGTTTCGTGAGTATAGCAATTGGTATTGTTTACCTGATCCTTAAGCTGACCAACTGGTACGGTTTTGAAGCAGGTATGGCGCCAATGATCATCATTATGTCCTTTATGGGAGCGGTTCAGCTGTTCTCTATCGGATTCATGGGTGAGTACATCATGAGCATGAACAAGAGGATAATGAACAGGCCGCTGGTTGTAGAGGAAGAGAGAATCAACTTTAGTGATGCGGATAACGCAGAAACAAAGACTATTAACTTGGATAGATAATGAGTCAAAAGGCGAGAGAGCCAAAGTGACTCATTAGGGAAAATATGAAGAAGAACAAATACGAAAAACTTCATAGTATAGTAACCCAGCTGATGCTTGTGGCTGCGTATCCAGTGGTGTTCCACCTGGCGGCGCTGATAGGTTCGTCGAACCAGCACAAGGACCAGTCTCTTGGCGACATGGCGTTCCCGCTGATATCTCTAATGATATGGGTGGGACTCTTTATTGCCACCGTATGTACAGGACTGATAAAACGCCATTTTAAGAGGATGGAGCTCGAGGCTATCGCTGGTGAATCATCTGATGAAGGTTCTGAGAAGACTGATTCAAATGATGATTCAGAAGATGACTCTGAAGAAGATGATAATGACATCGAAAAGGTGAAGGAAAAACATAGGAAGCAGGTGGAGGCTCTTCAGAAGAAGCGCAACAAGACCAAGAGCTGGATCGTGTTCACCTCGCTGATCATCGTAAGTTTTCTTATAAGACTGCCGATGCTTGGTACATTTCAGCGTTGGGACGCAGGCGAGTACTTCTACACGGTAGGTACTTCGGTGCAGGACTACACCTTCAGCCTGTCAAACTTCCTGTATAACTTCTCGGTGGCTTATCACCTCAATTACGGATTCACAAGCTTTATCGCAATTCCGCTGTTTATCAGCTCAAGAAGCGTCATGGCCATCACAGTATGGCAGATGATCTTCTCGGTTCTTGCGGTAATGGCACTGTATAGAATCTTCCGAATCGACTTCAGCTTCACACGCTCAAGATCAGCGGTGGCAGCTATGGTTATCGGAAATGTCCCAATATTCCTGGGACTTACAGCATATTGTACACCTGACTATTACATGGTGCTGTTCTTCATCTTTGCACTCTACTTCCATTCGAGAGAGTGGCACATCTTAGAAGTATTCATGTTGATCATGATGTGCTTCACAAAGGAAAATGCGGCTCTCATAGTTTTCGGTTACTACGGAGTGAGAATAGTCTGCAGATTCATCTTTGTCAGCTTAAGCAGAGCTAGAGAGCTGAAGACATTTGCCGACAAGAAGAGACCGGACCCAAGACTTGAGTATGATATTCTGGATGAGGGTACTGACCAGCTGAAGGCTCGCGAGGAAGCTCTTGAAAAGGGAGATTTAAGCGAAAAGGAAGCAGAACTCACAGCAGAGCTTAAAGCTGAGCTGGAGGCAAGCTCTGATTACGAAGATGAGAATAGCGATAGCGAAGTAACAAAGAAGAAGCGTGACAAGGTTACCTTCAAGCAGAGAGTTCGTCTTGCTACTCACACTCCAGACTTCTGGGTTGCCCTTACTGTAGGAATTATCTTCGTGGCAGCAATGCTGCTGAAGGGCGCTAACTGGGCAGACAAGGTGAGCACATCTGGTGCGGCACCAACTACGCTCAGCTTCGAGAAGCCTTACATATATCTGAAGATCAAGCAGTACATGGGCTCCAACTTTGCATGGCTTGTATTCGTATATTTTCTGATTGCATTTAAAAACATTATTATAGATAGAAAATGGAAAAACCTGAAGGGTACTGGCTGGCTTGTGTTCGGCGGTATGTGCGGTGCTTTGGCTTGTTTCGCAGCCTTCGGTATGTTCTTCCACATATCTCCTCTGGAGAGATACAACACCTTCTTTGCAGTGGGACTTGCCTTCATTACTATGGCAGTAATGGGCGTGGACATTGTGAATCGTTCAAGCTACGTGTTCTTTGGTGGAATCCTGGCAACGCTTCTTGCGATTGAGAGTTTTGTCACCATCGATCCTGTGACCAGGGGATTCTACAAGCAGGTGCCAATCGGCGAGAAGACAATGAATTACGAGAGCGAGCAGATTGCCTACTTTGGCGACGGGCTTGTTACAAACTATCAGTACGCATGGCTGGATAAGGCATTTGATAAGCTCCTTGCTGATATTGACTACGACGGTAGCGAGGCACTGTATTTCCCTGTAAAGGAAACAGGTGTGGAGTCCGGCGTACAGTTTGAAGGAAATGGATGCTATTTCCGCATTGGATGGTTCGACGAGAAGAAGAAGCGTGACTATTACGACTACAACATGTCAGGTTGGTCGGAACTTAATATATGTGCGGTTTCGTCAGCAAATACATGGTTCCCATATGCTTACGTGCCATATGGCAAGAAGCTGAATAAGCAGTACATGACATCCCGTGCGTATATGTGCTTCATTCCATACTTCGAGGAACTGGGAGTTAGCGAGGAAGACCACCTCAAGTCTATCTCTGAATATTACTACCTGGGTGAGGAGAAGGGTGCAACTAAGTACCGTGGAACTATAGGGTATTACCCAATGGTTCAGCAAGATAACTACATCGAAGGTCTTGGAATGGGTGATGTGGTTGGTGAGATTAAGTCTCTAACGGCAAACGATGAGGAAATCGAGGACGCCGCAGGTGTGACCGATGCCAATGAGGGATCAAAGACGTCGGTTAATTATACAAATGATTCTGCAACCAACTTTGGTAAGAATCAGGATGCGAACAATGGTATAATCCAGAACCGAATCGACAGGCTTTTCAAGAACCGCATGACTGGATACTTACGAGTTAATGAGGTCAATGAGGATGCTCGTGTGGATATTGAGCCGATGGATAGTATACATCTTTCAGTTGAACTTTATGATTCTAACGGCAAGCGTGTCAGAACTTCTCACGACGAGGAGGAGTACGTTGTGTCTGTGGGTACTGGCGAGCTGATCGATGAGATAGATGATGCACTTCTGAAAATGAAGGCAGGAGATACTGATGAGGTTGAGTTCGTTGTACCGGACGGATATCCAGAGCTTGAGATTTATTCAGGTCAGACACTGACAGCAAAGCTGCAGCCACTCTATATTGCCTGCAGCCTTACATATGTTATAGATGATGCAAAGAAGCAGGAAATCTATGACGCAACTGTGGAAGAGGTTACTGAAAACTTCAACCGCGATTACAATGAGTATAAGATGCGCATGTATCTGCAGGATAACGTAGATATACTGAGTGAGATAGTTGCTTCAGACAGCACAGACAAGGCAGGAGACCTGAAGAAGGCACTGCATGTCAGCGATGCGAAGCTGACCGAGGTTCAGACCTACTACTATCAGTATCTTGAGACAATAAGTATGACAAAAGAGGAGTTTACCGAGGAAATCCTCCACGCAACTCCAGAGGAATACGAAATGGCGATGGTGATCATCGCCGCACAATGAGTCAAAGCCAAAGTGACTCATTAATAAAAAAGAGTGAGGGAAATTATGAGCGAAGAAACAGTTAAGAGCAGGTTATCGAAGCTGAAGGAGTCGGAAAATGGCGCCGACATGATCGTCATGGACGAGGTTCCTGAGGCTGAGGAGCAGGAGGAAGTTGTTACACAGACAGTTAGCAAGAACAGCATTGCGAAGGCAACTTCTCAGGGTACAGATATCCTGACAGGAGCAAAGAAAGACGAATCGACAGATGTACTTAGTAAGAAAGCGGATGCATCGACAGATGTACTCAGTAAAACTAAGAAGTCAGATGCAAGCACAGACGTGCTAAGTAAGTCTTCAAAGAATGACAAGGCAGCTGGAAAGACTGTAAATTCCAAGAGTACAGGCACTAAGACAAAGTCGGCAGCACAGCCAGCTAAGAAGCCGATCGAGTATCCGGCTGCAATACAATTTATATTGAATCACAAGTCCATCATTTGCGGTATCGCAATCTTCCTTATTTACGTGCTGGTTCAGATGAAGTACGTATATGAGGTTTGGTTCGACCCAGACGAGCTGGACATCTACTCTGTGGCATTCGAAATGTTCAAGGGCAAGATCCTGTACCGCGACATTCCATCACAGCACATGCCATGGACTTACATAATAAGCTGGATCTTCTTTATTTTAGGCGCTCACACAGCGTTCCTGCAGAGATTATATTTCTATATTCTGTTCGCAGGTTTCTGGACCAGCTTCATCTTCATTTATAAGAAATACGTAAATAAGTGGGCTTTAGTAATTCAGCCATTTATTTACCTTGCGGTAATCCAGCACATCGATTTCGCAACACAGATCCTGTCCGAGCACCTTCAGGTAATCGGCTTCCAGATATTCCTGCTGGAGTTCCTGATGTTCCTTAAGAAGAGGGACGTATCCTTAGGCAGCTGCATTCGAATGATGTTCGGTGTTCTCTTTACATTTGGAACCGCATTCTTATCAGTTTATCCACTGTTCTTCATGTTCCTGGGCGTTGTGTTCATGGAAATCAAATGGGCTCTCGAAGAGCGCACTCCTATGAAGGACTTCTGGATCACAATCGGCAAGAGATATGGACGCCTCGCAGGAATCGTTGCGATTCCTTGGGTGATCATGGTGATTGCGATGATCTGCACAAAGAGCTTCCACGACTTTGGATTTGGCGCTTACACGATCAACGTGCTGTACTATCCAAATTACATGGCAGGCCTTGGAGGCAGCTCATTCTCTAACTTCCTGGTTCCTATCACTGAGGTGGTTAAGTACTATCAGGACTGGGGCTTCGACCAGGTAGGCGTTGTATTTCTTATTAGAACATTCCTTATTATCAGCGGCATTTACTTCGGCTACCGCACAGCAAAGGACGAGAGCAAGATCGCAGGTTTCGCTGTATACATGTTCACATTCCTTTGCGGCGTAAGAGGTTTCTACAACTTCCACGGAACACCTTTCGTTGGTATCATGTCACTTGTTATGGCGATTGTTATGTGCCAGTACATGTTCGGCGACAAGGAGAAGTTCGATGCTAAGCCGGTGCTTACAAAAGCTGCCCTGGCTGTAATGTCATTTATCGTTGTAATTAACTTCTCGACGGATATCCAAATGATTCCTAACTGGATCTTCATGGACGGCGAGAGCAACTTCTATCAGACAGATACAGACATCATGCTTGCCCTTACTGATGAGGACGAGAGATTCTGGCAGACAAACATCTGCAACTCTGTGGCTTGGGGTTCAGGCCGCGTCACAACTGGTCCGACAGTCAGCACACCTTGGATGTGGGACGCTATCGGCAAAAATGACATCGACGAGTTTATGAATAACCCTGCACGTGTGTGCGTATTCCAGCTGGGTTACGAGTCCTGGGGACACAACATGGCTGACTATGCACCAGAGGCTTATTACTTCATCGTAAATAATTACAAATATATCCCAACATCAACAATGATCTGGGTTAAGAATGACTACTACGAGGAAGCTTGCGCAAAGCTGGGCATCGATCCTAACATGGAGAACGATGACGGTTACAGCTGCACACCTTTCACAGTAGATGAGAGCGAGAAGCCGGGCCACACTTATGAGGACCGCCTTAAGGAGCTTGAGGAGGCTGCAAAGGCAGCTGAGGCAGGCGAAGCTACAGAAGAGGAAACAACCGAGGAAGTCACCACAGAGGAAGAGACCACAGAAGCTACAACTGAGGCCACTACAGAAGAGGAGACAACCGAGGATGAGAGAGAGCTTTCAGGTCCTATCATAGATGAGACTTCAAGTCCAATGGACGATGACAATTCAACAGGCCCTGGTGGAACATCAGTGACTGGCGATACATCAACTACTGGACCAAGCTCAACAAGTTCAGGTAACGGCCCTGGGGACGTAACAGTTAGCCCAGCAGATGATTCACCTGGAAGCAAGAGTTCAAATGGTGTAACAAGCGACACGCCAGGTGCGATTCAGGCACCAGACGGCAGCTGGGTAGTTCCAGACGATTCAACTGGACCTGGCCAATAAATCCACCAACGGGGACGGTTCTCCCTGGCAGATTCAGAAAACACTTAGAAAAGAGGAAATAAAATGGGAAAGATAACAGTTGAGGATTGTAAAGTTGACGGAGTAGTGATCGAGGGCCTTAAGGTCATCACACCAACAGTTTTTGGTGATGAGAGAGGCTACTTCGTAGAGACATATAATGAGAACGATATGAAGGCAGCCGGCATGGACTATGTGTTCGTGCAGGACAACCAGAGTGCTTCCAAGAAGGGCGTTCTCAGAGGACTCCATTTCCAGAAGGAGTTCCCACAGGACAAGCTGGTTCGTGTAATCAAGGGCGAGGTTTTCGACGTTGCAGTTGACCTTAGAGAGGGCAGCGCTACTTTCGGAAAGTGGTACGGTGTACGTCTCTCAGACGAGAACAAGAAGCAGTTCATGATTCCTAAGAATTTTGCGCACGGATTCATCGTGCTTTCAGACTACGCAGAGTTCTGCTACAAGTGTACAGACTTCTATCATCCAAATGATGAGGGCGGACTTCTGTGGAAGGATCCTGAGATTGGGGTTGAGTGGCCAATGCCAGAGGGAATGACTGAGGCAGACCTTACCCTCTCAGATAAAGATCAGAAATGGGATGGCATCGCAGCATATAAAGCAGAGCGCGGCCTGTAAAAAAATGAGCCGAATTGGCTCATTCTGTGAAGGATATGAAGAGTAGGAATTACGGGATTGATTTATTGAAGATTATATGTATGTTCCTGGTGATCGCATTTCACTATGCAGATCATGGCAGGGTGCCGCTGTCAGCAAGCTCCCCGATCACCTTCAACTGGGTGATTCTGGCGGTGAGCCGTGTCTGGGGCGGACTTTGCAACGCAGTGTTCATGCTGGTGACGGGCTACTACCTGTCGGCCGACAAGAAGTTCTCCTGGGAAAAGGTGATTCGTCTCTACCTTATGGTGTACTTCTTCACGCTGGTGACTGACGGCATATGTATCGCGGTGAACCACGGACAGGCAGACGCCAAGTTCATAATCTGCATGATTTTTCCGTTGGCGTCCAACAAGTATTGGTACTTCACTACATATTTCCTGATTTACTTCTTCCATCGGTATCTAAATGTTATCTTAGATCACATATCGCAGAAGCAACATTTTGCTCTGTGTGCGCTAGGGATTGGGATTTTCTCAGTGTTTTACACACTTGGCGGCATTATAACACTGCCAGCATTTGAAAGTACGGCGTTCTCGTCTTGGGCGCAAACGGGTAACAGTATGGTGATCTTCCTGATGCTGTACTTCGTGGGAGCTTACCTTAGAAAGTACAAGGTGAAGGTGACAAATGCGGGCGTGTATCTTGTAATCCTGCTGGCATGTGAAGTGGCAACGCTGTTCTTCATGGTGGTGTTCGCAAGACGCTATCACGACGACTCGCTGATCTACTACTTTTCATGGGGAACCGAGAAGGTGTTCCCAGTATTTACAGCGATATTTGCATTTCTTGCTTTTAAAGATTTAAAGATAAAGGGTGCAGCAGTGACCCGGGCGGTGAGTTTCCTTGCTCCATCGGTTTTTGGAGTCTACCTGTTCCATATAGGGGACCTGAGATGGCTGATCTTTGGGCAGATTTTGGACAATACCAGAATTTACCAGGGACCATTCATGATCTTCCATATGCTGATGGCTATGGTAGTCCTCTTCGCAATTGGAATACTGCTGGACAAATTTAGAAGACTGGTCCTCGAAAGACCACTGACACCGCTGATCAAGGGGGTCGCAGAAGGGCTCGACCAAAAGACAGCCGAGCTATTCCCATAAAATGAGTCGATTGGCTAGAGAGCCAAAGTGACTCATTGGAAAGATTGAGTATGAAGAAAAAGAAGATACTACGCATACTTTTTGTGTTGCTAGTAGTGATTGTTAACTTAATAGTGTTCTGGAAGATTGGTTATCTAGGTCTCAAGAAGCAGATAGTAATCTGCGGCATCATCGATGTGATCGCAATCTATGTGCTAAGACATTTCTTTTCATTAATCGATATTCCTGTGGAAATCTATCAGAACAGAAGACTGGCGTTCAGTCTCGCAAAGAATGACTTCAAGACGAAATATGCTGGAAGCTACCTGGGGATGGTCTGGGCTTTCATCCAGCCAATTGTCACCATTGCGGTGTACTGGTTTGTCTTTTCAGTAGGATTTAGAGCAGGCGATGTAGGCGATTACCCATATGTTCTTTTCATCGTTGTGGGCATCATCCCTTGGTTCTTCTTCTCTGATGCGTTAAATGGTGGCACCAACGCCATGACTGACTATAACTACCTGGTAAAGAAGGTAGTGTTCAACATAGACATCCTTCCATTCGTGAAGGTGGTATCAGCACTCTTCGTGCACTGCTTCTTCATAGTGTTTGCGTTGATACTCTCAACTTGCATGGGATACCCACCAAGCATCTACACACTGCAGCTACTCTACTATGTTGTGTGCAGCGTGGTATTCGTGCTGGGACTTTCGTATCTCACTTCAGCAATAGTGGTATTCTTCCGCGACCTGGGACAGTTCATTAATATCTTCATTCTGCAGGTAGGAGTGTGGCTTACACCAATCATGTGGAATGCAGATTCCATGCTATCCCCAGATGTGCATAAGTTCTTCAAACTGAACCCAATGTACTATATAGTAAGCGGATTTAGAGACAGCGTGCTGGTACACCACTGGTTCTTCCAGGGCGGCACACTGCTGTGGACTATATATTTCTGGACCGTGACACTTCTAGTGTTCGGACTTGGCGTGAAGATATTCCGCCGACTCAAAATCCATTTTGCTGATGTACTATAAAATGAGTCAAAAGGGCGTGAGAGCCAAAGTGACTCATTCGAAGGAAAATAGATGAATGATATTGCGATAAAAATTGAAGATGTGACGAAGCTATATAAGCTCTACGATAAGCCTACCGACAGACTGAAGGAGTCGCTGGGCCTCACCAAGAAGCAGAAGTATAGGGAGCACTATGCTCTCCACAACGTAAGCTTCCAGGTGCAGCGCGGCGAGTGCGTAGGTATTATCGGAACAAATGGAGCCGGCAAGTCCACAATTCTTAAGATAATTACTGGTGTTCTGAACCCTACGGCAGGAAATGTGGAGATTGACGGCCGTATATCGGCTCTTCTGGAGCTGGGAGCGGGCTTCAACATGGAGTACACTGGAATCGAGAATGTGTACCTGAACGGTACCATGATCGGCTTCACAAAGGAAGAAATCGACGCCAAGCTCCAGGATATCCTGGACTTCGCTGATATCGGCGACTTTGTAAATCAGCCTGTAAAGACCTATTCGTCAGGTATGTTCGTGCGACTTGCATTTGCCGTTGCCATCAACATCGACCCTGAGATTCTCATTGTTGATGAGGCGCTGTCTGTTGGTGATGTATTCTTCCAGTTGAAATGTTTTAAGAAGTTCGAGGAGTTCAAGAAGCAGGGCAAGACAATCCTCTTCGTAAGTCACGACCTCTCAAGTATCGAGCGTTATTGCGACAGGGCAATCCTCATGGATCACGGTCGTAATGTAGCCGAGGGCGTGCCGATCGATATAATCAACAAATATAAGAAGATCATGACGGGCATGACTGTAGATGAAATGGAAGCCCAGGAGTCAGCTCGAAGGAAGCACCTGGAGGAGTTCTCCAATGCTGTAGAAGGCTCAGATGAAGATTCTAGCAAGGGTACGAAGTCTAAGAAAGAAGCTTCTAAGGCTACTTCTTCAAAAGGAGAGAAGGGCAAGAACTGGAAAGACTCTCTGGAGGTAAATCCGAACCTTGATGAATACGGGGACGGAGAGGCGAAGCTGGTTGATTTCGGTATCTTCGATGAGGACGGAAATATAACTACCACTATACTGAAGGGCTCCACCTTTACTATAAAGTCAAAGGTGCACTTTTCAAAGGATGTAGAAGATCCAATCTTTACATATACATTTAAGACCATAAAGGGACAGGATATCACGGGAACCAACACCATGTTCGAAAAGGTGAGTGTTGGAACTGCGAAGGCTGGGGAAACCTATGTGGCAACCTTCGTTCAGGATATGAACCTGCAGGGCGGTGAGTATCTGCTCTCCATGAGCTGCACAAGTTTTGTGGATGGAGAGCTGGTAGCTCATGACAGACTCTATGATGTACTGAATATCTCGGTTGTATCTGAGAAGAATACTGTAGGATTCTATGATATGAACTCACAAGTTACTATCGAGAAGGCATAAAATTCATAATAGCAAATCAAGAGAATATAATAATTTCCGGAATAGGTATCAAGTATGGAAAATTACGAAAGATTATTAGAAATCGTGAAAAATGAGGACAACCTGGAGGAGTACCTCACAAGGAAGGGCCTTGCACCTGCAGAAGCTGGAGAAGTCATAAGTGAACCTGATTATCAGGCACTCTATCATCTGTCCAAGATAAGACAGAACGTTCTCAACTGGTACGAGTTCGATCCAGCTGCCAGACTCCTTGAGCTTGGGGCGGAATGTGGCGCTCTCTCGGGACTCTTTGCAGAAAGAGTGGCGGAGGTTGTGGCATTTGATTCCGACAAGGATAAGTGCGCTGTGAACCGTGCCCGCAATTCGGCAGAAAATCTTCACGTAATTTCCGACACAGAATATATCGCAAAGCCAGAGAAGGCGAATCCGGAATCTAAATCAGACAAAAACAAATCAGATAAAACTGCGGACAAGGCGACGAAAATTAAGTCCGCAATCACTAAGACTAAAAATGCAATAACACGCAAGGGTTCCAAGTTTGACTATGTCACCATCGTGGGCGACTTCACGGAGGAGAAACTGGAGCTTGCGGCAGAGTATCTAAAGACAAAGGGCCAGCTCATCATCGTGGTGGACAACAAGTTCGGTCTCAAGAACTGGACCACCGAGGCGAAGCCCGACATCATATCGAAGGACCAGATTGCGAGCCTCGCGGCTGAGAAGAAGCTGAAGCTTACCGCGACCTACTATCCGGTGCCAGATTACAAATTCCCACTTGAAATATATAGCGACCAGAATCCGCCGAAGCCAGGCTCAATCAGGACTGCAGCGCCTGAGTTCGAGAAGGAGAAGACGCTCCTCATGGACGAGCCAACAGCCTTTAGCGAGATGATCGAGAGCGGCCGCTTCGACGAGTACGCGAACTCGTACATTCTCATTTTCGAAAAGAAGACAACCAGAAGCAAGTAAAATAATCGAGGGAGAGCAACTATGTCCCAGCTTTTGTATGTAAAATACAACACACTCAGAAAACCAGAATATCAGGTGGAGACCCAGATCGTTTCGAAGGACACGGAGAAAGATGGCAGTGAAAAAATGGTACTCAAGCTCCCATCCTGCGAAGCAGCAAAGGACCACATCATCACTATCCGTGAGAATTTTGACAAACTGAAGAGCTACTACAAGGGTATCAAAGTGATCCCTTCGTCAAGCTATCGCGATGGACTTGCATTTGTGTTCTTAAAGGGAAAGTCAATCACTGAGGGAATCGACTTCGCAAAGGACGACATCGACGACATCGTGAGCAAGGTGCAGAAGCTCCTGGATAAGATTCTCGATGTAAAGGACGAATTTCGTGCAGACTTCGAGATGACAGAGGAGTTTGAGGAGTACTTCCCTGGATGTGATCCAGTGGCTAGTGGTGCGGCTCAGGGTGCAGCAATCCCTGCGTTTACACGAGTTAATCTCGATTCGATACTAAGTAACTTTATCATCACTAACATGGGGTGGGTGTGCCTGGATTACGAATGGGTACTGGACTTCCCTGTACCAGTGGATTTCCTGAAGTATAGAATACTTGTTTATTTATATAATGACGTGGCTGCAGAGCTGAGTCAGAGGATTGAAATCACAGATTTCCTTGCGAAGTTTGGACTATGTGACGCATCATTATCTGATTCTGATGAAGATGATTCAGAGAATGAAAATAATTCTAATGAAGATAATTCAATCTTAAAATTATATGAGAAGATGGACAACATTTTCCAGGACAAGGTACACGGCGAGAATCGCAAGTACAGCTATCTTTCTCGCTATGAGAAGAAGGTGCAGACAGTGAGTACAAAGCTTGCTGAGATGCAGCGCGAAGTGGACTACGACAGGAAGCTTGTTGAGGAAAAGGATACACACATCGCTAACATTACAGCGAAGCATGAGCTTATCGAGCAGGATCTTAAGGATGAGATTGCTGAGCTGAATAAGATTACATATTATCAGGAGACTGCAATCTCAGAGAAGGACGAATATATCGCAGGTCTCGAGCAGCACAGTCAGGCTCTGGAGGCAAAAGTCGCTCATATAAGAAGATGCCTGACGAATCCATTTTACGGTATATACGCTGCCTTTAAGTTTGGACCTGGCGCAATAAAGCGTACTATCGTACGCAAGAAGGAAGCCAGAGAAGAGGCGAGAAGACTTGCTGAGAAGCAGGCTCGTGACGACGCCCGCGAGAAGGAGCTGGCAGCTCAGACTGGCAAGGACTACCAGGCGTGGATCGAAAAGGTGGAGTCAACTTACAGCTTTGCGGCGACCTTCGACTATAAGCCGTTGATCTCTGTGGTGATGCCTGTCTACAACATGCCGGACAAGTATCTGATCCCAGCCATCGAGTCGGTGCGTAGTCAGAACTACACCAACTGGGAGCTGATCCTGGTGGACGACGCGTCGGACATGCTGAGCGTTGCTAAGACACTCAAAAAATACGACCGCAAGGGCGACAATATAAAGGTAATATTCCGCGAGTCAAATGGCCGCATCTCTGCCTGCACAAACACAGGTATCGAGGAAGCAACTGGCGAGTTCATCGCGTTTATGGACTGCGACGACACGCTGGCTCCATTTGCGCTCTACGAGGTGGTGAAGGAGCTTAATAAGGATATATACCTCGATTTCATTTACAGTGACGAGGATAAGTTAAATGATGACGGCACCGTTAGGCATTCTGCGTTCTTTAAGCCTGACTGGTCGCCGGACACTTTGATGTCGTACATGTATACATCCCATTTGGGAGTGTATCGTACGAGTCTGGTGAAGGAGCTTGAGGGGCTGAGGTCCGAGTACGACGGCTGCCAGGACTACGACTTCACTATGCGTGTTGCGGAGAAGACAGACAAGATTGCCCACGTTGCGAAGATTCTCTATCATTGGCGCGAGCGTGAGGGTTCGACAGCCCTCAACCCAGAAGCTAAGGACTACGTGAAGGAGGCTACGCTCAAGGCAAAGCAGGCGGCGCTGGAGCGTCGCGGGGTTACGGCCGACGTGGAGTGGATCCCAGAAATCTTCCAGTACCGCATCAACTATCGTCCGCTGGACAATCCGCTGGTGAGCATCATCATTCCGTCGAAGGATAATCCTGGCCTTGTGCAGCAGTGCCTCGATTCGCTGGTTTCGAAGACGAACTATCGTCACTACGAGATAATCGTTGTGGATAATGGCAGCAATGATGAGAATCGCGCTAAGTATCAAGAGATTCTGGAAGATGTCAAAATGGTCGGAATTGAGACTAAGTATCTCTATGCACCGCGCGACTTTAACTTCTCATTTATGTGTAATATCGGAGCGAAGTCGTCAAATGGCGATTACCTCCTCTTCTTAAATGATGATATCGAAATTATCGAGCCTGAGTGGCTGGAGCGTATGCTGGGCCAGGCTGAGCTGCCGCACGTGGGAGCGGTCGGCGCGAAGTTGCTGTACCCAGAGACGACGCTGATTCAGCATGACGGAGTTATCAGTATTGAGAGTGGTCCTGTGCATTACTTCACGAAGCAGGACGATACGACAAATTACTACTTCAATCGTAATCGCCTCGACTTTGATGTGTCGGCGGTCACGGCTGCGTGCCTCCTGGTGAAGAAGTCTCGCTTCGAGAGAGTGGACGGTTTCGACGAGAATCTGGCGGTGGCATACAATGATATCGACCTTTGCTACAGGCTTTCTGAGCAGAAGCTCTACAATGTGATCAGAAATGATGCTGTTCTCTACCATCATGAGTCCATCAGCCGTGGCGATGACACCATGGACGATGCGAAGTTCGAGCGACTTATGTCGGAGCAGGAGAAGCTTTACGAGTCACATCCGAGATTCAAGAAGAGGGATCCATATTATAGCTGTAACCTGAGTCAGGTAGCGTCGGATTTCTCATTTAATATCGACTTCGACGCAGAATACGGCATTGAGACATACGACACCTTAGATAATTATGAGGTGGATGAAACCATCAACTATGGCATCGACAATGTGGTACATGACTGGTGCTTCTACGTTGAGGGCTGGGCCTTCAGACGCGGTGAGGAGGACAACCAGTATGTGGATCCAAAGGTTGTGCTGGAGCCAGTGAACATTGAGGTGGATGAGACTGCTGAGTTTGAAACTGAAGTGATTGAGACTGAGACTGAGGTCGTTGAAGTGGCTGAGTCAGAAATAGTCGAGGAAGCTGAAGTTGAGGTGATTGGCGAAACTGAAGTAATCGATTCTGAGGTTATTGAAGAAGGTGCAGATGATTCCACTACAGATATTCTTGCTAAGAAAGATGATGAGCAGAGTGATGAACACACTGATGTTTTAGCTAAGACAGAGAGTGATGAACACACCGATGTATTAGTGAAGACCAAGACTGATAATAAAGTTGTAGATAAAACAGAAGAAAATAATTCAGTCGTTCATGAGAACAGAACAATAGAGACAAAGGCTGGTGAGAAGATATACATTATCTCAACCCGCCATGTAGAGCGTGAGGATGTTGCTGAGACATTCCCAGATGACGAGCATATTGAGTACGCAGGATTCAAGCTCCGCGTAGCAAGAAAGGCAGTTCCATCTGGCGAGTACCGCGTGCGAATCCTCGTGAATAACAAGATATCGCCACTTAAAGACGACGATATCCAGGAAACTATTAGTATTTAAGGGATAAAAGTGTAAGGAGGTAGTTATTATGGGAGCAATGAACAAGAAGGCAATGTATAAACTGTCGTACGGACTCTTTGTGCTGTCGACAAAGCTTGGGGATAAGGATAACGGATGTATTACCAATACTGCGATTCAGGTGACATCAGAGCCTAATCAGATTGCATTTGCCGTTAATAAGGCGAATCTGACACATGACATGTTGCTGGAGTCAAAGGTATTCAACATTTCGATACTTAGCGAGGATGCTTCCTTCGACATCTTCAAGAGATTCGGTTTCCAGTCTGGAAGAGAGGTTGATAAGTACGAGGGATACGCACTGGGCAAGGATTACGCTGTAGCAGATAACGGTATTACATACACACTGGAAGGTACGAATTCTTACATCTCTGGAACCGTTGAACAGACTGTGGATCTTGGTTCACACACACTGTTCATCTGCAAGGTGACAGCTATGGATGTGCTGAGCGAGACACCATCTGCTACATATGAGTATTATCAGAACAACATTAAACCGAAGCCACAGGATATTGCTGTGGGCGAGAAGGTTGGTACAATCGAGAAGGGCGAGGAAGGCGGAACAACCGTATGGCGCTGCCTTATCTGCGGATATGAGTGGGTTGGCGAAGAACTGCCAGATGATTTCATCTGTCCACTCTGTAAACATCCAAAATCAGACTTTGAGAAAGTTGTTAGATAAAAGAGCGAATGAGTCAAAAGGGCTCAAAGCCAAACCGACTCAAAAATGAGTCAATTCGGCTTTGAGCCCTTTTGACTCGTTTACTATAATCCGCTTAAAGTGGTCAAAAAATCGAGATTAAGCGGATTATAATTTATTTCGTTACGAAGTTAGGCACAAAGTAAGTATAATATTCAATATATGATAATATCTATTTCAATACCCCAAAACCCAAATGAAATACCCCAAAACCCAAATAGATTACCCCAAAACCCAAATAGATTACCCCAAAACCCAAATGAAATACCCCAAAACCCAAAAAAGAACGTTGACTTTCCCCCAATATTAGCTTACATTAAAGAAAAAAGCAAAGAGGATGAAAATATGACTAAGCAAGAGTTATTAGATAAAATTGATGAAATAAAACAAAGAAAAAGTGAAACTCAAATGGAAGAACTAAAGGCAGCGGAATATGGATGCCCTAAGAGACTGTACGATACTCTTTCGAGTTTTTCTAATCAGGATGATGGAGGAATCATTATCTTCGGTATTGATGAGGAAAATGATTATAATGCCTGTGGAGTATATGATCCTCAAGATATTCAGAAGAAGATTAATGAGCAATGTTTACAGATGGAGCCTGTAGTTCGTCCTGTATTAACTGTGGCAGAAAAAGATAACAAATATTTTGTTGCTGCTGAAATACCTGGAATAGATGTGACTGAAAGACCATGTCATTATAAAGGCAAAGGGATATTAAAAGGCTCATACATCCGTGTTGGCGATAGTGATGAACCTATGACTGAATATGAAATATATAGTTATGAGGCATATAGAAAAAAAATTCAGGATGATGTAAGAGTAATTCCAGAAACTGGATTATCAATGCTGGACCCGGATTTGTTGAATGAATACATTAAACTAGTAAAAAAAGATAAACCCAATCTAAGTTCTTTACCACTGGATACAATATATAAACTAATGAATATTACAAAAAATGATGGGGTTACACTCAGCTCTTTGATGTTATTTTTTAGATATCCACAGTCTATCTTTCCTCAATTATGCATTACGGCTGTTGTTGTACCAGGAGAAGAAGTGGGTGAGATTGGTAGCAATGGAGAACGATTTATTGACAACAAAAGAATAGAAGGTACTATACCTGAGATGCTTGAAGGGGCGTTATCGTTTGTAAAAAAGAACATAAAAACCAATACGATAATAAATCCTGATACGGGTACGCGTATGGATCAAATGGAATATCCTATAGTAGCTGTCAGAGAAGCCATACTGAATGCTTTAGTTCATCGTGATTATAGCATTCATACAGAGGGGATGCCTATTCAAATAATAATTTATAGTAATCGACTTGAAATAATAAGTCCTGGAGGTATATACGGACGTATTAGTGTTGATCAGCTTGGGAAAATACAACCTAGCACAAGAAATCCAGTTATCGCAGTAGCAATGGAGCTTATGCAGCTCACAGAAAACAGATATTCGGGAATACCGACAATGATCAGAACAATGAGAGAATATGGATTAAGTGATCCTGTATTTGAGGATAGACGTGGAAGCTTTGTTGTGACTTTATATAACAATACTGCTAAGTTAGTAGAAGATGAGTTGAATGGATTATCGGGTAAAGAAAAAGCGTTATTGGTATACCTGGGTATTCCAAGAAGTAGGCAAGAAATTGCTGACTTCCTAAAAATAGGTACGATTGATTATGCAATCCAAACTTATATAAAACCATTAATGGAGCGCGGACTAGTAGAATATACAATTCCGCAACAACCTAGAAGTCAAAAACAAAAGTTTGTTGCTACTTCATTTAAGGAGAGAGGACCTGTGGTTTGTAATTAAATATTATTTATAGGAGAGAAGGAATCTCAAATGCCATGTGGTATGATGAGACGTAAAGGCTACAGTAATATAATGACTGTACTGGATAAGCATATGGAAAGATAATAATATTGAGTGGGTGAAAGTTATGATGCATTTTTTTGAAAAATTAGAAAGAGAATTAAATTTTCAGAAAGAGTATGAAAAACTTGAGAGAATGTTTGCCTATGAAATATATCCAAAAGGAAGAATTTATGGTGATACCATCGAAGACTGTGTTGAAAGAGAATTTAGAAGATGGAGCAAAAGAGGAAATTATACTTCTTTTAAAGAAATCCGTAATCAATTAGGATTTGAATACTCAAAGAATTTTCATGATCACATAATGTCTTTGCGTAGGGACATAAATATTGAGACTTTCTTATTATATTGTGAAATGTTATGTAATATTTTGATTGAGAATAGATGGTTTAGTCCTAATTCGATGATACAAGAGGGTATTAGAGATATTCTTGATACACTTAAATACGATGTTGATAAAGCAGGCTTTGAAATTAAAAAAATAAATAATGATTACATGATTGTAGAAAAGAATGCTGTATCTTTTGAAGTTGCTGATGCGATTCCAGAAATAGCTGATGCAATTATAGAATATAATCATTATATATTGCGAGGCGATATACAAAGAAAACGTGAACTGTTGAAAAACATTTCAGACTCCGTCGAGCCTAGACGTAGTGAGCTTAATAGAGTGAATAAATCAGCTACAGATGATTTTTTTTGGATGGTCAACAATATGAATATTCGACATAATAACTGTGATTCATCTGATCCTCAAAGATATAACGAGAAGTTTGCTAGTTTAACCATAATAGAAAAAGAAGAATGGTATGATGTAATATACGAACAGGCGTTGATGTTATTTGTGTTACTAAAATATTCAGATAGAAAAGAAAAGATTCATGATTTTAAAGTGAAGAAGTAAGGGCTGGATGTTATATGAAGCATAAGAAGACAATTAGTTAATTCTGGAAATAAAAGTATTAATTAGATATATTAGTGGGATTATGCCTATTTACTAACCCCAAATGTGAATAATCTGGAGGATGGAATGGGAGATTGTAATAATATAAGTGAATTAGAGCAGAAATGTATGGTTGCCTTTATTTTCGATAGTGGAAAATTTGATACTTGTTCATATGGAAATAAGGCCATGGAGTATATTTTTAAAGGAAGAGAATTGAAAGGAAACAACACAAAAATAGTTGTTTCCCTAGGAGATATTGATGGTCGAGAAGCATCTATAGATATTAGTCCATATGTTAATTTTGATGATTTATGTTCGATAGGTATGAATACAGTTGTTGATAAGGATTCTGATAGTATAAAGGGACTTCCACAAGGCTGTATTTCTTTCAAGGATTATCCATTTGCTATAGTGATGGAGGATATAGATAAAGAGGTAGTGAAGAAGCTTGATTCACGATTAAAAATTGATTCAAAAGAATATGTTGGGGTAACTAATATTGATGTAAAAACTTCTGATCAGAGAAAACAATTTTGGAAGAAAATGATTAGATTTTTTAGCTTGGAAGAGGACGTTTGTACAGTGTTTGGCGAATCAAAAGAGGGATTCATATTTGATAAACAGGTTATAGATGGCGGATATATGATACGTTATGATGAATTTCCTTCTAGTGGGATATTAGGTTTTGGTTATCAAATGTATTCGACTAGACAATCATCATATATTTATAAGTATGATCAATTAGTACCTGTTAAAGGGAAAAATGATTCGGACCGTGGATTATTTAGAATGAATTTTGCTCTAGTTAAAGAACTTGAGATAGCGGGAGTCCAAATCTGGAAAGCTATAGAAGATATAAATAAAGTATATTTA
>Ga0129307_1001065_pt1 | contig 33368 bp, 32 predicted proteins | sample P1105metagenome_FD_94437 | JGI IMG/M metagenome (GOLD analysis project Ga0129307, IMG submission 94437) | Capybara group fecal microbial communities from Wisconsin, USA - P1105 metagenome | ecosystem: Host-associated > Mammals > Digestive system > Large intestine > Fecal | place: USA: Wisconsin...
GACCGGGATGATGTCCAGGCCGAACTTCTTCGCAAAGTCGAAGTCGCGCTGGTCGTGCGCCGGTACCGCCATGATGGCGCCGGTGCCGTAGCCCATGAGGACGTAGTCGGAAATGTAGATCGGGACCTTCTTGCCGTTAACCGGGTTGATGGCGTAACGGCCGATGAATTCACCGGTCTTCTCGTTAGTGGTCGCGGTACGCTCGATCTCGTTCATGTGCTGGCAGCGTTCGATGTACGCGAGCACGGGTGCTTCGTACTCAGTGCCGGCGACGAGTTCCTTGACATACGGATGCTCCGGAGCCATGACCATGTAGGTACAGCCGAAGAGTGTATCGCAGCGGGTGGTGTAGACGGTCATCACTTTGTCGGTGCCGTCGATCTGGAAGTCGACATTGGCGCCGTGGCTCTTGCCGATCCAGTTGCGCTGCATGATCTTGACCTTGTCCGGCCAGCCCGGCAGCTTGTCCAGGTTGTCCAGCAGTCTTTCCGCGTAGTCCGTGATCTTGAAGTACCACTGGGACAGTTCTTTCTTTGTGACCGGTGTCTTGCAGCGCTCGCAGCAGCCGTCGACGACCTGCTCGTTGGCAAGGACGGTCTGGCAGCTCGGGCACCAGTTGACCGGGTTGTCTTTCTTATAAGCAAGCCCCTTCTTGTAGAACTGGATGAAGATCCACTGCATCCATTTGTAGTACTCGGGGGTGCAGGTGGCGAGCTCTCTGTCCCAGTCGTAGGACAGGCCCATCTGCTGCAGCTGCGCCGTCATCTCGGCCATGTTCTCATAGGTCCACTTGGCCGGCTCAACGCCGTTCTTGATGGCCGCATTCTCTGCCGGAAGACCGAACGCGTCGTAGCCCATCGGATGAAGGACGTTAAATCCCTGCATCTTCTTAAATCTCGCAACGACGTCACCGATGGAGTAGTTGCGGACGTGACCCATGTGGAGTTTGCCGGACGGATACGGGAACATCTCGAGGACGTAGTACTTTTTCTTGTTCGGGTCCTCGGTGACCTTGAACGCCTTGGCGTCCTTCCATTCCTTCTGCCATCTCTGTTCGATCTCTTTGAATTCGTATCTTTCTTTCATCTTGATGGTTCCTTTGTTTCAGTGATTTGTTGATAAATATATTTAGAGCGATTCTTCACCGCCGAGCTCCGCGATGATCTCGCAGTCGCCCCAGACGCGCTCGATGTTGTACTTCTCGCGCATCTCTTTAGTCAGAATGTTGATGATGACATCGCCGTAGTCCATCAGGACCCAGCCGCTCGCCGGTTTGCCTTCGATGCTCTTGGGCGCCATCTCCAGTTTTGCCATGCAGTCTTCAGCCTCGTCAGCCAGGCCTGCGATCTGCCGTTCGTTCCTGCCGGATGCCAGCAGGAAGTAATCTGCGAAAGAGGACTTTTCTGCAATGTCGATCACCACGATGTCCGCCGCCTTCTTCGCGTCCAGTGCCTTTGCCACTTCCAGAATCAGTTCTTTGCTTTCCATGAAGCCTCCTTAATCTATCATTTACCCGGTCTCGCCGGCATTTAAAACATCATCAGATCGGTGAGGTCAAGGTTGTTGAAATCAAACTCCTCGTCCTCATCCTTTTCTTTTTTCTTCGGATACCCCTCCGTCGGCGCACCGATCTCAAACCACTCGATCGCCTCCTGGGTGTCGTCGTCGAGGTACTTCTCCTGCGAAAGTACATAGTCGCGCGTTCCCTGCAGGCTCAGAAGGCACGCTTTATCGATGTCCTCCTCCAGTGCCTCGCGTAGCGCTTCCACGCCGGGGTAGTCTCTGTTCGGCTCGGTCGCATCTGCGATGAAGATGATCTTCTCGAGGAGCGACATGCCCGCTCTGCCGGTCGTGTGGTACGAGATCGCATTGAGGATGTCCTCGTCGTTGATCCCGAACGCCACCTTCGCGACATGTGCCGCCGCCTTGCTGTGCGACAGGTTGATGTTGTCGATATACGCATCGCCCAGCTGGTTGAGCGTGACGAACGCATTCATTCTGTCGTCGTCCCATTTGCGGCAGATGTCGTGGCACTTGGCCGCGATCAGCGCCTTGTCCGGATCCGCCCCGAGCTTCTCAGCCAGTGCGACGGCCGTCTCCACAACGCCTTCTGTATGACGGATGCGCTTCTCCGTCAGTTCATACTGCATGTATTCGTCGATCTTATCGATACAAGTCATGTCCATAGATGTATTCCTCGACCGCCTGCGGCACCAGCCCGGTGATGGGCTCGCCGGCTGCGATCTTCTCCTTAATGCCTGTGGAAGAGATGTCTCTTAAGTCATTGCGGATGACCAGGACCTCTGTTCCGTACTGTTCCTGAAATAGTGCGCGGCAGCGTTCGATCTCCGCATCCTGATACCCGGGTCTGCTCCCGACGATGACCGCATTCTCGGTCAGCAGCTCCTCTGCGTGCATCCAGGTGTCCATCTTGATGAAGGTGTCCGTGCCTGTGATGAAGTAGGTCGTGTCCGTCTCCGACGCACTGTCTGCCGTCTGCGATTCCGCGGCAGCTGCCATCCGTTCGTCAAGCAGCCTCCTGCGCACCTCGCGCAGCGTCCGGTAGGTATAGGAAACGCCCTCGAGTTCCATCTCCAGCGTCGAGATGAGAAGTCCCGGATGTCCTTCGACCGCCAGCGCCAGCATTGCCAGTCTCTGGACAGGCTCCGTTACTTTGCGATCCTGCTTGAACGGCTGGATCTTTGCGGGCATGAACCACACAGCATCGAGCTGCGCCTGCTCCATGGCGTCCAGTGCCAGATTGAGATGTCCTTCGTGCACCGGGTCAAAGGTGCCGCCGATGATGCCGATCCTTGCCATAAAGCTTAAGTCTCCTGCGCACATACGTATACGCAGTATATTATACATGGAATCGCTTTGTATTTCAACGAGATTCCGAGAAAGACGGCTGTCAGGCACTCGCTCTCGAGCTGGACTGCCTGCGCCGTCTTTCTCTCATATACCGCCTTGACCACATCAGACGAACATAAAAGAACACCTGTTATTTTAACGAACACATGTTTACATTCTGTTCTTTTTATGGTATTATTCGTTTAGAAAGTTATGCTTTTTGAACTTACGGGAGCAAAAAGATGAATAAAACAAGAGAACGGGAGCAGCGCATCCTGGCCTTCATGAAGAATGAGATCCACGCCAAGGGTTACCCGCCCACAGTCCGTGAGATCTGCAATGCGCTCGAGATCAAGTCGACTTCTACTGTCCATAAGGACATTGCCAATCTGGAAAAGCAGGGCTTCTTAAAGAAAGACCCCTCCAAACCGCGCGCTCTGATGCTCGTGGAGAACGAAGAGCCCGAAAGAAAGGTCGTCTCCTCTGCCCCGGCAGCCTACGGCAGCGCGACCCCCGCCGACATCGTGGATGTCCCGGTCATCGGCCGTGTCGCAGCCGGCACACCGATCCTGGCGGAGCAAAATATCGAAGACAGCTTCCCCGTCCCCGCCCGCTTTGTCAACGGCGGCACCAACTTCATGCTCACCGTACACGGCGAGTCGATGATCGAAGCCGGCATCATGGACGGCGACTACATCCTCGTTGAGCAGCAGAACACGGCAAGAAACGGCGACATCGTCGTCGCGATGGTCGACGGCTTCGAAAGTGAAGCGACGGTCAAGACGTTCTACAAAGAAGCCGACCACATCCGCCTGCAGCCGGAGAACAGCACCATGAGCCCCATCCTGGTCCATGATGTGAAGATCCTCGGCAAGGTCAAAGGCGTGTTCCGGTATTTCTAAGGCCTGCCCGGCCGCACCGGCAGCACAGATCATGCAAACAGCCAAGCGCGCTTTCAGGTATTTCTAAGCGCGCTTTTTTAGTATATACTTAGTGGTGCGGGGCGCCTGAAAAGCCCTGCCAGAGATCAATGCTTTAAAGGAGGAACAACTATGCTGAAATTCTATAAATGCGCCAAGTGCGGTGCCGTCGTTGCCAAGATCGTCGAGAAGCCCTGCCCCATCATGTGCTGTGGCGAAGCGATGGTCGAACTGACCGCCAACACGGAAGAAGCAGCTTTTGAGAAACACATTCCGGACGTCACCATGGATGGGGATGTCATCTGCGCCAAGGTCGGCAGCGTCGAGCATCCGATGATGCCCGAGCACTTCATCCAGTTCATCGCACTGGAGACCGAAGGCGGCATGCAGATCAAGTACCTCAAGCCGGAAGAAAAGCCCGAAGCGAAGTTCGTCGCAGCGGACGGCAAGGCGATCGCAGTTTATGAGTTCTGCAACCTGCACGGCCTCTGGAAGAAGGAGCTGTAGATCTGCAGCATTTGCCGGCAGACGCCGGAGAAAATCCGCAATTGAAAAGAAGGAATCGCTCCCCGCGGTTCCTTCTTTTTTCGTGCCTGTATATCCCTATTTCATCAGCTTGCAGACTTCCGTGCTGAATCTGACCGGATCGTCGATCGGCATGCCTTCGATGAGCAGCGCCTGGTCGTACAGCAGATGTGCGTAGGTATCCATCTTCTCCTTGTCCTCCGCCTGCGCAGCCTTGAGGACATCCAGGATCTCATGATCTGCATTGATCTCAAGGACGCGTTCCGCCTTGATGGCTTCCCCCGCCGGTGCGGCGTTGAGCACGCGCTCCATCTCGAGGGACAGGCCGCCCTTTGTAGTCAGGCACACCGGGTGCTCCGCCAGACGGTCGGTGAGCTTGACCTCGCTGACTTTGTCACCAAGCGATGCCTTGATGGCTGCCAGCAGATCCTTGTACTCTTCTTCCTTCTTCTCCAGCGCTTCCTTGGCTGCCTCATCCTGCTCCGCCGCCGGGTCATCCTGCTTGACGGACAGGAAGGTCTTCTCCTTGTAGCTGCCGACAGTCTGGAAGACGAATTCGTCGATGTCGTCGGTCACGTAGAGGATCTCCGTGCCCTTCTCTTTCAGCGCCTCGGTACGCGGCATGCGGTCGATGTGTTCGATGCTGTCGCCGGCAGCATAGTAGATGTGCGTCTGGTCTTCCGGCATGCGCTCGACGTATTCCGCCAACGTGACCATCTTCTTCTCGCTGGACGAATAGTACATCACGAGGTCTTCGAGGTCGGCCTTGTGCAGGCCGAAGTCCTGATACATGCCGAACTTGAGCTGCGGGCCGAAGTTCTCGTAGAACGCTTCATACCCTTCGCGGTCGTTCTTGAGGAAGTCCGCGAGTTCGTTGCGGATCTTGCGGGTGATGTTCTTTGCGATGTTCTTGAGCTGACGGTCGTGCTGCAGCATCTCGCGGCTGATGTTGAGCGACAGGTCCTGGCTGTCGACGAGGCCGCGGACAAAGCTGAAGTAGTCCGGTACGAGCTCTTCGCAGCGGTCCATGATCAGCACGCCGGAGCTGTACAGCTGCAGCCCCTTCTGGAAGTCGCGCGTGTAGTAGTTGAACGGCGCCTTCTTCGGGATGAACATCAGTGCAGTGAAGCTGCTGACACCCTCGACGCTCGTGTGGATGACGCGCGCCGGGTCTTCCGGGTCGTAGAACTTGCCCTTATAGAACGAATTGTAGTCTTCGTCCGTCAGTTCGCTCTTCTGGCGTTTCCACAGCGGGACCATCGTGTTCAGCGTCTGGTCCTCTTTGATCATTTTGGGCGCTTTCGGCTCGCTCTTCGCTTCCTCACTGTCTGCGCTCTCATCCGGCTCGACCGGTGCCGGCACATCCACCATCATCTTGATGGGGTATCTGATGTAATCGCTGTATTTCTTCACCAGCCCGCGGATCTTGTACTCGCGCAGGAAGATGTCATAGTCTTCTTCGGCAGTGCTCTCCTTCATGTGCAGGATGATGTCGGTGCCGTGGCCCTCTTTTTCCGCCTCTTCGATCGTGTAGCCGTCTGCTCCGTCGGACTCCCAACTGTGCGCCTGCTCCTCACCGTACGCCTTCGAGATGACCGTCACCTTGTCGGCCACCATGAACGCCGAGTAGAAACCAACGCCGAACTGGCCGATGATGTCGATGTCTTCATCCTCGACATTCTCCTTGAAGTCCAGGCTGCCACTCTTTGCGATGACGCCCAGGTTCTGGTCGAGGTCCTGCTCAGTCATGCCGATGCCGTTGTCGCTGATGGTCAGCGTGCGGGCGTCTTTATCCGCCGTAATGCGGATCGCAAAGTCCTCGCGCGCAAGGCCTGTGATGTTCTTGTTCATGCTCTCGTAGTAGAGCTTGTCGATCGCATCGCTGGCATTGCTGATCAGCTCGCGCAGAAAGATTTCCTTGTGCGTGTAGATGCTGTTGATCATCAGATCGAGCAGCCGTTTTGATTCTGTCTTAAACTTTCTTTTGCCCATTGGTATGGAATCGCCTCCTAATCTATCCGGCATTGCTGCCGATATGATCTTGTTTAGCACTCACTAACAAAGAGTGCTAACACCATTATAGGACGCAATTCCCTTTTGTCAACACCATTAGAATATGACAATCAAAAGAGTTTCGTTCGTTGCACAGTTTTTCCTGTTATTGTATAGTTAAATAAGAGGCGGACATCCAGCACATTGTTGCCCGCTTCTGTGAATACAAAGCCCGATATAAGGAGGACATCTTAATGAGTGAACAGATCCTGATTTCCATCGGCCGTGAATCCGGCAGCGGCGGTCTTGCGATCGCACAGAAGATTGCTGAAGAACTCGGCATCAAGATTTATGATAAGAACATCCTGACGCAGGTGTATGAAGACAATGAGGAACTCTCGGAGAAAATGGCAAAGTATGAAGAGAAGGCTCCTACGCCCTTCCTCTCCCGCCACGTCCGCGGCATGACCAACTCCCCCGAAGAAAACATCGCCAAGCAGGAATTCGCCTTCATCAGCGAAAGAGCTGCAGCCGGTGAATCTTTTGTTGTCGTAGGCCGCTGCGCCAACGAAGTCCTCAAGGACCGCAAGGAGCTCATCTCGATCTTCGTCAACGGCGATCTGGAGTTCAGAAAGCAGCGCACGATGGAAAAAGAAGGCCTGAACGAGCATGACGCGCTCGAAAAGATCGGCGACACCGACAACGCGCGCAGAAAGTACCACAACAAGTACTGCGAGTCCAAATGGGGTGACGCGAAGTGCTACGATCTGATCATCAACGTGGCCAAGCTCGGACCCGAAGAAACCGCGAATGCCCTGCTGGCATACATCAAGAGACGCGTGGCCGCCCTCTAGTGCAAAATCGCAGGATCTTCAAGGCGGTTGCAACTGACTGCCAGGATAAAAACGAATGCTAAAAAACCGGATTGTTATCTGAAACAGTCCGGTTTCTTATTACTATACCGTCAAAACGGCCACCGCACAGGGAACACGACCGTCAATCAGTTCACACGAGCGCACTTCGTACCCATGGGTTTCAAAGAATCGCTCATACATCGCATATGTAAAATCATGCTTGAAGTCTGCTCCGGCACTGTCGATGGTTTTATCAAACCTGCCCGCTTCTTCCTTATTGACATACGTCGGAATGATCAGCCGCCCGCCAGGCCTGCACACCCGCGCCATCTCCCGCAGCGCCGCTTCCGGTTTATCCAGCAAGTGGATCACATTGGCTGCAACCACGACATCAAATGCATCGTTTTGAAAACGCAAATCGAGAATATTAGCTGTTTCAAAGGAAGCATTCTGGTATGCCGCGCATTTCTTTGCGGCGCGCTGAAGCATTTTTGGCGAGAAGTCCGTCGCCGTGATCACTTTGCATCGCGGCGCGATGACCTCTGTCAGCATCCCCGTCCCACAGGCACATTCCAATACCTTGTCCCCCGGTTCGATCCAACCGGAAACAACTTCCCGGAGCTGCCGATGCACGCTTCTGTTATACACATTCACAAAAAGGTCGTACACCCCGGCTACTCTGTCCCAAAACACTTTGCAGGCCTCCTTGATCTCCTATTGCATTATTTGACCGCCAGCACAGCAATCCACGGTTTTTCAGGGTGATGGTAGGTGCTGACCTCGGAAAAACCAGCTGCGAGGAGCGATTCCTTAAGCTGGGCTCTCGTGTAGGTCTTCATATCGATGATCTTTTCCCATTTGTCGTTGCTGCCGTCTTCGCCGTCCGCTTCGTTGACGATGAGGAATCGCCCTCCCGGACGCAGCGTCCCGGCAACCTGCCCGAAGCAGTGCGTCAGCCCGGGCCAGAAGTAGACCGTCTCAAACGCCGTCGCAAGGTCGAGACTCTCTGCCGGCAGTGTGATGTTCGAAACATCCCCCTGCAGGATCTCACACCTGCCCGCCTTGATCATCTTCGCGTTGTGCTTCCTTGCCGTCGCGACAGAGACCTCCGAATAGTCAAATCCCTTCACCGCTGCCTGCGGGAACTTTTCGAGCAGTACGCTCACGTTACGGCCGCCACCGCAGCCAAAGTCGCAAACAGCGCGGACTGCAGCGTTTCCAGCAGCGTTAGGATCAAGGTGAGACATCCCCCAGTCAGCCATCTTCGCATGCCCGCCGCTGTTCATCGACCGGGCCATCATCTTGCCGAGCCACCCGTCCGGTTTTCTCGTGTTGCCAAATACTTTTTTCATTAATCCCATCGTTTATTCCCCCTCTTCGTTAAACACTCCATCCGGCACTTTCCGTCTGCAGAGACGTCATCCGGCGGAACGTGCTGTCTTGTTTGCCGAGAAGTTCAGCCGGTGCGCCTTCTTCAGCGACCAGTCCATCCGCCAGCACCACGATCTTGTCCGCTGCTTCGACCGTCCGCATGCGGTGCGCGATGACCAGCACTGTCTTGCCGGCCAGAAGCCTTGAAAGCGCCTGCTGTACTTTTGTTTCGTTCTCCACATCCAGTGAGGCAGTCGCCTCATCCAGCAAAACGATCGGGGCATCTTTCAGAAGCGCACGGGCGATCGAGATACGCTGCCGTTCTCCGCCGGAGAGCTTTGCCCCGTTCTCACCGATCGGCGTATCATACCCGTGCGGCAATTTGCTGACGAATTCATCACAGTTCGCTGCTGCCGCAGCTTCGCGGACCTGCTCATCCGTCGCACCGTGTCTGCCGAGGCAGATGTTTTCCAGGACAGTGTCATCAAACAGGACAACATCCTGAAAGACCATGGAGTAGTCTGTCAGCAGCACTTCCGGGTCAACGGTATTGATGTCGACACCCCCCACTTCGATACTGCCGCCCGTCACATCCCAGAGTCTTGCAGCAAGGCGCGCACAGGTGCTCTTACCGGACCCCGAGGGACCGACCAGTGCCGTGACTTCCCCTTCTTTTGCCGTAAAACTCACGCCGTGCAGTACTTCGCTGTCATCATAGGTGAAATGAACATCCTTGAATACGATATCATGTCCTGCAGGCGCGAACGTATCCGCACCTTCCGCAGCGGGCATCTGCTGGATCTCCCGCAGGCGGGCAGCCGACACCTCCGACATGAAGACTTCGGCGATCAGTGCCAGGCTCTGATCAAACGGTGCATAGATGCGAGTGATGACCAGGAGGAACATAAACAGCATCATAAAATCGATCTTGCCCGACAGGATCAGATGTACCCCTGTCAGGATGGTTGTCGCCACCCCCAGACGCATGATCACGCTGGCACCGTTGACAAAGAGTCCTGTGACCAGTTCCCCGCGGATCATGGTCTTTTCGTGGATATCGATCTTCTGATAAAGCGCTTCCAGGAATCGCTCTTCCTGATTGTTCGAGCGGATCCCGCGGATGTTTTCCAGCGATTCCTGAATCCCGTCGGCCACAGTGACCGCTGCTGCCTTCGTGACGGCCGCATTTTTCTCCGTCAGCTTCCTGCTGCCGAACAGCAGTGCGAACGCGACGGGTACGCCCCAGAGGCTCGCCGCTGCAAGCCGCCAGTCACAGATGAACAGCCCGATCGCAATGATCACGGTCGATATGTAGGCACCGTACAGATACCCCAGCACATGCGACCAGACATGCTCCATCCGGTTAACATCCCCCATGATTGTCTCTGTCAGGTCAGCCAGATCGCGTTTGCCGAAGTACCCCAGCGGCAGTCGGCGCAGTTTTTCAGCCAGTGAAATCCGCACATCGCGCACTTCTCCGTAGACAAGCCCGTAAGTGACCCTGTACTGCTGCAGATGCGTCAGAAATGAGAGCAGGAGAAAAGCGGCTGTCAGCGAGAGGAACACAGCCGCTCCCGGCAATGCCGTGTCCCCTGTCAAAGATGCCATGTACTGCTGCATCATCAGATATAGGATACCCATGCCGCCCATCACGATCAGATTGACGGCGACTGTCCAAAAGGTCCCTTTCTTCGTATTGCTGACGCCCTTTGCAGTCAGGGCATATTCTTTCTGAAACTTCTCTCCGAACATCTATGCCACCTCCCCGTCTGTCGTGATCTTCCAGCAGGCGGCCTTGTTATATTCCTCCCACATCCCGGCATACAAGCCGCCTTGCTCAACAAGCGCGCTGTGGGTGCCTTCTTCCACCACCTGTCCTTCCTTCAGAACGATGATCCGGTCAGCCCCGACAACGGTGGAGAGCCGGTGGGCAATCATGATGACCGTGCGGCCTTTCATCAGCGCCGCCATCGCTTTCTGGATCAGCACTTCGTTCTCCGGATCCGCAAACGCAGTCGCTTCATCGAGAACGACGACCGGTGCGTCTTTCAGGATGGCACGGGCCAGAGCGATCCGCTGCTGCTCGCCGCCGGACAGGTACGTCCCTTCCGACCCGATCTTCGTATCCATACCGTCCGGCAGTTTTGCAAGGATGTCCCCGCACTGCGCCGCCTTGAGCGCTGCCGCCGCTTCCTCCCGGCTCGCATCCGGCCTGGCCATCCTCACGTTCTCCAAAATAGTGGTCTTGAACAGGCGGTCATTCTGGAAGACAAATGCCACCTGGTCCATCAGCCTGTGCGGATCCATCTCCGTCACATCCACACCGCCTACCAGGACGGTCCCCGAGGAAGCATCCCAAAACCGCGGAATCAGACTGGCCGCCGTTGTTTTGCCGCCGCTTGACGGCCCAACAAGCGCCACAGTCTGCCCCGGCGCGACAGCGAAAGAGACATGTGCCAGTGCCGGCCTTGCCGCCCCATCGTAAGTGAACGACACATCGCGGAACTCTACGCTGTTGTCCGTCGGCTGTTTCGGATCGGCGGTCACGTTCATAGAAGGCGCTTCCATGACTTTACTGATGCGCCCGAGCGCCGTCTTGGCCATCATCATGCCGCTAGCTGCAAACATGATTTTCGCGAGTGCCGTCGATATGATGGCCGAAAAGACCGCATAGAACGCAAAGTCCGTGATAAACCCGGCAAGATTGCCGGCTGCAGCCGCCTCTGGTGCCAGCAGCAGTGCGGCCGGAACCAGGAAGACAAATGCCCCTTCCGTAAATGTCAGATTGACTGCCTGCGGAACGCGGCAGACATCTGCCTGATAGTATTCTGCCTTTTGACTGTAATCATCGATGGCTTTGTGGAAGGCGCGGAACGAGTATACTGTCTGCTGGAACACCTTGACCACAGGAATACCGCGTACATACTCCGTGCCCGCCTTGCTCATGACATCCTGCGCCGCCTGATATTCCGCCATCAGACCTGCATTTTTGCCGCCCATCATGGTGAACATCGCCAGAACAGAAATCACTGCGGCCAGAAAGCATGCTGCTCCCATTCTCCAGTCAAAAACGAACATCAGGACCAGCATCGTAACGAACATGGCAACAGTACCGACGATATCCGCAAGGTTGTGTGCGAGCAAGGTCTCTGTCTCAGCGGCTGCACCGTCCAGACGGTTTCTGATCAGCCCTGACGCATTGTCATCAAAGTATCCGAGCGGCGCCTTCATCAGGTGCGCCATGCCCTGCTTGCGGATATTCGAGGCGGTCCTGAATGCAGCAAGATGTGTGCACATCAAAGCAGCGAAGTATACCAGGATGCCTGCAACAGCAAATACGAATGCAAGCAATCCATATCCGGCGATATTTTGCGCTTCACTCCACGCCGGCGCTACCGCGATCAGATCGCGCGCCGTCAGCCAGATGCAGATATACGGTGCCATGCCCAGTATCATCGCGACCGCTGACAGTGCGAGTCCCAAAAATGTGAGCCCTTTATATCTGCCTGCATAGCCAAGCAGTATGGCAAGGTCGCTTTTTTTCTTCTCTTTCATAAACGTCTCCCCATTTTTAGAGATAAGGATATGTAAGGCATATCTTCTTTACCATCTAAAGGTTAGCATATGCTAACCAATTGATTCGAGCCCATCCGGGTAAAAAAGTGGTGAAAAGCAAAGATTTGTTCCCTTCTTGCCGGTTTCGCATGGTACATGCGCTAAGAGTGCGGGATTACAGGTGGCACAGCCCCCTCTTTTGTGGTATAAAGGATGTTGAGCGTAATGGATACGTGAATAACGATATGCACGGCAATGCAGCCCGCATACGAAAGATAAGGAGAATAAGCAATGGCACAGGAAATCAACAGCAGCAACTGCAACCACAACTGCAGCGACTGCCAGGCAAACTGCGAATCCCGCACAATGGACTTCACCGTACCGCAGAACACCGGTGCAAAGATCAAGAAGATCATCGGCATCGTCAGCGGCAAAGGCGGCGTCGGCAAATCGATGGTCACAGGCCTTGCAGCCGTTTCCGCTATGCGCGCCGGCATGAAGGTCGGCATCATGGACGCTGATATCACCGGCCCGTCCATCCCCCGCATGTTCGGTCTGAATGAAAGACTGCACGGCACAGAGACCTCGATCTACCCGGCCATCACCGGTGAAGGCATCAAGGTCGTCAGCTCCAACCTGATCCTCGACGATCCGGAAGCCCCTGTCGTCTGGCGCGGCCCGGTCATCGCAGGTCTGGTCAAGCAGTTCTATTCGGACGTTGAATGGGAAGACCTCGACGTTCTGTTCGTCGACATGCCTCCGGGCACAGGCGATGTTCCGCTCACCGTCTTCCAGTCCCTGCCGGTCGACGGCATCCTCGTCGTCACCTCCCCGCAGGACCTCGTCGCAATGATCGTCGGCAAAGCGCTCAAGATGGCAGAGCTGATGAACATTCCGGTCCTCGGCCTCATCGAGAACATGAGCTACGTAGCCTGCCCGCACTGCGGCGAAAAGATCGCGGTCTTCGGCGAAAGCCATATCGAAGACATCGCAGCGAAGTACAGCGTCCCGGTCATCGCACAGCTGCCGATCGACCAGAACCTCGTCCCCGCTGCCGACCAGGGCATGCTCGAGGCGTACAAAGGCGATTTCATGGAAGCCTTCGGCGCTGCGATCGCAAACCTGATCAAATAGCTGACCAGGAATCGCACAGCCCGCAAAACAGCGCAAAACAAAGACGCACTCCCCCGGGAATGCGTCTTTTTCGTGTCTCCTCCGTGTTGTACCGCCCCGCATAGCTGCTGCGGCTGCACAATGACGTTATGCGTTCAGGATCTGCATGAACTCTTCGCCGGTGATGGTTTCTTTCTGATAGAGGTGCTGCGCCAGCTCTTCGAGTTTCTCGCGGTTTTCCAGCAGGATCTGCGCCGCTTTTTCATGCTGCTTTCTGACGATCTCGACGACTTCCGTGTCGATCTTGGTCTGCGTCTCCTCGGAGCAGTCGAGCGCCGTGTCGCCGCCCAGGTAGGCGTTCTTGACGTTCGCCATGGCGACCATATCGAAGTCTTCGCTCATGCCGTACTGCGTGACCATGCTGCGGGCCAGCTTTGTCGCGCGTTCGATGTCGTTGGAAGCGCCTGTCGAGACTTCGCCGAAGACGACTTCTTCCGCTGCGCGGCCGCCGCAGAGCGTCGCGATCTGGTTCTCGAGTTCGGTCTTGGTCATAAGGTAATGGTTGTCCTGTTCGACCTGCATGGTGTAGCCGAGTGCGCCGGATGTGCGCGGGATGATCGTGATCTTCTGGACCGGTGCGCTGTGGGTCTGCTTCGCCGCCACGAGCGCGTGGCCGATCTCATGGTACGAAACGGTCCACTTCTCTTTGTCGGTCAGGATCGCGTTCTTCTTCTGGTAGCCGGCGATGACGACTTCGATGCTCTCTTCAAAGTCGGACTGGGTGGCAAACGGGCGATTCTCGCGAACGGCTCTCAGCGCCGCCTCGTTGATGATATTGGCGAGCTCCGCACCGCTGGCGCCGGAGGCCATTCTTGCGATCTGTTTGAAATCCACTTCCGGATCGTACTTGATCTTCCTGGCGTGGACCTTCAGAATCTCCTCACGGCCGATCAGGTCGGGAAGCTCAACAGGCACACGTCTGTCGAAACGGCCCGGTCTTGTCAGCGCCGGATCGAGCGATTCCGGACGGTTGGTCGCAGCCAGGATGACAACGCCGGTATTGCCTTCAAAGCCGTCCATCTCGGTAAGCAGCTGGTTGAGGGTCTGCTCGCGTTCGTCGTTGCTGCTGAAATTGCCGTCTCTCTTCTTACCGACCGCGTCAATCTCATCGATGAAGACGATGCACGGTGCCTTTTCCTTTGCCTGCTTGAACAGGTCGCGCACCTTGCTCGCGCCCATGCCGACGAACATCTCAACGAACTCGGAGCCGGACATCGAGAAGAACGGGACCTCCGCCTCGCCGGCGACCGCCTTGGCGAGCATGGTCTTGCCGGTTCCCGGAGGGCCTACCAGCAGGACGCCCTTCGGCATGCTGGCGCCGATCTGTTCGTACTTGGACGGGTCGTGCAGGTAATCGACGATCTCGGACAGGCTTTCCTTTGCCTCGTCCTCCCCGGCAACGTCATCAAAGCGGATACCTTCTGAGGATTTGACGTATACTTTGGCGTTGGACTTGCCCATACCGAACATCATCGAGTTCGCCCCGCCTGCCTTGTTCATCATCCGGCGGGAGAGGATATTTCCGAGGATGATAAAGATCAGCAGCGGCACGACCCAGCTGAACAGCAGCGTCATGAACGGCGAAGCCTCCTGCACGATCTCGCTGGTGAATTTGACACCATTTTCGTGCAGACGGCTGACCAGCCCAGGATCATCGATGATCCCGGTGCGGTAGATCGTCTGGTCATCGCCTTTTTCCTTGAACAGGATCTGATGCTGCTGAATCTCCACGCTGTCCACCTGTCCCTTTTCGGTCATCGTCATGAATGTGCCGTAGTCGGTGTCCTTGATCTGACTCTGACTGGCCTGCGGCAGGATGAACCAGTTGAATAAGAGAAGCAGGACCAGTACCAGACAGTAATAGAATAGCAACGGTTTTCTAGGTCTTTTGACTTCGTTCATAGTGTCTTTCCTTTCTGTAGAATCGCCTCTTGGCTTTCCTTCTCTGCCAAGCCGCCTTTACCGCCGGCAGTAGTGTTCTGAGAGCGCATCGATCTTAGCGATCAGCTTCGCAGTGATCGCGCACAGCGCGTTTAGTTCTTTCTTTGACAAATCTCCGAATATGCGTTCGTTGACCTGATCTTTGATCTGCAGGATCTCCCGGTTGACCGCCCTGCCTTTGTCTGTCACCGTAAAATGCACGATCCGGCGGTCTTTCGCATCGCGTTCGGACAGCAGGTACTCCTTCTTGCAGAGCCCGTCCGTTGCGATCGAAACGTGCCCTTTGTTCATGCACAGTTCCCTGGCGATCTCGGTCGGTGTTCTGTCTGGGAACTCGCAGAGAAACATCAGCACATCCACTTCCGCCTGCTTGAGCCCGTACCGGTCACGGAAGTCCCGGTAGAGATCGTCGACCAGGCGCTTGAATTTCCTGCCGCGCAGCAGCACGTCGAGTTCGAGGTCTCTGTTCATTTCTTTCACCACCTTAATTGTTTCAATTTATATTTTTTAATTTTAAATCGTTTAATTTTAAATCATAATACAAAAGAAACAGTTAGTTGTCAACAACTAACTACACTCTTTGCATTGTTTTTTATGCTGCTTTTACAGGACTTCCTCGTCGGGGCTCTTCCTGACCGTCGGATTTGCCGCATTGATGCGCGTAAAGCACGGACAGTCCCTGCTGTGGTCGTTGATGATGCCGCAGGCCTGCATGTGCGAGTAGATCGTGACAGGTCCGACAAACTTGAAACCGCGCTTTTTCAGGTCTTTGCTGATCTTCGCGGAGAGGCCGTTGCTGACCGGGACTCTGCCGTCCGCGTGCCCGGTGTAGAGAATGGTCTTGTGCCCTGCAAAAGCCCATATGTAATCGCAGAACGACCCGCACTCCTCCCGCACTTTCTGATACGCCTGCGCATTGCTGATCACCGCACGGATCTTGCGCTCCGAACGGATCATATTGGGCGTTTCCATGATACGCGTTACATCCTCTTCACCGAACGCCGCAATCTTGTCAAAGTCAAATCCGGCGAAGCATTCGCGGAACACCGCCCGCTTCGTCAGCATCAGATCCCACGACAGCCCACACTGCAGGCACTCCAAACAGAGGTGCTCGAACATCACGCGGTCATCATGGACTGGCACGCCCCACTCGGTGTCGTGATACCGCTTTTCCTGTTCATTGATCTCTGCCCACGCGCAGCTGCTCATGATATTCTCTTTCTTTGCAGTCTGTTCGGCCATCAGGGCGATCCTCTATCTCACGAAGTTGGTGTAGATGCCGGGCTCACGCTCCGGAAGACCCGCCTTCTCCTTGCGGTCTGCGATGGCCTTCATCAGGAACGCCATGTTGCGCGCAAGCGTGCGCATCTGCTGCAGTCCTTCCGCATCCTCTTTCGCCTCGCCGGGCGCTGCGCCGTGCACACCGTTCCAGTACTGTCCGGGGGCGATGGGCATGCCGGTGATGCCGAAGTATTTGTTGAGCTCATCGTAGGTGGCTGTCAGGCCGCCGCGTCTTGCCACTGCCACGGAAGCGCCCACCTTCATCGTCTTATCGAACGGCGTGCTGTAGAACAGTCTGTCGAGGAAGGAGATCAGCGTGCCGTTCGCACTCCCCCAGTACACCGGAGAAGCGATGACCAGACCGTCTGCCTCTTCGAAGATCGCCGCCGCCTCGTTCACCTGGTCGTCAAAGACGCATCTGCCCAGTTCCGAGCAGCGGTTGCAGGCGACGCAGCCGCGGATGTCTTTATTGCCGACAACCATGGTCACGACTTCGATGCCTTCTTCCGCAAAGATCTTCTCCATCTCCGCCAGTGCGATGCCCGTATTGCTGTCCTTTCTGGGACTGCCGTTGATCATCAGTACTTTCATATCCATTACCCTTTCTTCATGATATCTGCGCTTTAGTCTTCCGTCCCGTTGGTGATCGTCTCCCGTCCGAAGACATCCACCACGCGCTTATTACCATCCGCAGCCTGCGTTTCAAACAGCACGAGCGCCTGCGGGTCTTCCCGTTCGATCCGTTGCAGCGTTTTCCTATCTGCCGGTTTGAGCCCGTCGATCAGGTTGTTCGATCCGGCTTTGGAGGTATCCGTGCTGCCTTCTGGAAGCGATTCCTCGATCTCATACCGCTGATACGGGTACCCGCCGTCCAGGAGCCGCTTTTCTGCCAGCGCCGCCGCCAGCATGCTCCTGTCGCAGCCGGCCGTGCGCCGACCGAGCTTCGCCCCCGCCTCGAGGAACCCGCCGCTGCCGCAGCAGAAGTCGCCGATCAGATCTCCCACCTCCGAGGAGGCTTTCACGATCCGTTCCATCAGCGCGAGCGGCTTCTGCGTCGCATAGCCGTTACGCTCCGCACTGGTCCTGCCGACCATGTCAATCTGCCAGACATCCTTGGCGTTGACGAGCGTATACCAGCCGGTCTCGTCTTCGAACTCCTCGACGCCCTTAAACCGGTACGGCTTCAGCCCGCGGTTGTAGGACTTTTCTTTATCGATATGGATCCTGTAATCCGCCGTTTTGGCGTAGACGAGGATCGTGTCGTGCTTTCTTGCAAAATGCTTCTTTGTGCTCCCGCCTGACTTGTACTGCCAGATGATCTCGTTTAGGAATCGCTCTTCCCCGAAGATCTCATCCAGCATGACCCGCGCATAGTGCACCGTATGCCAGTCGAGGTGCAGCCAGAGGAGGCCCGTATCCGCCAGCAGCTGTCTGGCCAGCACCAGGTTTTCCGCCAGCATCTTATAATACGCTTCGTGACCTTCTTCGGAACCGCTGCGGCCTTTCCCGGCCGTCCAGGTATCCTGATACGCCGGTACTTTGATGGCCAGTTCCTCATCGCACTTTTCCGACCGGATCTTCACGGTCGCCTGATAGTCCGCACCGGAGAGAAACGGCGGGTCGAGGTAGATGCACTGAAACGCGCCGCCATAGCCGCCCGCAAGCAGCTGCCGCATCACGGCATTGTTGTCTCCCCGGATCAGCATGTGATCCGGCGCGCCGTCAGGTGCCGGTAAGCCGGCGGGGCCGGGTGCAGTCCCGTCAGGCGCAGTCGCTGCTGACAGTTCTGCCGCAGAGGCTTTTGCCGCCTGTATGATGTTGTCGAGTGCTGTCAGTTTTCCCATCTTGCCGCTGTGATCAATGCTTCTTATAACCGGACTTTTGCCCGCTTCTTAGTGTCTTACGGTTCTTCCCGCGGCCCGTTCCGTTGCTGCGTGCCTTCTGGCCGCCGGATTTCTTATGCTGCCCGCCATGCCCCAGCAGGACCGGGATCAGGTCTTCCCGGTGCGCCTCATGGAGCGCTTCCATGACGGTCTGGCGGTTCTCTTTCTTATTGAAATGCAGCAGCGCCCGCTGCATCTTCTTCTCGCGCATCGTCTTGGCGACGTAGACGTCTTCACCCGTCAGCGGGTCCTTCTCGCACCAGTACATCGTCGTCGCGAGCGTGCCCGGTGTCGGGTAGAAATCCTGCACCTGGTCCGGGACAAAGCCGGTCTCGTGCAGATACTCCGCCAGAAGGACCGCATCCTCCAGTTTGGCGCCGGGATGCGAGGAAATGAAATACGGGATCAGATACTGATCCTTGCCAAGTTCTTTGTTGAGCGCAAAGTACTTCTTCGTAAAGTCGCGGAACACATGCCCGCCGGGCTTGCGCATCTTGGCGAGCACCCGGTCGCTGGCGTGCTCCGGCGCCACCTTCAGCGTGCCGCTGATGTGGTGTTTGATGACTTCGCGCAGGAAGGTATCGTCCTTGTCTGCCATGATGTAGTCGTAGCGGAGGCCGGACCGGATGAAGACCTTCTTCACGCCGGGCAGCGCCCGCACTGCGCGGAGAACGTCAATATATTCGGTGTGGTCTACTATGAGATTCTTACACGGACGCGGCGTCATGCAGTCCTTGTGCTTGCAGACACCCCGTGTAAGCTGCTGTTTGCAGGCCGGCTGGCGGAAGTCCGCCGTCGGGCCGCCCACATCGTGGATATAGCCCTTGAAATCCGGCATTTCCGTGATGAGCTGCGCTTCCGCGAGGATGCTGTCCTTGCTGCGGCTTCTGACCTGTCTGCCCTGATGATACGTCAGCGCGCAGAATGCGCAGCCGCCAAAGCAGCCCCTTGTGCCGGTGATGCTGAATTTGACCTCCCGGATCGCCGGGACGCCGCCCTCCTGCTCATACATCGGGTGGTAGGTCCGCATGAACGGCAGATCGTACAGGTCGTCGAGTTCGTCCCGCTCAAGCGGCAGCGCCGGGATATTCTGCAGGACGTAATAAGCCGGCGTGCCGTCTGCGTCTTTCTTCCCATACGGCTCCAGCAGGCGGCTTGCAGAAAGGCCGTCGTGGTTGGCGTACTGGACCGCAAAACTCTTCGCGTACGCGTCTTTATCCGCCGCGATGGTCTCAAAGGACGGCAGGATTTCGATATCATCTCCAGCTGGGATCTCGTCGACACGCACGCACGTGCCCGGGATCCAGGTGATGTCCTTTGCGGCAATGCCTGCGTTCAGCGATTCGGCGATATCAAGGACTGCCCGTTCGCCCATGCCGTACATCAGAATATCCGCTCTTGCATCCAGCAGGATGGAGCGGCGCACTTTATCTTCCCAGTAGTCGTAATGACCGAGGCGCCGAAGACTCGCCTCCAGACCGCCGATCATGATCGGCACATCTTTATAGGCTTCTCTGGCACGGTTGCAGTACACGATGACCGCCCGGTCCGGCCGGCGGCCGTTCTTGCCGCCCGCGCTGTAGATGTCTTTGGCGCGGCGGTGCTTGAAGACCGAGTAGTTGTTGACCATGCTGTCGACGTTGCCGCCGTTGATCAGAAAGCCGAGCCTGGGTCTCCCAAACCGTTTGAAGTCTTTGGCGCTGTGCCAGTCCGGCTGCGGGAGGATCGCCACTTTGTAGCCATAGCGTTCCAAAAGGCGGCTGATGATGGCCGTACCAAAAGACGGGTGATCCACGTAGGCATCCCCCGTCACCAGGACGAAGTCGACTTCGTCCCAGCCGCGTTTTTCCATATCCGCTCTTGTCACCGGCAGAAAGTCATTCATGGCAATATTCTACCATATTCCTCAGCAAAAGAAACCGCCCGGAGATGCACTCTCCGGGCCGCATTATATAACATCTTTCTACTTCTTTGGTTCCCCGTATTCCCGCTTCATTGCTTCTCTGGAAATCACCCATTGTTTCCCGAATTTGCAAACATCTACACCGTTTATAAGTTTTCCATAACCGATTGCTTTTCTTAATGTGCTCTCATTAAGCTCCCACAATTCCGTGGCGTCTGAAAAAGCCATCAACCCATCAAAAGGCGTTTTGATTTCAACTCCATTCTCGTATAATTCGTCGCACGACAGATCAAGATCATCGTTCCATATGATGCCGTATCCGCCCACGCTTACCGCAACATCGGGAAAGCATTCAGGATGTCTCTTCAGCCATTGAAAGATTGTCCATTTCTCAAAGAGTGGTTTAACATCATACAGTTTTGTGACTCCTTCAGCAAATTGCACACTGAGTAAGAAGTCTGGCAGAGTATTGACCGCTTTTACCTTATGAAACATGACCGGCTCCTTCATTCCAACGGTGGCAGCTTTACAAAATTCTGCGTTTCCCAGATGTACAGCAGTTCGTCCTCATACAATTCGATCCACTCCTTGATCAGATTGATCGCTTTTTGAGGCATTTCTCCATCAAGGATATCCTTGCTGCGAATGCCTATCGCGGCCTCCCAATCTCCATACATAGCATGAATATGAGGTGGATTGTGCTCGGACTGCTGAAAATACATACGGATCGTAATCCCATAGAATTTCGATATAACAGGCATAAATTATCTCCTGTTCAGTAATATAATATCACGTTACCGTGATATTTCAATGCAAAGATACCGTTACCCCTTTGAATCTATCCCTCCATTCTTCATATTCGTTGTCGAGTTCCTCAAGGAGCTTTTGATTCCAGAAGTCGCATTCTGTCTCTCCAACGATATCCGGATCACCGACCAGCTGATAACCTCTGGGCTCAAAGAACCATTTTTTAAGGTGATCCAGCCATATTGATGGCTCTGCAAACTTACCCGGCAAGCATGCCAGACGATTGTTCTTATCAAAAAACCATGTATTGGTAAAAGGCTCATCCGGACGATAACTGTCAGGGATACTGTATCGACTGAAAAGCCGATACTCTTGAATAAGCTTTTCGTCCGGGGCAGGCACAACCCTTAATCTACCCTGCCCTCGCATCCAAACTCCCATACTGTTCTCCTTTCTTTCTTAGATATCAACGTTTTTGGATTATAACATCGCTATGGAGAAATGTCAATTATTTACAGTTATTTATTTCCATTTTCAAACCAAAAAAGAGAATGCTGTAAAGCATTCTCTCCACGTAAATATTTCTTTGTTTTAGATTATAGAATCGCCACAAACCGCTCTACAATTTTGGCGGTCATGCCCCACAGATACCTGCCCGGCCAGTCGTAGATCAGCACGCTGTAACGGCTCTCACGCCACGGATAGTCCGGCCCCTGCCCGACCTTCTCGTACGGGAAATCCGCGGGCACATCCGGCACCATGCGGACATAGTGGACTTCCGGCTTATTCTTCAGGAAAAATGTGAGCGGGATCGTGAACACGTCTTCCACTTCCGCATCGCTAAGTGTAAGACCGGAGAATCGCTGCGTCTGCCCTTCTGCCAGCCGGTCTTCCCCGCTGACGGTGACGCTTTTGAGCAGCCCGACGAACACATCGATCGTAATGCCCGCATTGTTGAGCGAATCCATTTGCCCGATGATCTCGATATCATCCGCCGCAACGCCGATCTCTTCGTATGTTTCGCGCAGAGCCGTCTCAAGGGGCGATTCCTGATCCTCCATGGCACCGCCCGGAAAACAGATCTCCCCGGGCTGCGCATCGAGCTCCTGCGCACGCGTCTCAAACAGTACGTCAACACTGCCGTCCTCCCGCTCGATCAGCGGAATGAGCACGGCAAAACAATGGACCTTGTTGATCGGTCCGGGTGTACGGCCGTGATAGGTGCTGCGGATGAGATCCATCTGATGCACGATGCGGTATCCCCCTCTGGCTATGCGTAGTGTCAGGGTGTTTACGAGTGAATGCGCTTTTCTTCCATGAGCGCCTGCCGGTGCTGCGCACGGTTTTCAAACAGATTGAGCAGCGATGCCGCCAGGATCAGGAAAAGTCCCGCATAACTGTTCCAGAGCATATGCTCGCCCAGCATGATCATCGCGATGAACGGCGCGATCGCCGGTTTGATCAGGAATGTGATGGAGCCGGTCGTCGCATCCGAATACTCGATGGCCTTGAAGTACGCCAGGTAACCGATGCCCGTGACGACGACGCCAATATACAGAACGACAAGCCAGTTCTCCGCGAGTCCCGCGAGGATCGGCCGCTTCATGAAGACCATGATGACAAACAGAACGACCGAGCCGTACAGGAAGGAAATGCTCGTCTGCAAGGTATTGCCGATGCGCGCGAGTGTGCGCTTGCCCATGATCGTATAGATACTGAATGTCAGAGCTGCCAGCAGCATCAGGGTCAGGCCGAACGCCGTGTTGCCCTCCTGGATATCCCAGGGGCGGATCATCATGAAGATGCCTCCGAGGCTGATCACGAAGGCGATGCCCTTCTTCTTTGTCATCGGCTCGTTCGCAAAGAAATGCGCGAGCACCATGGTGAACAGCGGGTTGATGCAGAACAGCACGGAGGCTGTCGAGGCGTTGCTGTGCACGACGCCGACCTGGAAGAGCATCATGCTGACCGGGATGCAGACGATGCCCAGCAGCAGGAGCCAGAGGTGGTCTTTGACCGACAGTGTGACATTGTCCCTCTTCTTTGCAGCCAGACCGAACGGCAGCAGGATCAGGCCGCCGATGAAAAATCTCACCGCTGTCAGCTGCAGGTTATCAAGGCCGGCCGAAGCCAGCTTTAATACCGCCTCCATGGTTGCAAATGCAAGCGCTGCGATGAGGATGCCGGCGATGACCTTGCCGCCGGCGGCGCTATTCTGTCCGATTTCCTGGTTGTCCTTGTTACTCATTCAGTATCCTTATCTTTTCTATCTTCCCGGCACCGTGCCTGGGTCTTCTCATAAAAGCAGGTACAGCCTTGACTGTACCCGCTTATTCTATACGATATCTTTCTGCATTGCAAAAGAAGCAGCGCATTGACACTGCTTCTTCAGATCCGTTTAGTCGACGACTTCGCAGCCGGAGAAATCAACGCCGATCATCTCTTCCTTCGCTGCAGACAGGCTGACAACGAAGCTCGGGCCGTAATGCTCGGAGATCTTCTTGATGCGCTCGATGAACTCGGGCAGATTGCCAAGAGAGACGTCCGCATGCTTGAGCAGGCCGTCTACATAGATCGTGTCGATGTCGTGGTCGCTGCTGATGATGCCGTAGATAAATCCGATATACTCATCGCTGTTGGTGATGTGGGGAAAATCATCCATAAAGATCACGCGGATATCGTGGCTCAGATCATAGGACGACCGATATTCTTTGTTGATAAAAATGATGTGGCCGTCGCTTGTAGCCATCTGATCATTGGCCATCTCGATCATCTGCTTTGTCTTACCGCTGCCTTTATGACCCACGAGCAATTTCACCATGGCGAGTTCCTCCTTTTTGCTTATGCTTGTACGTTATTGGTTGTGTTCTAATTATACATGAAGATGGGTCTGATTCACACCCCTTTTTCGGAATCGCCGCCGAAAAATGCGATTCCTTTAGAAGGTAGATGCCCACGCCGTCCGGAACTGCCAGCCCGTACGTCCGCGGACGAGTTCGCACCTGAGCTGCAGATCCCAGGGGGTGCGCCCGCCGCCGAACACCGTTGCCACAACCCTGCTCCTGCCGAGGATCTCCGCATGATCCTCAAACGGTGTGATCGCGATGCTCTGCGTCATTTCCGCATAGTAATTGAGCGTGCCGTCCATGACCGCCGCGATGAATTCGTCCTTGGTCTGCTCCATGCCGGTCATATGATACAGCACAAAATCGTCTGCCAGCACACGGCCGAGCACCGCTTCGTCTTTGTCCATCATCGCCTGGTAGAGCTGGTGATAGAGCTGCTCCAGATACTGCCGTTCATACATGCCGGCTGTCATCATATCATCCATCCGTGTTGTACCCTCTTTTTTCTGTCACTGTCCTCTTTGCGGCACCGGCGCGTTCAGCGCTGCTCCGCCTTCGAGCGCAGCTGCCCGCACGCTGCATCGATATCTCTTCCGAGGCTCCTGCGCACCGTTGCCGGCACGCCGTGCGCCGTCAGGTACGCCGCGATGTCCTCCGCCTCCTGCCGCGTGATGCCGTGGAATTCGCTCTCCTCGACCTCGTTGAGCGGGATCAGATTGACATGGCAAAGTGTGCCGCGCAGAAGGTCCGCCAGCTCGCTGACCGCTTCCTTTGTCGCATTCACGTCTTTGATCAGCGCGTATTCGTATGTTACGCGCCGGCCGGTTTTCTCCGCATGCGCCCTGCAGGCCTCCACGATCTCCGCGACCGTGTAGCGGTTCGCCACCGGCATGGTCTTCTTTCTCAGTTCATCGTTCGGTGCATGGAGCGAGATCGCCAGATTGACCGTCGGGTGATCGTCCCCGAACGCGCGAATCTTCTCGACCAGCCCGCACGTGGAGACCGTCATGTTGCGGTAGCTCATGTTCTTGCCCTTGGGTTCGTGGAGCACGTCGAGGAATCGCCCTACGTTCTCATAGTTGTCGAACGGCTCGCCGATGCCCATGATGACGATGTGTCCCACCGGCTCGCCCCGGTCGCGCTCCGCGGCCAGCACCTGCCCCACCATCTCGGCAGCGGTCAGGTCGCGCACCAGTCCGCGCCGCGTCGACGCGCAGAACCGGCAACCCATCCGGCAGCCGACCTGGCTTGAAACGCACAGCGAATTGCCGTATTCGTACTTCATGAAGACGGCCTCTATCGCTTCGCCGTCCGCCAGACCGAACAGATACTTGCAGGTGCCGTCTTTGGCAACCTGCCGCTCGAGGACCTGCGGCAGCTGCGCGCTGATTTTGATGCCGCCCGCAGTCACTTCATCTATCTGTTCTTCAACACCCACTTCCCGCGCTGCAAGCTCCTCGCGCATCTCTTTTGGCAGATCGGTCATGTCCGTGAATACGGACTGCGGCGCTGCGCCCGGCGATTCCACAAACTCAGCACTATGCGATTCCGCGGTCTGCGGCTCATACAGGTGCTTAAAGACCTGGCTCCCGCGGAAGGCAGGATACCCCAGCGCCTTGAACGCCTCGCGCATTTCTTTTTCTGTCAGTCCATAAAGGTCAATTGTGTTCTTCATATGATTTCTATCGCATTATTATCGTACGCACCAATGCATTCATGCATTGATTATACATCATAATCATCCTGTCCAAGGGACTTTCTTCATTACCCATTTATTACCATTTTCGTCGTTTCCTTGCGTCTTTTGATCATTTTTCAACATAAAAACGCAATTTTTTCAACGTTTATGCCCTGCAGACATGATCCATCGACGTCTTTCCAGAGCAAACACGATAAAAACGTTGAAATTTTTACCGCTTTTGAGCTGTGTTTTATCAAAAGACGCAAAAGGGCGAAGAGGCCGGCGCCCCCTCTCTCAAAAGAAAAGACCCGCTCCCCAGAGGGTCGCGGGTCTTCATTTGCTTTCTTGCACGGGTTTTTCACCACACAGCCACAGCTTTCAGCCGCCACACAATGCCGTGCAGCCGCGCATTGCCTCGCTACATCTTCTCGACGTCGATGCCGGTCGCATGACCGTTGATCTTGAAGGACGGAGCATCCTCTTTCTCTTCGATCGCGACTGCCAGCGTCTCCTTCATGATGTAGTCCTTGTGCATCTCGACTGCCTTGGCGACTTCTTCATCCGCGTGCAGATAGATGGTGATGTTGTCCATCATATCGAAGTCCTTCTGCTTTCTGAGCTGCTGGACCTTGCTGACGACCTCACGCGCCAGACCTTCGTTGACGAGGTCTTCGGTGAGCGTGGTGTCCAGGATGATGAAGACGTTGTTCTCCATGGCGACGGAGAAGCCTTCCTTCGCGTCGATGCGGACATCGAGCATGTCGTTGGTAACTTCGACCTTTTCGCCGGAGAGTTCGACTTCGTAGGACTCTTTGCCCATGAAGTCAGCCGGGTTCGCTTTGGCGAGCATGCCCGCGAACTCCTTGATCTTGCCGCCCAGGACAGGCCCTGCGACCTTGAAGTTCGGCTTGAGGCTGAAGTTCATGTAAGCGCCCAGGTCATCCGCGAACTCGACCTTCTTGATGTTGAGTTCTTCCATGACCAGCGGAGCCAGGTCTTCGATGAGATCCTTGTATTTGCCGTCGACCAGCGCTTCGGAGAGCGGCTGGCGGACCTTGATCTTCTCCTTCTCGCGGACGCCGCGGCCGAGGCCGGTCAGCGTGCGGACGAGGTCCATTCTCTCTTCGACCTTCGCGTCGATCATGGACTCATCTGCCTTCGGATAGTACGCGATGTGGACTTCTTCGCCTGTCAGGTTCTCGTAGATCTCTGCGGACAGGAACGGTGCGAACGGTGCCATCAGCTTCGCAACGCCGGTCAGCACTTCGTAGGTCGTCTTGTAGACGGACTTCTTGTCGTCGTTCATCTCCTCGCCCCAGAATCTTCTGCGCGCGCGGCGGATGTACCAGTTGGACAGATCCTCGACGACGAAGTTCTGGATCTTTCTGACCGCCTTCATGTGGTCGTAGCCATCCATCTCCTCAGTGACTTCCTTGACGAGGCTGTTGTACTTGCTCAGGATCCAGCGGTCGAGCTCCGGACGCTCACCATCTACGGTGAGAGAAGCCGCGTCGACGCCGTCCTGGTTGGCGTACAGCACGAAGAAGTTGTAGACATTCTTCAGGGTACCGAAGAACTTGCCGACGATCTCGATCAGACCGTCTTCGTCGAACTTGGTCGGCGACCATGCCGGCGAGGTGTACAGCAGATACCATCTCGTGGCGTCTGCGCCGTACTTGTCGAACATGTCGAACGGATTGATCGTGTTGCCGACGTGCTTGGACATCTTCTTGCCTTCCTTGTCCAGGATCAGGTCGTTGACCAGGACGTTCTTGTAAGGCGCCTTGCCCATGATGAAGGTGGAGATGGCCATCAGCGAGTAGAACCAGCCGCGTGTCTGGTCGATGCCCTCGCAGATGAAGTCAGCCGGGAACAGCTGATCAAAGTCGTCTTTGTGCTCAAATGGATAGTGCCACTGCGCATACGGCATGGAGCCGGAGTCAAACCAGCAGTCCATGACCTCGGGGATACGTGTCATCGTGCCGCCGCACTTGCTGCAGGTGAGATGAACATCATCTACGTACGGACGATGGAGCTCGATATCGCTGGTGATGTCTTCCTGCGCGCGGTCTGCCAGTTCCTGACGGGAACCGACGCACTCGATGTTGCCGCATTCGCAGCGCCAGATCGGGATCGGGGTACCCCAGTAACGGTTACGGGAGATCGCCCAGTCTTTCACATCTGCGATCCAGTTGCCGAAGCGCTTTTCGCCGACGAAGTCCGGATGCCATTTGACGGTGTTGTTGTTGGCAACGAGCTGATCCTTGAGCTTGGTCATCTCGATGTACCAGCTGGGCTTCGCATAGTAGACGAGCGGCGTGCCGCAGCGCCAGCAGTGCGGATAGTTATGTGCGATCTTCTGGCGGGCGAACAGCTTGTTCTCCGCAGCCAGCGTCTTGATGATCTCGATGTCAAGACCGTCTTCCATGATGAAGCGGCCGTCCCAGGGGGTGCCGACGAACTTGCCCTGCTCGTCGACCGGGTTGACGACCGGCAGGCCGTACTGCTTGCCGCAGTTGTAGTCGTCTTCACCGAATGCCGGCGCGGTATGGACGATACCGGTACCGTCTTCCATGCTGACGTAATCCATGCAGGTCACATAGAACGCCTTGCCGTCGACCTTGACGTAGTCCATGTACTGTTCGTATTCCATGTACTCGAGGTCTTTGCCCTTCATCTCTTCGACGATCTCGTACTTGCCGGCGCCGAGGACCTTGTCAGCCAGTGCCTTCGCGACGTAGAAGTAGTTGCCTTCCTCATCGCCTTCGGTCATCTTCGCCTTGATGTAGTCGAAGTCGGGGCCGACGGTCAGTGCAACGTTGGACGCCAGTGTCCAGGCCGTTGTGGTCCATGCGAGGAAGTACTCGTTGTCGGTGCCTTTTTTCTTGAATTTGCAGGTCAGCGTCTGGACGTTGACTTCTTTATAGCCCTGCGCGACTTCGTGGGAAGCCAGGCCCGTGCCGCAGCGCGGGCAGTACGGCAGGATCTTGTGTCCCTCGTAGATCAGACCGGCCTTGAAGAACTGGTCGATGACCCACCAGACGGACTCGATGTAGTCGTTGTTGAGTGTGATGTACGGATCGTCCATATCAACGAGGAAGCCCATGCGCTCGGACATGTTGCGCCACATACCCTCATAGGTGAAGACGGACTCCTTGCACTTCTTGTTGAACGCCTCGATGCCGTACTTTTCGATGTCCTGCTTGCCGCTCATGCCGAGCTGCTTTTCGACTTCGATCTCGACCGGCAGACCGTGGGTGTCCCAGCCGGCCTTACGGTTGACCTTGTAGCCCTGCATGGTCTTGTAGCGGCAGACGCTGTCTTTCAGCGTACGCGCGATGACGTGGTGGATGCCCGGTTTGCCGTTCGCTGTGGGCGGCCCTTCATAGAAGATGAAGGTCGGCTGGCCTTCTCTGGCTGTGACGCACTTGCTGAGAAGATCCTCTTCCTTCCACTTTCTGACCTGTTCGTTCTGTACCTCTGCGACGGGCAGATCCGATAAGTTCTTGTACATAATCTTGTGTCTTTCCTTTCTGCGGCATTGCCGCCGGGTTTTCCGCATCAGGGAATCGCTTTGTGCGCCGCTTGTGCGGCTCAGTCACAAAAAAATCCCCGATCCGAATACTGTTTCAGATCAGGGACGATCATTCTTGACCGCGGTACCACCCTGCTTGCAAGCGATCGTTCTCTGTAATCGCTGCCGCTCATTTAGATGCAGGCTCGGGGTTGATTAAGTCCGTCATCGCCCGCCACGTTATGCTGTTGTCTGCGTGCATAGCGCACACATGCAGTTATTATATGGGCGAACCGTTGAAATGTCAAGCATTTCAGCAATACTTGCCATGTATACAAGACCGCCTAGCGGATCAGCATCTTGCTGATGTATCTGTCGATCTCTTCGCGCGGCGTTTCGTTCCCCTTGATATAGACCCACTCATAGACATCCAGGATCACATCTGCGGTGACCTGTGCCATGAGCTCGCGCGGGATATCATAGCCTTCGTAGATACCGCAGGCATAGATATACTGATAGACGACTTTGCGGAAATACGCCTCGTAGATGCGCACGAACGCCCCGCCCACGGGGTTTTTCCGCAGGATGGCAGCCAGTTCCTCGCGGTGCTCTTCGGCGCTGCCAAGCAGCGCATCGATGACCTGCATGTGATCGCAGAGCGGATTGTAAGAATCGCTGCCTTCCTCTGCACCGGTTCCGGGGAGCATGTCTTCGGCACTGCTCACAGCACCTTGCAGCAGCGGCGTGATCTCCACATGGAACACGTAGTCCAGAAGATCATATTTATCTTCAAAATAGTTATAGAACGTTGCTCTGGGGATCATGCTCATGTCGCAGATCTCCTTGATCTGGATCTGCTCAAAGTCTTTCTTAGCGAGCATCTGCTCCATCGCTTCCACAAGCGCCTTGAGTGTTCTTCTGGCGCCGATGGTCAGCGGTTTTGACGGGTCGAGTTTCATGGTGTATCTCCTCTCATGGAATCGCTGTATTTCCGGCTATTCTGAGACATTATTTCAGATTTGTCCAGATCCGAACGCATCGCAGGCTGTGATGCTGGCAATGTCCGGTTTTCTATATTATAGTGGCATCAAGAAGAGGAACGCAAGCAAATATTCAGACACGTGTCTGAAATGCGTGTGGCAGGCCTTCCTATATGATCTGTGAATAAAGAAAGGAATACCCCCCATGAGAAAGCACGAAAGAAGTTATCAGCCAATTACCGTGTACCCTACACACCCTTACTTTGAGAACGAAGCCGACAGACGCGCGTTCCGTCTCGCTCTCTGGCGGACCGTCCATCTGCCGGCAGGCGTTTTCAATAGCCTGTAGCAAGCAGCAAGCGGGCAGAGCCGGGAACAAGAGCTCCTTCCAGGACCCGGCACACGAAAAACGCAGCACCCCCCTGCCTGGTGCTGCGTTTTGTGTATGGCCATTTGCTATGAAGTATGTGCTTTTTGGGCAGTTGATGCACAGCCTCCGTCAATTCTGCAGATACCTGTCCTGCAATTCCTTTCGCATCGCATCGTCCACACCGAGCGATTCTTTAAGATATGCATCCATGCTGCCGTGCTGTTCTTCCGCCGTCCGAAGCGCTTCGAGAAGGTACTCTTCCCGTGCCAGGAACATGTAGTCGAGTGCCTTGCGCATGGTCTCTGTCATGATGCCGGCCTGTTTTTCGATCATTGGGTAGATCCACTGGATCTCCCGCGCCAGGCCTGCATTGGTCTTCATGTAGTCTGCGAGAATCGTCTCCCGCTCTGCCCCGAGGACCGACAGGACGATCGCTGCTGCAAAGCCGGCCCTGTCCTTGCCCGCTGTACAGTGCCAGAGGAGCGCCTTCTCACGCGGGGCGGCGAGCAGCTTCACAAATGCGCTGTAGCACTGCTGCGCATGCGGGGCGGTTACGAACAGATGATAATTCTCCAGCATATGCTGCCGGGCGCCGTCCGGATCCTGGATGAACATCTCGATCTCGCTGCGGTCCGCCTCGACCTCTCTCGTAATACCGGCCGTCATATCCGCGAGCACCGGTTGCGCATGGTAAGTCACGCCTTCCAGGATGGGATCCGGACGCTCCGCACGTTCCTTGTCCGTCCTGAAGTCAACGATATCACTCACCGCATTCTGCAGGATGGCGAGATCGTGCACCGGTGCAACGGCCAGGTAACTGCTGCGAATGAGCATACCCGGTCTGATCTTCCGTCCGTCCTGCATTGTAAGCCCGCCCAGATCGCGGGTGTTTTTCAGTCGTTCAAATTCCATGAAGCGATTCCTCCTGCTTGTGAATCGCTTTTGATTATACGCATTTCCGGCGCAGATGGCAAAGTCTTGTCTGTCCGGAATTATCCCGCAAATGCGATCCGCACGATCTGCATGCTGATAAAGCCGTCGCCCAGGCTACACATCCTGCGGTACAGCCAGGGGATCGCTTTGCCGAGATCGCGGTAGCCCTTCATGTAGCCGCGGCTCGTGACCGATGCGAACCTGTCCGACCAGCCGGCAAGTTCCGCCTTCGCATCCCGCACGCTGAAGAACGCCCCCACATCCGTGATGCCGGCTTCTTTCACCCAGGTCTTGAGCATCATCTTGAGGCCCCGCTCATTGCAGGCGTCAAAGGCGATCACCGCACCGGGGAATCGCTCTGCCATCGCGGCGAGCAGCGCCTGCACTTCCTCTGTTTTAAAGTAATAAAACACACCTGCCGCAAAGAATACGGCGCCGTCGCCGCCCTCCTGCGGACTCTTTGCGAGCACACCATCCGGGTCGACTGCGTCAAACCAGGCAAAGTCGTTGAGATCGCACGCGATATTCCTCTCCCGGTCGGATGACGGCAGGAGCTGCTCGCGCACCTCGATGACGCCAGGCAGGTCCAAGTTGTACCCGCGGCAAAGCCCGTTGTCCACGCGGCCAAACGTCGTGTCGAGCCCGCAGCCGAGGTTTACGACCGCCGCCTTTGGATGCGCCTTCAGATACGCTTCCACTTCGCAGGACAGATCATACTGGCGCTGCGCTACCTCGAGCGCGCCGAAATTGCCGGCAAAGCTCTGCATCTTAGCACCCTTTTCCGCAAAGTCATAGTCCAGCATTGAGATCAGCCGCTCCGCCTCTTCGTCGCGGAAGAACTGCGGATACTTGTCGCTGCAGACTTTCCGCGCATAGAGCGGGATGACGAGCGTTTCCTGAACAGTATTATGTTCAATATGTAGTAATTCCCTGCTTTCAGTCATCGCGTATCCTTTCAGCCATCGCTTACGCTCACAACCATTTACTATTTGATACCGGTCAGCAGCTTGCTGCCCTTAAGAAACATCAGCCTGGCCTCGTTCTGGCTCATGAACAGGCCGCTGTCCGTCTCGATCAGTTCCACCTTCTCATAGCCTTCCTCGCGCAGCTGCTGCGCAAAGGCTTCCATATCGCCGTACCGGGCTTTGGACATGATGTCATGCAGCGCGAACGTGCCGCCCTTTTTGAGAATGCGGAGGGATTCTCTGAGCAGTTCCTGTCTGTTCTTACCCATAATGTTGTGGTAAACATAATTGCTTGTCACAGCATCGAAGGTCTCGTCCGGGAAGTCCAGTTTGACGGCGTTGCCATTCTGGAATCGCACATTCTCTACGCCTTCTGCAGCGGCGTTTTCTTCACAGCGCTCCTTGTTGAACGAGGCATACTCCGGTCCCCACGGATCGATACCGATCACTTTGGCATCCGGGTTTCGCTTAGCCACAGCGATCGTCAGCGCGCCGCTGCCGCAGCCCACATCGAGCCCGACACCGCCTGACGGGATCTTCACGCGCTCTGCAGTTCCTTCCACGATCTGACGGGATAACTGCCGTTCGCCATCATACGAGAACATTTTCCGCGCATAGATGCACCATGCACCGAATACGCCCGTCCCCGCCGCGCCTGCAGCCAGAGTGCTGACCACCACACGTTTGAACCACTTGCATTTATCCGGAGTATTCTCTGTATCATCTGCTATCTGTTCGGAGGCAGAAGGCATGAGCGCACCCGCCAGTGTAGCCCCTGCAGCGAGTACCGCCGATCCTGCGAGAAAACCTGCTGCCATCCCTTTCGGCACCCAGTTCTTATAATCCACTTTCATATATCTATGTCCTTTCATTGCTCCATTCGGTTAGCAATCGCTAACCTCTCGCTTTATATTACCATCGAACAGAGCTTTTGTCACGAAAAAAGCAAGCCGCCAAAGCGGCAGTGAACCTGTCAACAAAAGGTAGACACCAATAAAAAGCATCAGAAGCCCTGTTCCAGTTTGAACTGGACGGGGCTTTTGTATTGCAATGCAGCTGCTGGCCGCCAGTAGTTGTAATAAAA